>JAEEGL017396460.1_pt1 | contig 21357 bp, 16 predicted proteins | sample 9134231 | NCBI WGS metagenome assembly JAEEGL01 (sample SAMN16246548, study PRJNA631951) | gut metagenome | biome: gut microbiome; feature: rumen; material: fiber-attached | host: Bos | place: Iran: Karaj | collected 2018-10
GCGCAGCCGATGCTCGCATTGGACAAATATCTATGCCGCCACGACGCGTATATATGCAGCCCACAAAAAGTTCTTCGGGCGCAAAACGGCGTTGCAGGCGTACGTATATCATCTCGCAAATCTCCTCGTGGAAGTGGTTCTCGCCTCGAATACTTACGAGGTAGCTCATGAGCGATGTGTACGTAGGCAACTGCTTGCCTTTCATACGTATGAAACATGTGCCCCAGTCGGGTTGATGAGTGATTTTGCAATTACTACGCAGCAAGTTTGTCTTCACCATCATCTCACCCGATTCGCCAGCAGTTTCGAGAAGTTCGGGAGCTTCGGTGTATTTATCTATATGCAACTGACGCATCTCAGGAAGCGCCTCGAGCAATGCATAATTATTTATATTACAAATATTTACGCCGCAACTCTCATCATTATCCATAAAGATATGTACGCGGACCTCAGCACCAACCAGTTTCGACAAGTCGGTTTTGATGATGCGCTCAACCTCATCGATGGTGGCGAACCTATCCATATTGAACGAATTGAGGTAAAGTTTGAGCGACTTACTCTCCACAAGAAATTCACTATCAGCAGGATAGACAAGTTTGAGCAATCCAGCAAAAGGCAAACCATTGGTGAAGAGGAAACTCAGTTCGTAGGCGTGCCACGCGTCAGCACCCACGAAGGGCAGATGTGCATCATCGATATTATAGATCTGGCGATTGAGTCGGCGTGGCACTTGCACAAGCACCTCAGGTGCATAGTGTTGCGGATAGTCGACGCGTTTACCAAGGAGTGTTGCTTCGGGTTGCATCTTTATTAATTACGAATTATGAATTACGAGTTATGAGTTTTGAGGAACACAGATGACTCTGATTGAACGGATTTGCACAGATTTTTCCTAGCGTATGGCTGTCATATTATGGTAGCCCTACACCGTAAATCGTTATAAATCTGCGTTCACAACAACTTTGAACTCTAAACTTTCAACTCTAAACTTTCAACTTTGACCCCTCTACGCTCTACCCACTTACTCTTTCTTGCTCATACGTAGGTATGCTGGCTCATCTTCGAGTTTTTTGAGGTTGAGTTCGGAGTTGAGGTCGTTGCGAGGCATGACTTTAGCGTCGATGAGGTTGTCGATAGAATAGTCGTCGGCGTTGTCGTCATCGCGGTTAGCACCGAAGAGCGCGTTTATCTTGCTATCGATATTATCCACTTGGAACGTCACTGTGCGCGCTGAGCCTTCTTCGACGTCGCTAAAATCTTCATCATCGTCGGAGCATTCGAGCTCGGTAACCACGCCTGTTTCGGGGTCGAGACTCAACTCTACGCGGCGACATTTGTTGTTATTCAAGTCGCTCCAGTCGGCTGCGAAACCAGTGGCAATAACCGTCACGCGAAGTGCTTCACCAAGAGTATCGTCGAAAGCGTTACCCCAGATGATAGTACCATCTTCGGGGTTGCTCATCTCTTCGTAGAGCATATTGTGCAGAATCTTATCCTCGCTACCGCGAATCTCGTACTCGTGCGAGGTGTAGGTCATCACCAATATATATTTAGCGCCATGAATATCTCTATTGTTCAGAAGCGGAGAGGTAAGCGCCTTGCGTACAGCCTCAGCAGCGCGGTCGGTACCAGAAGCCTCGCCTGAACCCATCAGCGTAACACCGCTCTCGAACATGGCAGTGCGCACATCGGCGTAGTCGACATTCACCAAGGCTTTGCGGCTAATCATCTCGGCAAGACCTTTGGCAGCCACAGCCATTATTTCGTCGCCTTTATGTAGCATCTCGCTCTTTTTCAGGTCGCCATACATCTCTTCTATGGCATCGTTGCGGATAATCATTATGGCGTCGACATTCTTATATAGTTCATCGAGACCATGCACGGCTTGCTTTATGCGCGGGCGACCTTCGTAGAGGAACGGCACGTTGACTATACCTATGGTAAGTATGCCCTTCTCTTTCGACTTCTTAGCCACCACAGGAGCTGCGCCAGTGCCAGTGCCGCCACCCATACCTGCACAAATGATGGCTATTTTGGTGTCGTCGAGCATTTTATCTATTTCGTCGAGCACCTCTTCGGCACTCTCGCGACCTTGATCGGGGTTATTTCCTGCACCAAGGCCTTCTGTGAGACGCGGACCGAGCTGTATCTTTATTTCTACATCGCTGTCTTCGAGCGCCTGTTTGTCGGTGTTGCATACTATATAATTAACACCACTAATGCCTATGCGATGAGCGCAATTGACGGCATTGCCGCCTGCTCCACCAACGCCAATAAGCTTGATAATTTCATTCTTCACGGACGGAGTTTCAAAATCGAACTCCAATGGACTTGATTCGTTTTCCATATTTATAATTATTACGCGTTGGTATCTCTATTATTGCATATCCTCGCCCTCAGAGCCGAACATATTATTGGCCAAATTTGAGAATCTGTCGGTCCAAGATTTTTTCTCCTTCTTGGGTTTCTCTTTTTTAGTCTCCTCCTTCGACTCGGAATCAGTCTCAGCCTCTTCTGGCTCGACAGGTTGCTCATCGCCGAAGTTGAGGGTGTTGTCGGTCTGCATCTCGTTGTTTTTGCGGATAATATCCGAAGCCAAGCCAATGGCAGCCGAGTAGCGCAAGAAATCATCGCTATTCATGCCTTCTACTTCGGGACGAATGATAGTAGTATCTTTGGTAAGTTGCATACGGAAAATGTCGCAGATGCCAGGCATCTTAGCACCACCACCCGTAAGTTTCACGCTGCGTATCATGTTGAATTTATTGGCATTCACCAGCTCAGCGCCTACGTATGCAGCAATCTCGCGAAGACGAGCAACAATGACGAAGTTGAGTTTAGCAGCGTTATCAATATCGTCGTAGATCTCTTCGCCAACGGTTATGCACAGCGGGCCAGATGATGCATTTTTGCGATAGCCGATGCGCTTAATCATCTCGGCGCGTTCGGCAGATATTTTCCAGCAATTAGAGATGTCGTCGGTAATGGTTTGACAACCGAATGGCAGCGACGACTCGTAGCACAATTGACCATGCTCATAAATAGCCACACCAATATTCTGCGCACCCAAATCGACAAGCGCCATACAATTCTCCTTGTCTAAACTATTGAGCAACACAACGCCTTTCATAGAGGTAGACGGACGATAGGCTTCGGGACGCGGAAGTGGGTTTACAAACGACTGACTTATCGCATTGAGCACGTTGCGGTTAATTATAGTGCATATAGCCGTAGCCTCAATTTTTTGGCATAAGCCCGAAGGTCGTTTGTACGAAGTGGAAACTTGGTCGAGTACGTACTGAATAAACTCAGTATTTATAATCTGCATATCCTCGCCAATGGTGTTGCGGACATCGTTTTCCACCTTGTCTTTGAGGCTATCGAGCATCTGCTGAGTGACACTGACCTTACCCGTTTTGGCATCCTGTTGCTTAACGTTGCGTATGGTTTTGAGGCTCATGCCACCCACGGTAACGCAATAAGCCATATCGCGCTTGACGTTTTTGATGTATTTCTTTGTCAGCTCCGACACAGCATACGACACCATAGAAACGTCGTACACTTCGCCCCTTCGCATACCCGAGAGAGGCACACAACCATAGTTCAACAACTTTATGCCATACTTGCTGTTGGACAAATTTTGCGCCACCACCATGCGAGCTTCGGTGCTGCCAAGGTCAATTGCAACTATTACAGTCTCTCTATTCATAATTGTGCTGCTATCTTTTTGTGCAGATTATCTGCCCGTTATACTTCAAATTTACCTTCTTATAGACATTCCATTCTTTTGGTTTCCAGCCTTTTGTATATAGTGCATATAGATGATCGAACTTCTCCTCCATACGCTCTATTGTGCCAAACTCCACCACATGGTCGCCAACGCGCGGAATAAGTACAAACTCGTGTTTTTCAGTTATATACACTTGTTCTATCTGCGACTTCCAGAATTTATTGCTATCAATATACTTACAAAGCTCGAGCACATCGCCACCATCGAGCATCGAGCCCACGTAGCCCGACACCACCACCGTGCGAGCACTCATTTCTGGCTCGGCGGCTATGCGAAACGACTCCTCGTCCATATAATACGACGTGTGCTGTGTAAATACGCGCATGATTGGTTCGCGCTGAACGATGCTAACATGCAGCACACCGCCCGGCGTATAGTAAATATCGCAGCGCTTCACCACAGGTGTCTGCTCTACGCGCTGCTCCATCTCCACAAGGTTAAGGTCGCGCACAAGCGAGCCTTTGAGCGCTGGGTATGCGCGATCGACAATGTGCTGCAAACCCGTCTCGGTGATGAGTTTGCTGTGGTCGTTGTCCACCACGTGCGACACCACGCGAGTGCACTCCACCGTGGCTTTCTCGGCATTCACAAACGACATGGCCACAGGGAAATAGAGAATCATAACCACCCAACAAGCGGCTATCCCAACGCGATGCACCACGCGCCCAATCTTCTGTTTTCCAGCGTCTGCCATACGTATATTATAATTACAGCGTCTCTTTCAATTTTGCTTCTACTTCGGGCACAAGCGCATCAATATTGCCAGCACCCATAATGAGCACAAGTTCGTGATTGCCATCGGCTATAGCTTGCGCAAGTTGCTCTTTCTGAACCAACTGCACATTGGCATCGGGGCGAATCTTCTTTATTTTATCGATGAGCATCTGCGTAGTTACGCCCTCGATAGGCAACTCGCGAGCCGGATAAATATCGAGCATAAGCAAACGGTCGGCAGTGGCGAGCACCTTAGCAAAATCGTCGGCGAAGTCGCGCGTGCGAGTGTAGAGGTGCGGCTGGAACGCCACGGTGAGCGTACGTTTGCCATAAATATCGCGAACAGAATTGAGCGTCGTAGCAATCTCTTGTGGGTGATGCGCATAGTCGTCGATAAGTACGCACTTTTCTGTATCGATATGATACTCGAAGCGGCGGCGGTTTCCACGGAACGAAGCCAAGGCGTCACGAATTTCGTCGTCGGTAGCGCCGCAGAGCTGAGCCGAAGCCACAGCAGCCACAGCATTCTCCACGTTGTGAAGTCCGGGCAAGCCAAGCGTCAGGTTTTCAATGTCGCCGAGAGGAGAACTTATCGAGAAGTTGTATTTATTGCCAACGCGCTTCACTCGAAATGCATGAAAATCAGCTTCTTTATTCTCGCGAGCATAGGTAAAGAACTCGGCATCTTCGCTAACAATCTCGTCGCTTATTGGCAGACCATACTTTAGCAAGAGCGCGCCACCGCTACGAATCTGCGAAGCAAATTGGCGGAAAGCCTTCTGCATCTCGGCTTTAGTGCCATAAATATCAAGATGGTCGGCATCCATAGCCGTAATTACAGCCACATGCGGATGAAGCGTAAGGAACGAGCGGTCGTATTCGTCGGCTTCGGTAACTACGAAAGACGATTCGGTATTGCTCCAGTAATTAGTATTGTAATTGACTGAAATGCCGCCAAGAAAAGCCGAGCAACCCACTTGCGACGTGCGTAGAATGTGCGCAGCAAGTGTCGACGTGGTGGTCTTGCCATGCGTGCCAGCCACACAAACGGCGTCGGCAGCATCGGTGAGATGACCAAGCACAACGGAGCGCTTCACAACCTCGAAACCTTCGTTGCGGAAATATGTAAGAATAGCATTATTGGCTGGTATGGCAGGCGTAGCTACCACGAGCGTGTCGCTTTTTGAGCGAAACGGCGCGGGAATGGCGTTTACATCGTCGTCGAAGGTGATAGATATGCCGTCGGCTATGATTTCATCGGTGAGGCGCGTCTGCGTGCGGTCGTAGCCCGACACGTTGCAACCTATGGCGTGAAAATGGCGAGCGAGTGCGCTCATACCTATGCCACCAATACCTACGAAATAATAATTCTTCTTCATTTTGACTGTTTGACTATTTACAATTTACATCACCGAATTCAACTAATTAATACTAATAGATTCGTTCCCTTCGGTGACTTCTATTTTACTTTTTACCACCGAGTTCGAATACGTATTTAGCAATATCGGCAGCGGCGTTTGGCTTAGCAAACTGGCGGATGTTGGTAGCAAGTTTTTCGAGCTGCTCCTTGTCCGATACCGTAAGCTGGGCCTCAGCAAGGAGCGTGCGAGTCTCGCTGTCGCGAACCAAACGGGCAGCCTCGCGCGAAACGAGCGCCATAGCATTCTTCGTCTGATGATCCTCAGCCACGTTGGGCGACGGCACAAAGATGCATGGTTTGCCGAGCAGCGCAAGTTCGGAAATGCTACTTGCACCAGCACGCGAAATTACAACATCGGCAATTGCATACGCATAATCCATATGTTTTATGAAGTCGTATGCATGAACGTTTGCACGCGGTTGTTCTTTGAGTTTTTGCTGAATATCAGCATAATACATCTTACCCGTTTGCCACAAGAGTTGCACGCCAGGCTGCAAATCGTCGAGCGTAGCGCTGATGCCGTTGTTTATAGAGCGCGCACCAAGGCTGCCGCCTATCACCAATATTATGGACTGATTTGGGTCGAGGCCGAAGAATTTGGCAGCCTCCTCGCGGTCGATAGCGCCTTGCAACGACTGGCGCACCGGATTGCCCGTGAAGGTGATTTTCTCCTTCGGGAAGAAGCGTTCCATGTCGGGGTAAGCCACGCAGATGCGCTTTGCCTTAGCTGCGAGTATTTTATTAGTTACGCCCGGATAGCTATTCTGCTCCTGAAGCAAGCACGGAATACCCTTTTGCGATGCGCAACGAAGCACCGGACCGCTGGCATAGCCGCCCACACCCACACACACATCGGGGTTGAAGCGCTTTAGCACGCGGCGAGCCGTAATCATGCTACCAAGCAAGCGGAAGGGGAAGAGCATATTGCGGCAAATGTTGCGGAGGTTTATTTTTCGATGGAATCCAGCCACTGGCAAGCCAACAATTTCGTAGCCTGCAGCGGGCACCTTCTCCATCTCCATCTTGCCCTTTGCACCAACAAATAGAATCTCCGTAGATGGATCTATTTCGCGCAACGCGTTTGCTATCGATATGGCTGGGAAGATGTGACCTCCCGTTCCGCCTCCACTTATAATTACTTTCATGTCTGTCTATTATTTTTTATACGTTGTTGTGTATGTATATACTTAGTTATCCAAAAGTTACAGCTTCTGCTTCCTCGTAATATTCGCCATCGCCATCCATAGTCGATGGTTTTTCTTCGTCGGTAGACTCATCGTCGGTATGGACTGGAGCAGGTTTTGCAACTGCTGGCGCCGGATTGACGTGGCTCACCGAGAGTATTATACCGAAAGCAAAGCCCATAAATATGTCCGACGAACCACCTTGACTGACTAACGGCAAAGTCTGTCCTGTGACTGGCATTATACCTACGCCTACCATCATATTTATGAGCGCCTGAATCTCTATAATTATAGTTATGCCTATAATGACAAAGGCGTGAAATGGTTTCTGACATCGCTTCATCACCAATATGGCTCTATACATAAGCATAAGAAACGCCAGCAGCACCAATGCTCCACCCCACGCGCCGTACTCCTCCAAGATGATGGCGAAGATGAAGTCGGAGAAGGCCATCGGCAGGAAGTTTTTCATGTAGCTATGCCCAGGTCCACGACCCGTGATGCCGCCAATGGCAACCGCCGTGAGGGCCTGTCGTCTCTGATAGTCGCCGTCTTTTGAACCTTGTGCTGCGGCTTCGTCGCTACCTATGAAGCGTTCGATGCGCGCACGCCATGTGTTGGCTCGTGGGAAAACTTTGCTTGCGTATGGCGCAAAAAGCACCACTATAAATAGGAATGCTATCACTACGCCAGCCGTGCCAAACAAATAGCGCCAAGGCACACCGCCAATAGCCATCAACGCGAAAACCGAAAAGCCCACCAAAAGGCAGGTAGAGAGGTTTTCGAGCATAATAGGTATGCATATTATTGCCGATCCTATAAGTATGGGCCAGAATGCATCTTTGGGCTCGTTGGCAAGGGCTAACTTCTTGGCTGTAAATATTATAAGCGCAAACTTGGCAAACTCCGATGGTTGCACCGTGAAGCCGCCAATATTTATCCAACGCGACGAACCATTGATGGCACTGCCAAGCACCAACGCCATGACAAGCCCGATGAAGCCAAAAAAGACCATCACCTCGGCTAATCCTGAAAAATATTTCGGATGTATGCGGCTGGTGAGCACAGCTACCACGATGCCCGCAACGAGCATCACCACGTGCTTAATTATGTAGTGCGACATGTCGCCGTTGTTCTTCACGTACGCCAACACACTCGCAGCACTATAGACCGAGAATACCGAGAGTATGGACAGAAATGCTATCACTATCCATATCCAGCGGTCGCCAATGAAGTATCTTTTTATGCTATCGAACGACATATCTGCCAACTATTTTTATTTCAACTTATTAACCTCTTCTTTGAAGAGGTTCCCACGGTGCACATAGCTATTGAAGAGGTCGAAACTTGCGCAGCATGGCGAGAGCAAAACCACATCGCCACTTTGAGCCAATCGGTGACATTCGCGCACGCAGTCGGCCATCGATTTCGTCTCTACTATCGTAGGTATGATGCCAGCAAAACTGGTAATAAGCTTCTCATTATCAACACCAAGGCAAACGAGCGCGCGCACCTTCTGACGAGCAAAGTCGTTGAGCACCGAGTAGTCGTTGCCTTTGTCTGTTCCGCCGGCAATCCACACCACGGGGCGCGTTTGACATTCGAGCGCATACCACGCCGAATCGACATTCGTAGCCTTCGAGTCGTCGATATACTCCACGCCATCTATTGTGGCTACGCTCTGCAAGCGGTGTTCGGCGTTCACAAACGTGGTCAAACCCTTACGCAGTGCCTCGCCATCGACACCAACGAGTTGAGCCGCAAGAATAGCTTGCATAGCATTGTAAGTATTATGCAAACCTTTGATTGTCAAATCGTTCACATTTATAGCGAAGTCACCATTATTTATTTGGCTATATATGACACCCTCGCGACACACAGCGCCATTCACCTCGCTCTTGGTAGACACAAATATGGTCTTACGTGGCAACTCCACGCGCGGCAACCATTCCGACGTAACAGGGTCATCGGCATTGGCAATGAAAGTGCCGTCGGGGTTGAGATTCTGCATGATGCGGAACTTCGAGCGTATGTAGTTTTCAAACTTATACTCATACCTATCCAAGTGGTCAGGAGTGATGTTGGTAAGTATGGATATTTGCGGTTTGAAGTCGTACATACCATCGAGCTGAAAACTGCTGAGCTCAATTACGTACCACTCTGGTTCGTCGCCCTCTGCCACACGACGTGCAAGGCTGGTGCCAACGTTGCCTGCGAGTTTTGCACTCACGCCAGCCGTTGTCAGCAAGTGATGAATGAGCAGCGTGGTGGTCGTCTTGCCGTTAGCGCCCGTAATGCCAATAGACTTCGATTTGGTGAAGTAGCCGGCAAACTCAATTTCGCTAATTATATGTACGCCCCAACTGCGAAGCGTCTTCACAACCTCGGCCTTCTCTGGCACGCCAGGACTCTTGACGTAGTAGTCGGCATCGCGCATGAGGTCGAACGAGTGGCCGCCCTCTTCGTAGCGAATATTATTAGCATCGAGTTCGGCTTTGTTTTGTGGTTTCAGAGCACCGGCATCGCTAAGAAGCACGTCCATACCGAGTTTCTTGCCAAGTAGAGCTGCACCAACGCCGCTCTCGCCGCCGCCTATGATTATAAGTTTTTTCATAACTATCTAATTTTCAATGTAACAACCGTTACTACAGCCAATATTATACCTATGAGCCAGAAGCGTAGCACAATCTTAGGTTCTGGATAGCCTTTCTTCTGAAAATGGTGATGTATAGGCGCCATAAGGAAAACGCGTCTGCCTTCACCATATTTTCGTTTGGTATATTTGAAATAGCTCACCTGAATCATAACCGACAGATTCTCAACGAAGAATATGCCGCAGAGAATTGGCAAAAGCAGTTCGGCGTGAATAATTATAGCCAAAATAGCTATTATACCGCCGAGCGTGAGGCTGCCCGTATCGCCCATAAACACTTGGGCCGGGAAGGCGTTGTACCACAAGAAACCTATTGTTGCACCAATGAAGGCTGCAATGTAAACAACCAACTCACCAGAATTTTGCAAGAACATAATATGCAGATAGCCAGCATATTCGTGGTGACCAGAAAGGTATGCCAATATGCCGAGCGTAGTACCTATGATGGCCGAAGTGCCAGTAGCCAAGCCGTCGAGGCCATCGGTCATGTTGGCACCGTTGCTCGTAGCCGTAATTATAAATATGGTGACGATGGCAAACACAACCCAACCAAGTTGCGTGAGCAGCTCGCCCTCGGCAAACGGCACAAGCCAACGATAGTCGAAGGTGTAGCCTTTGAAGAATGGTATGGTGGTTACGGGAATGTCGTCGGTGTCGTGGCTAAAGTAGAGCACGCCAGCTACGATGAGTCCGAGGCTCACTTGTCCGGCAATCTTCTTCCAACCCGAAAGTCCCTCTTTGTTCTTCTTGAACACTTTGATGTAGTCATCTATGAAGCCAAGCATACCAAGCCAAAGCGTCGAGAAAATCATCAATAATACGTATACATTGCTGAGTTTGCAGAAGAGTGCAACGGGCAACAATATCGATAGAATAATGATGATGCCGCCCATGGTAGGCGTGCCTTTTTTCTGCATCTGACCTTCGAGGCCAAGGTTGCGGATGGTTTCACCAACTTGCAAAAGTTGCAGTCGGTCAATGATTTTGCGACCTACGATGGTGGCAAACACAAGCGATGTCACAAGTGCCAAACCTGCACGGAACGAGATGTACTGCATCACGCCAGCACCGGGCATGCCCAACTCGTGCAAGTATTGAAATAGAGTATATAACATATTTATTAGAGATTTTTATGCTTACATATTGAACGCTTCGCGCACCACCTCATGGTCGTCGAAATGGTGTTTCACGCCGTTTATTTCTTGATAATTCTCGTGTCCTTTGCCGGCAATGAGCACAATGTCGCCCGGCTGAGCGAGTGTGAGCGCCGTACGTATAGCCTCTTTGCGGTCGACAATGGAGAGCGTGCGCTTAGCATCGTCGTCGGTGAGACCGGTCTTCATCTCTTCGATGATAGCCGCAGGGTCTTCGGTGCGTGGGTTGTCCGAAGTGAGTATCACGCGGTCCGAAAGGCGCGCTGCTTCGTGAGCCATCTCGGGACGTTTGGTGCGGTCGCGGTCGCCACCACAACCTACTACGCTGATGAGTTGCACGCTCTTGGCATTCGACTTGCGCACTTCGTTGATGGTAGATATTACGTTGGTGAGCGCGTCGGGCGTATGGGCGTAGTCGACAATAGCCATGCGGCCGTCTTTACTACGTATAACCTCAAAACGACCGTTCACCGCTTTGAGCGCCGACAAATGCGTCAAAACCTCCTGACCATCGATGCCGAGAGCCGTTGCCGCGCCATAAATGCCCATAAGATTATAAGCATTGAAGCGACCCACAAACGGCATATACACCTCTTGATTATTTATGTTGAGCTGCATACCCTCGAAAGTCATCTCCTCTATCTTGCCCTTGATGTCCGCCATCTTGAGCAGCGAATAGGTACGCACTTTAGCCTTGGTGTTTTGCACCATATACATACCATTCTTATCGTCGATATTTACAACCGCCGTAGCGCCCTCGCTTAGATTGTCGAAGAGCATCTTTTTGGCGTCGCGGTAATTTTCGAATGTCTTGTGATAGTCGAGGTGGTCGTGTGTGAGGTTAGTAAAAATAGCAACCTCGAAGTCCAAGCCGACAACGCGGTGCTGCACGAGGCTGTGCGAACTAACCTCCATGAAGCAATATTCGCAACCTGCGTCAACCATCTGGCGCATAAGGCTTTGAATAGTTACGGCATCGGGTGTGGTGTGCGTAGCTGCAAACTCCTCATCTCCGATGAAGTTGGCAACCGTAGAGAGCAGACCAGCCTTAGCACCACGGCGCATCATTAGGTGATGGAGCAACGTAGCCGTTGAGGTCTTACCATTTGTGCCCGTTACGCCAACAAGTTTCAACTGACGCGATGGATGTCCGTAGAGCGTTGCGGCAGCCAGTCCGAGCGCTTTGTGCGTAGAGTCGACTACTATTACGCTGCCACCTTCGGGCATTGCCACATCGGCGGGAACCTCCTCGCAGAGCACCGCACGACAGCCTTGCGCTATGGCTTGCGATATATATTTATGTCCATCGACCTTTTCGCCTTTCTGCGCCACGAAGAGCGTGTCCTGCTTAGCCTTGCGACTGTCAAACACCACCTCATCTATCTGCTGCGTAGCGTTTATTGTGCCGTCCACAGAAAGCCCAGCAGCTTTCAAATCGGCTATTATGTCTGCTATCTGTATCATGCTATTGTTTTTTTAGGTTATATATATACGTATATACTTATAAATTAATTAGTTAGTTGTATCTGAGCCACCGAACCGCGCACGAAACTCGTTCCGCTCGCTGGCGACTGCGACGACACTCTTCCGTAGCCGCTAATATTTACACGCAAACCCATGCTCTCGAGTAGCGACACGGCATCTGCAGCGCCCATACCACGTACATCGGGCATGATATTCTTCACAAAATGGCGCGGACGAAGTGCCACCATATCGCCTTGCGCCGTTGCCGACACCCAACTCTTAGGACTTATGTCGAGCGTATGAGGCATACGTAATGCACCAAAGACAATGTTCACATCTTTTGTTTGTCCGCCCTTTGAGTATGGGTATACCTCGCTCTCGGCAATCTTTGGCGACACACTGACGTTGCCTTTGCGATATTCGGCAGCATAGACGCGGTCGGCAATGGCTTTCACCACCGAACCAGCAACCACGTTACCATAATATACATTGTTGTTCGGGCCATAAACCATAACTATGCAGCTATACATAGGATTGTCGGCAGGGAAATAGCCAGCAAACGATGCAAGATATTTCTTCGAACCTTGACCGCCATATCCACCTTTATTGGCTATCTGCGCCGTACCCGTCTTACCCGCTATCTTGTATGGCGTGCCACTGATATTCTTTGCAGTACCATGCTCCACAACGCCCTTCAGAAGCGACTGCACCGTACGTATGGTAGAGTGCGATGCGATGGAACTGCGCAACACCTTGGGGCGGAACGTCTTCACTTCGCGACCGTGGTCCATTAGTGCTTCCACAAACATTGGGCGCATCATCTGTCCGTTGTTTGCCACGGCATTGTAGAGCGTCAGTAGGTGGAGCGGTGTTATTTGTAGCTCGTAACCTATCGACATCCATGGCAATGACGTACCCGACCACGTTGGGTCCGACACATCTTTGATGTGCGTAGCGCCTTCGCCTTTTATATCTATGCCAAGCGAATCGCAGAGGCCCAAGTCGCGCAAGCCCTCGATGAATTTCTTCGGGTCGCTGGCGTAATGCTTCTGCACAAGTCGCGAAAATGCCACATTCGACGATGCTTCAAACGCCTTTCTAATACTCATTATACCGCCATCTTTGTGCGAGTCGTGCATCACGGCGTCGTAGAATTTGTATTCGCCATTGAAAGTATTTATGGTGTCTTCAACATCAAACATGTCGTCTTCGAGGCAAGCCATCACCGTGGCAAGTTTGAACGTAGAGCCCGGCTCGGCCAACTCGCCTATAGCATAGTTGAAATTATCTTCGGTGTAAGTACCATTCTCGCGTCGATAGAGATTAACCATAGCTCGCACAGCGCCAGTTTTTACCTCCATAAGTATGGCTACTCCGTGCTCCGCGTTGTGCTTTTCGAGTTGGCGCATGAGCGAAAGCTCAGCCACATCCTGAAAATCGACATCTATAGTGGTACGTACGTCCAAACCGGGCGTCGGTGCAACAATCTCCTTATTTATCCAGCGACCCGTGATACGCATCTTGCTCACACGACCTGGAACGCCACAAAGCTCTTTATTGTAAGCCTGTTCAATGCCGTTTATACCGCCCTTAGCTTCATCTTGATAGAGCTTGCCAATGGTACGCGATGCCAAAATACCAAACGGACGCGCACGCTGACCGCTCTCCTCAATGTTGAGACCGCCCTTGTTGCGACCAAGGTTGAAAATGGGGAACTGGCGCACCTCAAGCAGTTCGTTGTACGATATACGGCGATTGTTTATTATAAGGTATCTGCGTCCCATGAGACGAGCGCGCGAGATGAGACTTTTATATTCCGAAATAGATTTGTCGCGAAAGAACGATGAGAGTTTTGCCGCCAACGCATCGATATTGCTATTGAAAATTTCGTCGGTGAGGCCGTCGGCGTTGGGGTCCATACATACGCGGTAGTTAGGCAGCGAGCATGCCATCGTTCGTCCGTCGACAGCCAAAATGCTACCACGCGTGGCAGGAGCCTCCTCTTCACGCGAGAGCGTCTCCACATCTTTCACATATTTAGCACCCTCTACCACCTTCAGTTCTATTATACGTATAAAGATGAACGCCATCGCAATGAACAAAACTATCATTGCAATGGTGGCTGCTATCAATAATCGATGTCTACTTATTTTGGATGCCATGGCTACCGTGTTTTTCTATTTCTCTATAATACGCGGTGGCTCAGTAAGCTCGTGGAGTCCAAGCTCTTCGGCTTCTACGCGACGAATCACTTCGCTCTGCTTGCTCATATTCATCAGTTCGGCCGATGTGGTTATCTGCTCGTAGCGCAGCTCCTTTATCTCTTTCGAGAGGTCGGCTACTTTGCGCAAGTCTCGCTCTACCCATAGGTGGTTCGTTATATATATAAATACGAAAAACACCAACATGCCAAACACCTTTACGGCGTTGTCGATAGGCAGATTGAGGTTGCTCGTGAAGAGCATCTTCAGACTTGCTAATGTATTCTTTATGCTCATTGCCAATCCTCCCCGTTGCGCTCGGCAACTCTAAGTTTCGCACTTCTGGCGCGCGGATTGGCTTCTATCTCGTCGGCATCGGGCACAATGGGTTTGCGTGTCACACTGTCGAACGGCACATGCGCATGGCCGTAGATGGCATCGGTTGGGGCATCGCTAAGTGCTACGTTGCCACTACGTATGAGGTTCTTAGCCATACGATCTTCAAGACTATGGTATGCAATAACTACCAACCTTCCGCCCTCGCGAAGCACGTGCGGCGTGGCGCTAAGCATCTCGCTCAGTGCATCCATCTCGCCATTCACCTGAATGCGAAGCGCCTGAAAAACTTGCGCGAGCACCTTCGCTTGCACATCGCGAGCGGTACACGCCGTAACAATGTCGCGCAACTGTGTGGTGGTAGTTATGGGCTGTTGCGCACGATTCTTAACTATATTATTAGCTATCTGACGCGCAAAACGCACCTCGCCATAGAGCGACAAGATGTTGGCAATCTCTTCGGCTGAAGCTTCGGCTACGTAGTCGGCTGCCGACTTTGCCATGGCAGGATTCATACGCATATCGAGTGGACCGTCGGCACGGAACGAGAAACCTCGCTCGGCATCGTCGAAATGGTGCGACGACACGCCCAAGTCCGCCAAGATGCCATCTACCTTCTCTATACCTAAATATGTAAGAAAATGCTGCAGATAGCGAAAGTTGTGGCGCACAAACGTCAAGCGCTCATCGTCGGGGCGACGAGCGTAGGCATCGGGGTCTTGGTCGAAGGCTATCAATCGACCATGAGCGCCCAATCGGCTAAGTATTTCGCGGCTATGACCGCCGCCGCCAAACGTGACATCTACATACACACCATCGGGGTTGATATTGAGTGCATCAACCGAAGGATGCAGAAGCACTGGCGTATGATAAAAAGATAAATCGGTGTTCATTTCTTGAGCGCTAAAAATCACAAGCAAGCGACATCATTACCAAGAATAGATTGGGCAAGCTGCGCCAAGTTTTCTGGCTGCATAGCTGCCGAGGCATAACTATCGGCATCCCATAGTTCTATGTGAGTGCCGACGCCGAGCAGGGTTACCGTTTTGCATTCGCCAGCAAGCGCCAAGAGCCGCCGCGGAATAAGTATGCGTCCAACGGTGTCGAGGTCAACACGCGCCGTATAACGCTGATACTCACGCAAGAGTTGCACATGCTGACGGTCGTAGAGGTTCAAGCGGCTTCGCAAATCGGAGATTATCGCTGTCCATTGCGCTTCGGTGTAGATACAAAGGCAATGTTCGTAGAGATCTTTCGACACAATAAGCGATGCGACCTGCTCCGCCTCAAACTCGCGTTTGAAAGCAGCAGGCACGGCTATGCGCCCTTTGGCATCGGTTTTTGCCTCAAAATCACCTACAAATTGGGACATCGCGTTTTTTCAGTCTCTATTGAATATACGACGCCAAAATTATAATTTTTACCACCACTATTTACCACTTTGCCACACTTTTTTACACAAGCAAACAGTATTCATACATATAATTGTATGTATTATAGGTATATAATCACTTCAAAAGCCCAATTACAGTTGATTTTTCATAGACACTTTCAACCACCTCGCGCATTTTATTTACCTCTCCATTTTAGAAACGATATAAAAAATGTTAAACTCGAAAACTCGAATAGTATTTGAAGTTTTCTGAGTATATTTGCCGCGCAAAAAAGGTAAAACTATATATGTCTAACATCAATACTATAATAGAAACTGCCACAAAAATGTTTCGACAGCGTGGTATAAAATCAGTGTCGATGGACGATTTGTCGCACGAGTTGGGCATATCAAAGCGTACGCTTTACGAAAATTTCAGCAGCAAAGATGAACTTCTTTGCGAATGCCTCAAGTACAACAGCGAAAAACGTCAAAAGGACCTCAACGAGTTGTGCGAACGATGCAAGGACTCTATAGAGATTATCGTCAACGTGATGTATTACTTCTTGAACATCATGAAGAATATCAACCCTGTGTTTATGGAGGAGATACGTCATGTGCAGTTTCAAGGAGCGCGAGAATTTTTCGAGAAAGACGTTAAGAAGCGTCAGGAGGGACTTCGCGAACTTATGCTGCGAGGCATAGAGGAGGGTTACATCTGTAATGATATTGATGTGAACCTCGTTTCCAAAATAATCGGTAGCGACAGCAAAGAGAACGCGATGGGCAACATCTGCCAAACGGAAGGTGTGCAACGCGTATTTGCAAGCGTCTATTTGATATTTTTCCGTGGCATGGCCACACAAAAAGGAGTTGAGCGAATCGACGAATTAATAGAGAGATACAAAAAGAGTAATAATAACATATATACATTATAGATGAAAAGGAACATAGCAACGGCAGCGTTGATGATGGTGATGACGGCAACATCGCTATTTGCACAGAGTCAGCCAGCTGCCGACGCATCGCAGAAAGAGATGAATCTTTCGTTGAAAGATGCTGTTAGTAGCGCATTATCTTACAGTAAGCAGCTACAAACATCGCAGCAAGATGTTGAAATCTACAAAGAAAAAATCAGAGAAACCCGTGCTTCAGGATTGCCACAGGCGAGTGCTTCGCTCACAGGAACAACCTATTTTGGCAAAGAGATGAATTTTGGCGGCATGCCAATAAAGATGGAAAATTCGCTCACTTTTGCTGCTACGGCATCGTATACGCTTAGCTTGCAGCAGTTGGCTTCGGTGAAAGTGTCGAAAATAGCTGCTTCGATATACGAAACTACCAACGAGAGTAACATACTCGATGTGAAAGCTAATGTAACCGACACCTATTATGCTTTGCTCGTATATAAGCGCACCATCGATATTCTGAATCAGAACCTTGCCGACATGGAGGATATTCAGAAGCATACGCAATATGCTTTCGATGCTGGTACGTGCGAGCAGACCGACGTTGACCAAATTCGCGTGAATGTGGCTCAGCTCAAGAATACCATCAACTCTACCGAGCGTAATTATGAAGTAACCAAACGTCTGCTTGTGCTTCAGATGGGTTTGCCAATATCTACTAAAATTAACCCAACCGAGAATCTCGACGATATGATTATCGAGGGAACTGTGGCTCAGATGGATTCGTCGAATTTCGACATAACCAAAAACCCTACTTACAAGCAAATGGCTCAGAGCCTCGAGGTGAACGAAGCAACACTCAAGATGTACAAGCGTGCCTATCTGCCTACGCTCACTGTTCAATATCAGTATAGCCATCCATTCAAAGGCGGCTTCATGAACTTCGACCATGTGGGAAACTTAGTGCTTAGCATACCTATTTTCGATGGTTTAGCTAAGCAGTCGCGTGTGAAGCAAACTAAGATACAGATGGCGCAGAGCGAGACCAATATGGCGCTCTTGAAGGATAACCTCATGCAAAACGAAGAGCAATATCGCTTCGAGCTCAATTCGGCCATCGATGCATACCTATTGCAAAAGGAGAACCTCGATGTGGCTAAGCGCGTGCTTGAAAACTATCGCAACAAGTACAATCAGGGCGTGCTCTCGAGCCTCGATCTAACACAGGCCAACTCAAATTATCTGCAAGCCGAAACGAGCTACGCCACGGCCAGCCTCGATCTCTTGCAAGCTCACACCAAACTGAGCAAACTTTACAACAATTTCGAATATTAATAACATAAGATACATAACCACAACATGAAGAGAAATTTCTTTCTTTCGGCCTTGGCAGCGCTAACATTGGCAAGCTGCGGTTCAAAAGAACAGGCAGAAACCGTTGATAACCGAATTCCGGTTAGAGTAGCTACGGTGGCAGAGAGCGAAGTGCAACGCACTTTGGAGTATTCGGCCAACCTCGAAGCTAACGAACAAGTTTATTATGCACCAAGCCTCGCGGGCACTCGCATAAAGAAAATTTATGTGGAGGTGGGCGACCATGTGAGAAAAGGTCAGCTACTTGTAGAAATGGACGCTACAAGCCTTATGCAGCAAGAGTTGCAATTCAAAAACGTTGAGCTGGAATACAATCGCGCTGTAAAACTTATGGAGACTGGTAGCATATCGCAGCAAAACTACGACGCTGCCGTTACGCAATACGAGGTGGCTAAAACCGCGCTGCAAAACTTGCGCGAAAACACTCGCCTTGTGGCTCCATTCAATGGCGTAGTTACTGGTAAATTTATGGAAGATGGCGAGCTCTATTCGGGTGGTGCTTTTGGTGGCGCATCTAAGCCTTCGATTATATCTATCGAGCAGACAAATCCGATGAAGGCATACGTATCGATTGCTGAAAATTATTACACCGAAGTGAAGAATGGCATGACGGTAGAACTCAGCAGTGAGGTTTATCGCAACCGCGTTTTCGAAGGTAAAGTAAACATTGTATATCCTACCGTTGATGCATCGAGCCGCACCTTCAAATGCGAACTTCTCTTCAACAATGCCGATGAAGCTCTTAAACCTGGTATGTATGGCACTATCAAAATCAACGTTGGTCAAGCTAAGACTATCGTTATTCCTTCTATTTCAGTGCTTAAGGTGCAAGGCTCTAACGATCGCTACCTATTCGTGATTCGCGATGGCAAAGCAGTACGTATTTCGGTTAAGGTGGTAGATCGCTACGAAGACAAAGTGGAAGTAGAAGCTCTCGATGGCAAACTTACTGAAGGTGACAAACTTGTTGTTGTTGGTCAAGCTCGTTTGATTGATGGTAGTGAAGTAAAAATAGTTGAGAACTAAGAGTAGTTACGAATTCCTAATTACGAGTTCATCGCAATTCGTAGTCAGTTATTCATAACTCGGAATTTGTAATTCGTAATTCATAATTATAACAATGAGTATTTTCGAAAGTGCAGTAGAGAAGCCGATTTCGACCTTGATGATATTCTTGGCCGTAGTGGTTATCGGTATCTTCTCATACATACAGCTGCCTGTCGACCAGTACCCAAAGATGGACCCGCCATACATAACTGTGATGACGACCTATCCGGGTGCAAACGCGACAGATATAGAACAAAATATCACCAAGATTCTTGAGAATCAGCTCAACTCGGTAGACGACCTAAAGGAGATGACTTCAGTGTCGTACGATAACCTTTCTGTTGTCACACTTGAATTTGAGTGGGGTATAAACCTCGATAACGCATCGAACGATGTGCGCGATGCCGTTGATAAGTCGATGTCGTCGTTGCCCGACGATATTGACCGACCTACCATCATGCGTATGTCGACGTCGATGATGCCTATCCTTGTGTATGCCGTTACAGCCGACCAGTCGTTTGGCGGTTTGTACAAGATTTTGGACGACAAGGTCATCATGCGACTCAACCGCGTTGATGGTGTAGCTGCTGCCTACGTTGCAGGTTTGCCAGAGCGCGTTGTGTATGTCGACCTCGATCCAAACAAACTTGATGCTTATGGGCTTTCAATTGAGAGCATAGGCAACAAGGTGTTGGCAGAGAATATGGACGTATCGGCAGGTACGGTAAAAGTTGGCATCGATGAATATACACTTCGCGTTGAGGGTGAATTCGACGAATCGGAGCAGATAAAGAACATCTCTATTCCGCTCGCTGGTGGCAAGACGGTCAAACTTAGCGATATTGCCAATGTCCGCGATACGTTGAAAGATATTACCCTTGAACAGAAGGTGCAACGTGGTAAGGGTGGTATCTTGCTTGTAACCAAACAGAGCGATGCCAACGCCGTAGCCGTAGCTACCGAAGCCAAAGAGATGCTCGAATTGGCTAAGTCGGAGATGCCTGCCGATATTGAGTTTACCATGATTAACGACTCATCGGACTTCATCACCAAAGCTATTCGCAACCTTGAGAGCACTCTTATGTATGCACTCATATCGGTTGTGGTTGTGGTATTCGTATTCCTTGGCCGTTGGCGTTCTACGTTCATCATTGCCATGACCATACCTATTTCGCTCATCGTAGCGTTCATCTATCTTTTGGTAACAGACGGTTCGCTCAATACCATCACGCTCATGTCGCTCTCCATAGCCATAGGTATGGTGGTCGACGATGCCATTGTGGTGCTCGAAAACATCACCAAGCACGTGGAGCGTGGCTCTCGACCTAAAGAGGCTGCTAAATATGGTACCAACGAGGTGTGGACTTCGGTTATCGTAACCACTCTCGTAACTATTGCCGTATTCTTCCCGCTTACGCTCATTCCGGGCATCATGGGTATATTCTTCAAGCCTCTTGGCTGGATTATATGTATATCGGTAACCACATCAACGCTTACTGCTATCTCGTTCACGCCAATGCTTAGCTCTAAGTTCCTCACCATGCGCAACGCTGCCGAGGAGGAGAAACAGGGCTTCAGCTTCTATGCATGGAGTAACCGCACATTTGGCAAACTCGATGCTTGGTATGAGAACCTCATCCGCTGGGTGCTTGGACGAAAGAAAATTGTTATCGCTTCGATGACGTTGCTCTTCATTGCATCGCTCTTGTTAATGCGATTTGTATCTACAGAGTTCTTCCC
>JAEEGL014666508.1_pt1 | contig 21356 bp, 18 predicted proteins | sample 9134231 | NCBI WGS metagenome assembly JAEEGL01 (sample SAMN16246548, study PRJNA631951) | gut metagenome | biome: gut microbiome; feature: rumen; material: fiber-attached | host: Bos | place: Iran: Karaj | collected 2018-10
ATTTGTTAAAGTAGAGCATGACTTTTTTAATGAATCTGCATTAGCAACAATTAATAAAGAACTTGGTAAATCAAAAAAAGATGATTATTTCAAAAAGGAAGCCGCACAAGAAGGAAAACTTGTTGAGTCAATAAAAACAGAAATTGGCAAAAAAGAAGTTAGAAGAGTAAAAGAAAAAAGAGCAGTATTTAACAGTCTTAATGAAAAAGAAGAATTGACAGAAGAAGAACTTGAAGAATTTAAAGATTCTATAAGATATCTTCCTAAAAATGCTAACTCATCTAATAAAGGATATGTTGCCAGTCATCCCGAACTGCTAGAGAATATGGGACAGATATTCAATGAAGTAACTGATGACGTTAAAGAAAGAAGGAAAGAATACGCTATAGAAGCAACAATAGATCAAGTTATAAAAACTGTTAAAGAAAATAAAATTAAATATTTGTTCTTTGAAAGTCATGAAAACACTATTATTAAAACAATAGCTTATTTGATGGCTAACAAAGATAAATATGCAGATAAATTAGGAGAGATAACTGAAATTGCAGATAAAATCGATCCGCATCTTGTTAAAGGAAAAGAGGGCGAAAAACATATAGACCCGAATGTGCTAAAGAAGATATATTTTGCAAATAATGGACAAGCTGTAGGAAAGATTAGTACTATGGCAAAGATGTTTGAAGCTGAAATTAAAAATATAACAGATGAGATTGAAATTTCTAACATATCTAAAGAGAGAGATTTTGCATATGGAAAAGAAATAGCAAAAATACGAGCAGATACATCACTTTCTTTAGAAGAAAGAAATGCTAAAATTGATGCAATTATTGAAGAAGCAAAAGCAGCAATTAAAGAAGGAAGAGAAAGCAAATCAAAAAGTAAAAAGGAATACGAAAAGACAGTTGAAGAATTGAGCGTAGAAGATTCTTTAGAAAAAGCAGATGATGAAGCTGAGCTAGCTGAATCTAAAGAAGAAAGTGTAGAACAATTTAATTCGGATTCATCAGAGGTAACAGCAATTAGTGATGCTGAAATTGAATTAGCAACACATGAAACTATAGGCACTACAAAAAATGTAGTTGAAACAATAAGTGAAGAAGAAGCCGAAAAATTAATGGCATCTGGGGTGCTTGTAGAAGTTGTTGGAGAAAAAGAAGATTTAACAGTTCTACTTGCTGAAAGTAAAACTGTTTCCGCACAAGAATTATTTGATAGTATTGGCGGAAGTGAATTGTTAGTTGGGCATACTGAGCAAGAAATAGCAAAATCTAAAAAAGAAGAAAAGAAATCTACTAGTAGTTCAGGAACAGAAATTCAAGATGATAAAAAAGATTCAGCATCTGGTAAGCCAGAAGTTGAAGAAGATAGGGATATATAACAAAAGATATATTATTTAATTATTTAAGGTGGAGATAAAAGCATGGCTGATGAGACTTTAAATCAAGAAGATAAGATAGTTGATGAAGGAAGTAGAACTTTAGGTGAGGTTGTTTATGGATTACCAATCGTTAAATATTTAATGAGAACATTACCTGAAAAGTTATCTAACTTTAATTTTATGAGCTCTGTTATTGGAGAATTAAATAAAAAAAATTTTAGAACTAATACTGTTTACGAAGGAACAACCTTGTTAACTCAAGCTGAAATTGATTTTATTACTAAAGAAGGAATAAATGCGATAGAGGAAAGAATTTCAGAAGATATTACTAACGAGCAAAATGGTATAGTTATTGTTCATGGAAGAATTGATGAAGAAGCTTCTTTAAGGCAACAAGAGGCAAATGAAATGAGTGCTGAAGAGGCTGGACAATTCTTTGTTAATTATAAAAGAGAACAAGCACTAGAAAGCACGGTTCTTGCTGTTGGATATTACACTTTTCAAGAACTACAAGAAGAATTTCTAGCAATGGATAAAGAGTTTGATGATAGCCTAAAGAAAGTTCTATCTGGAGAAAGTGTTCTTGATGGAAATATTTTTGACGCTTGGATAAATGCACAATCTATTAATTTTCATGCAAACACAGCTAGTAGAAATAACAAACCACAAATCTCAGATGAAGAAAGAGGAACTTATGGTAAAAAAGTTGAATTATCAAAAGATGATCTTCTTTCTATTGGCGATGTAGATCTTAATCTGCTTTTAGAAAAGAATAATATAGCCAAAAACGCTAGAAATCTTGCTATTGGTGACTCAATAAATACAATAAAAGAACAATTTGATGTTGAAAACTTAAGTCCTGAAGAGAAAAAATTATTGTTATCATATATGAGTTTGAAGGGAACAGCTCCTGATAGTTATGATGACTTGGTAAAAAAATTTGGTCTATTACCTAGAGATCGTATACCAAAAGGAACAGGAGAGTTTCTTGCAAATGCTCAAACAGCTTATCTAATAGGTTCTTTAGAAAGACTTGGTGAAAAATACAGTGGGGTTGAAGATCCTAAATTAGAGCTAGAAGAATTCGAGGTTCTTGTTTTTGCATTAACCAAGGATGCTGAAAAGAATACAGAGATTTTAAGTCAAGCGGTAAAAATTGCTAAAGGTTTAGGAATAGATATTAAACGTGATGATAGAAATAGAATTTTAATAAAAGAAATATTGAAAGATTTAAAGAGAAGACATAAAGATCTTACACAAGGAAAATTTGGTTCTGCTATTGACGAAGATGAAATGTTTAAAGAACTTGCAGTTTTAGGACGTCAAAAAGTTGAATCAGATTTAAAACATGATGTTCAATTATCTATTAGCATGGACTTAGAAAAAAGAGAACAACCACCAGAAAAGAAATCTTTAGACTATGAACTTATAGATCAAAAAACAGAGAATTTGTATATTAATACCATGGCACAAAGAACAGCAAACGATGTTAAAGATTTAAGCGAAGAAGATAAAAAGGTTTTATATATAAGGGCAAGAAGAGATGTCTTTTATGAGGAATTTGTTAAGAACCCAGATGCATTTACTTTAGATGATAAAATCAATGCATTAGCAATGTGTAGAAATGATATGACCAATCCGGCATTTAGAGACGATGCATTAAGAAGAATTTTTGAGGGATTACTTCTTCAAAGCATTGCTAAAGATTTTGGAATGGATATAGAACCTGAAAAAGAGAAATTATCTGATAGTGAGTTAAGAGATAAAACAGATTTATTCAAGAAAGAATTAGAAAATGGTATAGATGACATCTTACCAGAAGCTTTTGCAGTAGTAAGAGAAGCATCAACTAAATATACAGAAATTGATAATCTTGATAGTAAGATTAAGGCAAAAAGAGAAGAACTAATAGAGAAAAAGAATACCTCTTATGAAAGGTTAAACATAAGAAACAATTATTCACAAATGTATATGGAGGCTGAAAATGCAATAGACTATATTACAATAGCTTCTAGGGGTTTAGATGATATCGATAGAGCAAAGCAAATGAAGTGCTTATCTAAATTAATAAGTGTAGCTGAAAAAAGTGGTAAATCATCTGAGATTGATTACGATTCAGATGTAGAAAAATTTGAGAGATTTACTAATATTAAAGACATTGCAATATTGGTAAAAAAAGATACTTCAAAGTTATCAGATAAAGATTTATTAAAACTATGCATTTATCTAAGTGATATGAAGACTGATACTATGGAACAATCAAAATTAAGAAATCTTGTTGCAGCAAAAATACATGAAAAAAATCCAGATTTAATAAGAAGAGAGAGAACCTCTTTGCGGTATTGAGTTAGAACCATATTTAGAGCTAGGTAAAAAAGTATATGGAGACAAGATAGCAAATGCTAGAGATATAAAAGAACTATCTCAAGCAGAAAATCTTGAACAAATGAAAAAACAACTGGAAGAGCTTCAAAGACCATTAACAAACAAAGAAAAGTTAAAGCTAGCTAAAAAAGAATACAGAGATAATTTTTCTATTGAAGCTGATATTTCTTCTGAATTCAGAAGTGTAGAGGAAAGAGAGTCTTCACTACTTGATAAAAAATTAAAAATAAAACTAAGGAAACTAGAAAAAGGGCAAAAGTTAACTGAGCAAGAAGATAAAGAATTTAAAAGATTATTAGGATTGTTCTTAAAGGATAGAAAACTAACAATAGATGATATCGCAGAAACATATAAAAATACTAAGGTATATAACGATAAAAGTAGATCACCAATTACTACATATATTGCAGAACATGCAGATGAGCTTAGAACTGAAGATGTTAATTATGGTAGTATGAATTATTTTGAAAGAATGCAATATAATCTTCATGATAAAGAATATATAGAATCTAAAGAAAAAATTCATTTAGAAGCATTAAAAAATTCAGCAGAAAATTATTTAACAAATCCAAATATTAAAAGGTTTGCCCTTTCAGTCACAACCGAAAGAGTTATTCTTGAAACAGTAGCAATGTGCTTAAAAAGTGAAGACGATGATGATAAAAAACGATTGGCCAGAATGCTTCCACATCTAGAAAAAATAAGCAAATCATTAATAAATAAAGATGGAAAAACCGTTAATGAAAAAGCTTTGCAAGAATTATATCAACAGAAAACAGATAGAGTGGTAAAAACAACTGAAGAAATAGCAAATTATGGTAAAACTTATTCAAATCAGTTATATGAAGAAACGACCAGTAGAATGGTAGCGACTAGAGCTTACCAAATGCATATTGAAACTATGATGAACGAGATAATTAGAAGTAATATGACTGAAGATGAGAAAAGAGAAGCATTATTAAATCTTACTACAGATATGGAAATAAACGAATCAAGATCAAAAGTAGTTTCGTTATTTGTGTTTGGAAAGATTAATAGAAGTTATTCTTCATCTGAAAGATATTATTCAACGATGAGTACAATTGTTGACAAAGGGGATACATATCAAATAGGTACAACTGGAATTGCAGAAACACCTTTAAAAAGAAATATAAATGAAGAAAAGGCTCAAAATCTTTTAGAAGATGAAACTGCAAAAAGAGATTTATCAAATAATGAAAAGAAATTAATAAGTGACTATGTAGATAATAGAATAGAATCAGAGAATGTAGAAGAAGCGGTAAAAGCAGCTAAAGAATTTACAGATTTTAGTACTTATGGTGCAGATATAGCTAAACAAATATACATGATAAAACAAGCAGAGATATGCGGACCAGAATCAACGCAAAGATATGTTGATGAGCACCCGGATTATACATCATTCCTAGATGGAGGAAGTATGGGCTTATCAAATAGTCTTTTAAGAGCTAGAGCTCTTGAAAAACTATCTACGGGATTAGCTGAAGAATCACCAGAAATTGACAATAATGCTATCAATTTAATAATGCATTCTATTAGTTTTAGTTCACTTTTCAAGAACATTACAAGTATGGCTCTACAATATGCAGAAAAATTCCTTTCCAAGGAACAAATTGAAGATTGTTTAATGACAACTCCCGAAGGCAAAACAAGAGTATATGATTTAAAACTGTTAGGACTTTTGGAAGAAAAGTTAAGAGAAAATCCTAATATTTCTGATGAAGAAAAAACTAAATTTGCTGAAGGAGACTATAAAGCAAGAGATGTTTTTGAAGAAAATTTAATTTCAAGAGAAATTCAAGCAGAAGCAAGACAGTATCTAATTGAAAGTGGAATTAAGGAAGAAGATTTACCTATGATCGGCGAAATAGAAGAAGAGGTAGAAGCTCAAGAAAAACCTTCTAAGGACGAAGAAGAAGCTCCAATAGCTGATGAAGAATCTAAAAAAACTGAAGATAAAAAGAAGGAATCAAAACAAACCAAAAAAGCTGAAGAAAAAGAACCAGAAAAATCTGATGCTCCTGAAGTAGAAGAAGCTTCCACTGAAGAGACAGAAAAAACACCAATACCTGATAAAGAAGTAACAGGTCTTTTTGTAGAAGGAAGTGTTGTTTTAATGGGAGAAGATTCTATAGTTCCAGAAAAAGCAATAAATGATGCAGCAATAGAAAAAATGGATCAACATGTAATACATATAGGAGAAAAACAAGTAGTGACTGAAAAAGTTCCAGAAACGCCTGATGAAGAAGCACCTAAAAAGGATGCTAATAATAAGAAGAATAAACAAGGTGGGGCAGAGATAGAAACAGACGAAGATTTAGATAGAGGATAATTATAACTAAAATATTAAGAAAGGCTTTAATATGTCAGAGGAAATATCTGAAAAGAATAATCAAACAATTAAAAAAGGAAAAACAGAAAAAGAAAATAGAAAAGAAACAAAGAAAGATGAAGGTCGTTCAGAATAGCACAGGAGACTAATAGATGGTGGAAATAAGTGATGAACTAATTGAATATGTGAAGAAAAATCAGTATGTTCTTACATATGGATTTCTTAAGGACCTAGAAGTTATGGCACCTAAAAATCCAAATCTTGGAGGGGACTCAATAAAAAAGTTAGTAGCTGATAATCCTGAAATTATGGAAGTTATTACTGACGATAATTTAGCTTTACTTCATTGCGGTTCTGGACAAGAAGAAGGCCAAAAGATTCTTTCAGAGCTTGAAAGAAGAGCAAGAAATGGAAGAAATGTTTTTTATGGACCAAGAGTAGAAAATCAAATTTTTGCTACTTTTGAATTTAATACAACAACGTTTGTTCATCTTTTTAGAAATTATCCCAATATAAAAGATAGAATTATTACTGGGGAATATGATGTAATAAGAAAGAATCCTAGATTAATGGAGATTGCGAAAAGAGCAAAAACATTAATTGCGGTTGAAACATTATATATGAGTCAAATTAACGGACTTATTGATGATAAGTCTTTAGACTTTTTAGAAGGATTATTAGATGAGAATCCTAACAATTTGGATAATATTAGCATGCATATGCTTAATCCAGATATTTTAGATATGAATGAGGATTTTTTAAAAAGAGTATCTAGATATAGAGATCAATCAAGCGAGCTTATTGCAATATATAAGACGAATCCAGAAATATTTAAGGCATTTAGCAAGAAAATTGATGAGTGGGAAAGCACTTTATCAGTAAGAGAAGCATCTAATTTAGAAAAAGTAGTTCTAAGATATGCTACAGTATATGGTGCATATATGAATGATGTGAAAGAAGCAGAATTTGATGATGTTTTAAACTTTTGTATAAGAAAGGCACAATATGACATTGGTAAAAAATACACATATACTAGAAACTATGAAGAATTTCTTAGTGAAAAATGTGATGAATTATTCGAAACAAAATCATATATACCTCAAAGAACATCTTTGAATAAATTAAATGCATACACCATGAAATATTTAGGAGTTACATACGAGGAAGCTAGAAGAGTATCAGCTAGGAAATTTGCAGAATTAAAATTAGATCAAATAGAAGATGAAGAAGTTAAAGATTATATTACCAAAATAAGAGAAGTAGTATCATTAAATATAAATGATCCAGAGGATTTAAAAAAATTAGAAGGATTATACAGATCAAATCCTAAACCAATTAAGCCTATTATTTTTGTTAAAGCAGAAAATATGGCAAATAGAACACTTCTAAAGTCATATGAAGCAGGATTTAGAGAAACTGGAGAAAAAATTGCATCATCTAATAATGCTGAAACAATAGATTATAATGGAAAACCGGTTAGGATGATGAAAATGACTGGTAGCTATTCAATGATTATAAGAAGTACTGATACAGGATTTAAAGTTGAAAGAGAACTTCCAAATGATAGCGTTAAGGAATATGAAGAAGCAAATCCAGATTCAAGAGTTGGAATAAAATCATGTGCTTATATTAATGAAGATTTTCCAGGAATCGCACCACTTGGTGAAAATGGTGTATACATGATCTATACAGCAGTTGATAGTTCTAATATTGGAGAGATAGGAAATGGGGATTTAGATTCAAATATCATTAACTATGGGGTTACATCTAAATCAAGCAAATCATTTTATAGAGAGGATGTATCAGATAACTCTAGACAAGTATATTCAGAAGCAACAATTATTGGTAATAAATCTCCTGATGCAATAGCATTATTTAGTGATGCAACAGAAAGACAAAGAGAACTTGCAATTAAAACAGCTGCAGAGTATGGAGTTGATGTTGTATTTCTTGATAAAGAAGAAATGGTTAAAGAACAAACAGATAGACTTCAAGGGTACATGGAAGAGTTTAAGAAAACTGGTGACTTAAATGTATTAAAAACATTAGTATCAAAATATGAAACTAATGTAGCTGGTTGGCTTTTAAATAGAGATGAAAGCGTTCCAGATGAAAGTGTGTTTACTGGAATAGATAATAGCAGATTTGAAGGAAACTTTAATGAGGTAGAAAAAAATATTTATAGTCTAATTGCAGATTATTGCAACAGAGAAAATGCAAGTGGAAATAAAGAAAACATTGAAAAAGTATATGATATTTTAGGAGAAGAAAAAGCTAAATATAGTAATTTAAATGAAGGAGCAAATTATCCTAAAATGAAAATGAAATTTAAAGCAGAAGATTTAATGGCAATATTAAATAAACGATTTGAATTAGGACATAACCTAGAAACTTCTAAAGATGAACCTGCATTAGAACAAAGTCAGGATGAAAACTCTATTCATAACAGAATTGCAATGATGTTTGAAACAGATATGCCAAGAACTGATATGGTTCAATCAGGTAAAAAGTTAGTTGAAGAACTAGAAAGAGAAGAAGAGGTAGCTATAGATGAACAAAGTTAAGAATGCTTATAGTGAAGTAAGTACATTTCTTAATTTAATAAACAGAGAAGAAAGAGATTTGATTCCAAATGATATTTTGGAAAAAATTGATTCATATAAGGATTATAATAGTCTTTCTTTTAATAATAATGGAGAAATAGTCCTTTCAGAAGAAGCAAAATCCATTATTTTATATCTTTATGAAACATATATTTTATCTGATGACAAAGAACTAAAAAAAGCGTTTAACGAAAAGCTGAAAGAGAATGATAGAATTCATAAGATAATTAAGGACAATCAAAGAGATATTAAAAAGGATGAGATATTATTAAATGAGTTATTCCCAAAACCTGAAGTAAAAGTGGAAAAAGAAGAAGAAAAACAGCAAGAAACCATAGAAGAAGTGGATAACCATCCGGCAAAAAAAGAAGAGAATTTCTTTACAAAAATATTGAATTTTATAAGAAAAATAATAAGTAAGTAATACGAATCATCGTATTGCTTATTTTTTATTATTGTGATATTTTAATATATGAAAAATGGAGGTGAATATATGGAAAAAGCAAAAGTTTATTTTTGTAAGGAAATTACCCCAGAAAATGTAGTTAAAATATATGACGCTCTTGGAATTACACTTCCAGGCAATGTAGCAGTTAAAGTACATTCTGGAGAAGAAGGAAACCAAAACTATTTAAGACCAGAGTTTATGAAAAATATAATTGAACATGTAGATGGTACTGTGGTTGAATGCAATACAGCATATGCGGGTGAAAGAAATACTACAGAAAAGCACATTAAAACAATTGAAAGACATGGATGGAATAAACTATATAAATTTGATTTAATGGATGCTGAAGGACCAGATATTACTATACCAGTAGAGGGTGGAGTTCATTTAAAAGAAGACTTTTTAGGAAAGAATATTGAAAAATATGATTCAATGCTTGTTCTATCACATTTTAAAGGACACCCAATGGGAGGCTTTGGTGGAGCATTAAAGCAATTATCAATTGGTTGTGCTTCAACAGCTGGTAAAGCATGGATTCATTCAGCAGGAAAAGATAGTAATCAATATACAGTTTGGGATAATCTTCCAGAGCAAGATCATTTTCTAGAGTCTATGGCAGAAGCTGCATCAGCAGTGGTAAAATACTTTAAAGGTAATATGGCATTTATAAATGTTATGGCAAATATGAGTGTTGATTGCGATTGTTGTGCTGTAGCAGAAGACCCATGCTTGAAAGATATAGGTATTCTTGCTTCACTAGATCCAATAGCTATAGACAAAGCATGTGTAGATTTAGTAGAAAAATCTGATGATCCAGGAAAAGCTCATTTTTTAGAAAGAGTAAATTCAAGACATGGAAAACATACAATAGAAAAAGCAGAAGAATTAGGATTTGGAACAACAGATTATGAATTAATAGAAATTTAAATAAAAAAAGCCAGGGCCGCTAAATTAATAGCGGCCCTGATTTTTTTGCTTATTTCTCGCTCGGGTTTATCTGTTTGGATCTGTCATATCCCAAGCGCCATCACCATTTACATGGTATTGGCCAATCCACGTGTTGGAGGCCATGATTCCGTCAGAATAGAAATAGTAGTATTTTCCGTTGGCAGTTTGGATCCACCTGTCGTGGGCCATTGTGCCGTCACCGAAGAAATAATACCAGTGATTATTCCAACTGAACCATCCGGTAATTCTCGTGTAGTCATCTTCTTTAGCATAGTACCAATTATTCTCATGCCAAATCCAACCGGTAATGTAATTATAACCATCGGTGAAATAGTAATAGCCTTTGATTTTTTGCCAGCTATAGTTCAAATACACAGGATGGTAATCCATATTGCTCGGAGAAACTTCTCGAATTTGGAAAGTCCTCGAATAGGATGGCTCACTATCTTGATATTTGTTAGAATAGCTAACGGCTACTAATGAGCACGAAAGATTTTGGCCATAGAACCGAGAAGGAAGATATTTCTGAATCTCACCGAAACTATATTCTGTTGCGGTAGTTGTATCATAGAAAATATACTCCCATCTGGAATAGTCGTAATAGTAAACACGGATAATGTAATAGTCCGCATTGTCTACAGCCTTCCACTTTACACGGTAATCGTCCATGGGTTTAAACACCACAGGGTGAAGCCTTGTGACTGATTCGGGCGTGGGTTCCGGAGTTGGAACCGTAGTGGGTGAAGGCGTGGGTACCACGGCTCCAGCTTTGGTTCTTAGTTTGAAATCAACGTGCATGTCATCAACGATCTTGTATGTGATAAACACATCGTCATTAGTTACACTTATTCCAAAGTTTTGGTTGAAATAATAATTGGGTCTTGCCTTGAGAGTAAATGTTGCTGTTAGATCCGAATTTGGACTTAAGGTGTTCAACTTACTTTCAGAGACGCTCCATGCAATTTCTCCTTCAATAAAGAATCCCTCTCCGTCCAGTACAATGTTTGGGTACTTGATACTTGCGGCTGTCGAGTTATTCACCACAGTGAAATAAACTGTCGATACCGGCGTCCGGTTTTCCGAGGTGGCAGCAAATGCTACTTGAGTCATGCCAAGAAGCATGATTACTACCATAAGAATGGAAATGATGCTGCATCTGAGTTTACCCTTCATTCTACACCGTTCCTTTCTCTACCTTTTGGGTAGGCACGTAGGTTGATAGTTACTATAACCCCTTATAGAGATTACATCCTTTATTATACCACTTTTTAAAGCGAAAATCAATTTTAAAGCACTTTTAGACTTAAGATATAAACTTGCTCATATGAGTAAAATATGGTATAATAATAGCGTAGTATTTCAATTCGACCATTCGCGTGATACTACCATAGAAATTGAGAGTTTTATACTTGAATAATAGAGAATGTTGAAAATCTTTCTTTATGAATGGCAAAAATAAACCATAAGCAAAATTATGGTTGCTTTTGCTGTGAGTGAAGGGAGGTTTTTTTGTTTGCAACCAAATAGATTAAAAGGAGATTAAAGATGAAAAGTTTAAAGAGTTATAATGATATTGGAAATTGGAATTTTTCTGATTTAAATATCGAAAAGAAAAAAGAGCATGTATGGGACATGTATGAAGAATTAAGAAAGTGTGTTGATGAAAAATCAATAGTTTTAGATTTAGGAACTGGCGGAGGTGAGCGTGCGCTAAAAAGCATACCAGATGTAGGAATGCTTATTGGAACAGACTTATATGAAAATATGATAAAGACTGCCAATGAAAATCTAAAGAAATATCCAGAAAAAAGAGCAAGATTTTTAGTTATGGATTCACTAAAGATGGAATTTCCAAATGAGATGTTTGATGCTGTAGTTGTAAGACACACCGTAATGAATGCAAAAAAGGTTTATGACTCACTTAAAACAGGCGGACACTTATTTGTAGAAGACATAGACAAAGAAGACTGTATAGAATTAAAAGAAGAATTTGGTAGAGGCCAGCAGTATGGGAAAACTGCTCAAAGAGACATAGATTTATTCTTACTAGAAGAAGCTGGCTTTAAGAATATAGAAAAGCATGAAATTGTATTTGATGAGTTCTACGATGAAGAATCTTTAATTAAATTATTGATAAAAGTGCCTATAATAGATGATTATAACGAAAAAAGAGAAATAGAATCTATTGCAAAAAAAGAAGGTAAAGATTACGAAGCTTTAAAAAGATACATGGCTAAAAATACTATTAATGGAAAGATAAGACTAAGAAGAGTTTTATGTGGTTTTCATGCAATAAAATAATTTTTGATGATTTTTCTACTAATATATATTATAATGAAATTATAGTAAAATTGATTGGAGTTTAATTATGAATATTGAATTTGAATTAAGAGTACTAGATGTTGTAGAAAGCGAAATGATACAAAAGTTAGAAGCACTTGGTGCAGAAAAAGTAGGAGAGTTTGATCAAAAAAGATATGTTTATGACTTTAATCCTAAAAGAGAAAACGAGTGGATTAGATTAAGAACAAATGGAGCTAAAACCACACTTTGCTATAAAAATATAGAAAAGAATTCTCTAGATGGAACAAAGGAACTAGAAATTGAAGTATCTTCATTAGAAAAAACAAACGAGATGTTAAATGTACTAGGTTATACAGCTAAGGCATATCAAGAAAATAGAAGAGTAAGATATGTGCTTGATGGAATAGAAATAGATATAGATTCATGGCCACTAATTCCAACATATATGGAAATTGAAGGATCAAATGAAGAAGAAGTTTTAAATATGGCAAAAAAACTAGATATTCCTGAAGATAGAATAAGTTACCTAAACTGCGAAGATATATATAAGAAAATTTATGGTATTAATATAGATGAAATTAAAGAGCTAAAGTTTTAGCCGGGAGGATTACAAATGAATGATAGTAATGAACTAAACGAAGAAGAACAAAAAATAGTTGATGACATCATGAAAGAAGCAGGTAAAGAAGAACCAAAAGAGGTAAAAGAGGAAACTACAGTTGAAGTTAAAAAAGAGAGCCCTTCTAAAGAACCTAGCAAAAAAACAAATAGAGTTATAGCTTTTTACAGTAGATATATGTTTTTGATTTCAGTAGCTATAGCAGCAATTTTTATTGCGATTTCGATTACTATGGAGCAAAATGATATATATTTTGTAAGAGAAATTCCTACATTAATATATGCTATAGCTGCATTTGGAATGTTTTCAAGCATTTTTAGATTAATACTTAAAATAAAAAATACTATAGCAAGACTTCTGGTTGGACTACTTCACATTGGTTTATGGGTTGGCATAAGCTTAATTGCTTATATATTCTTATGTCTAATGTATCCATCAGTAAAAACGACAGTTAGTTATAATGGAAAAACATATGTTAAAGAATATGGCTTTTTTGGCTCATATTCATACCATGAGAAAATAAATCCAATAATGGCAAAATCAAGCAGTATAGATAGCTATTTGGCAAGAGAAATTGAGGAAAACGAGTATAATGATAAATGATGAGGTAAGTGAAAATAAAAGTCGTAAAAAGAATAGATTGTCTATAGGAAATATTATTTCTTGGATATTAACAGATATCTTTGGTATTATTGCGTTAATAATATTTGTTGATGAAAGAATCGGATGTACATTAGAAGGAGCAATTATAATATATTTTTTGGGTTCTTTAAGTTTTATTTATAGAGGCGTAATGGATTTTAGATATGAAGAATCAAGAATAATGGGAACTTTTACTATTTTTGAGGTTCTATTTGTATTTGTTATATTTATTAACTCTCTTGCTGCTGCTTTTCCATCATGCAAAGATGCATTTGAATATCATGGAAAGAAGTATGTCACGATTATGTATGAAGATGGTCCTTATTATTATGCGTTATATAATCCATTTATATATGAATCAAAGCATATGACAAGAGACGAAAGATTAGAAATATATACATATAAAATAGATCATAAGGGAGAATAAAATGCTATATGTAATTACTGGTCCGGCAGGAGTCGGAAAGAGCACAATTTCAGATGCGCTTTCATTAAAATTAGAAAGAAGTGTAGTTTTAGAAGGTGACGAGATATATCATCATATTAGAAAACCATATATTGAAGCATGGAAAGAAGGAAATCATTTAGATGCAATGTATGAGGCTTCCGAAAAACTTATAGAACTATATCAAAATAGAGGGTTTGATGTTATTTATAACTATATAGTAACTGAAGGTATGATGAAAAGATTTAAAGAAAAATATAATAATAGTAAATTTGTTTGTCTTTTGACAGATGAAGAAGAATTGCTGAGAAGAGATGCCAAAAGGCCTACGGATTCAAGAATGGGAGAAAGATGCAAAATCCTACTTGAAAGCTTTAAATCCAAAGATTTTGTCAAAAAGTATATACTAGATACAACTCAAATGTCTGTAGATGAAGTAGCAGAAGAGATTCTGACAAACGATAAATACTTATATTAAACATATAAAAATCCTAGACGGTTTTGTCTAGGATTTTTTATTAGGCGTGCAAGCATTTTAAGGTAAATTGACTTTTTTTTGAAAATATGATAAATTAATAAGTGCATTTATAAGAAAGGATAAAAATTAAGATGAACGCTAAGCAAAAGGGCACAGTTCCAATTAAGACAGCTTTAGTTATGCCCATATTATTAATAATAGTGCTTGTAGGTATCGGAGTATTTAATCAAAATAAATTTGAAGAAGTACAAGAAGAAACAATAGCAGTAGTTGATGAAGAAATTCAAATTGCTGATGTTGCAACAATGAGACAAGCACAAATAATTTCAAGATCTAGTGATACAAGAGAAGAAATACCTGAAGCAAGTCAATCTTTAATTCTTCCAATTGAACAAGAAAAGGTTGTAGTAGCTGAAGATAAAGAAGGATATATAAGTATAGATGAAGTTAAAATCTCAGTAGGAATGGATATAACACAAAGATGCGGACTAACAAGAGGAGACTTCATAAAACTTATGACTGATTGTAGAGCAGATACAGCTGGTTTCTTTGAAGAAAATGCTGGTTTAATATATGATCTTTGTGAGAAATATGAATTAAACGAAATTTTCTTCTGCGGATTAATATCAGCTGAATCAGGATGGACAATAGCAGGAAATCACAGAAGAACACATAACTATATTAGTCTTATGAGTTCAAGTGGTTTGATTTATTTCGACTCAGTTGAAAGTGGATTAGAAGGTGCTGCTAAAGCTCTTCATAATAATTATTTAACACCGGGTGGAAGATTTTATTATGGAAAAACTTTAGATGCAATGAGAACAAGATTCTGTCCAGTAAATCCAGGATGGACATCACTAGTTTATGGTAGAATGCAACAAATAGTAAAATAGATAAAAAAGAAAAAAGACGCGCGAAGCGTCTTTTTCTTATACTAAAACTTACTGAACAGTTTTTGACAGGGTGATTATGGGACGAATGCGAGGAGTTCTTTCCGGACAGAAAGTCCTATAATCTTCTTTGATTGACTCCACGTTCCAGCCGGGCTTAGTAGCCAGCATACGGTTTATGCATGCTCTGTATTCCGGACGGGTTCTGTAGAAAACGCCAGTCATCACGCAATAATCTCTCTTCATAGAGGTCTCCCTTCTATATACCACATCTTTACAGATGGGATGCAGGGGTAGTTAGTTACAAAATAATTATAACACAGTTAACATAAAAACGCAAATATGAAACTTCAAATCCTTTACACTTGTTATGAGCGTAAGTAAAAAAATCTAAAAAATTTTTAAAAATTTTTGTAATAATGTTTTACAAAAAAAGATATTAAGGTTATAATTATTATGAAGTTTTGAAAAGGGGTTAGTTTTTTCATGAGTGAATCTAAAGAAGAAATGATTAATAGAATAGTTAGCTTTAGAAAAAATGGCAATGATCTTTGGAATTTCTATGGCGGTTCTAGACCACTTACTAAAGAGGATTATGACCAATATGAACAAGCTAAAAAAGACTATGATATGCTAACAAGAAGAAGTGTTCTTGAAACTATGACTGATGAAGAACTAAGCATTCTTAAAGAATCAGGAATCGGTGGAGAGTTTGGTATTCCATCTGAGGTAGAGAACATTTCAAAAGAATACGGTATAGATTCTAACCTTTTAATGCAAATATATTATTACTTTAATGGAATGGATAATTTTGCTAAAGAATATATAGATTTAATGAAAGATCCAGAAGAAAAGCAAGAAAAGTCAGACGAAAGATTTTACTTAAAATTATTTGATTTTGTAGATAAATTAAACAAAAGAAGAAGAATTATAAGAAATTTTGATATGGATGAAGAAGATTTCATATATAGGGGAAAATATGAAAAACTATGTAGAGATCTTAAAATCAACCTAAACGGAGACTATCTATTTGTAAAAGAAGAAGAGTTAGTTAAAATAGTTGAAACATTATCAGAGCAAGAGCAAGAACTTGTATTAAAAATATATGAGGAAAAAGCAACTATTCAAGAAGTAGCCGATGATTTTGATATTAGCATGAAACGTGTTAAGACAATGAGGTCAAAGGTTTTAAAGAAAATTTATGATAAATATACTGAAATAATAAATGAAGAGACTATAACAAAAGAAGCAAGAGAAGAGTTTATTGATAAATTCTTTGAAAATAGTTCAATATATAAAACAGAAGAGCCTATTGAACTTGAAAGTGATGTTGTAGATGAATTAAATGATATCTATGAAAAAGGATATGAAGGAGCAAGAGAAGCTAAAAGATTATTTTTAGCAGATCCAGCTAATATCTTAGTTACAGATTTAAATCTATCTGCAAGAGCTTTAAATGTTTTTAAAGAATATGGATATAATACTTGCAAAGATGTTATAGATAACTTTGCTGAAATTAAACAAATCAAAGGCTTTGGAAAGAAAACTGTTGATATAGTATTATCTGAAATTAGAGCAAGAGGATTCGAAATAGTTGATGAAGACGAAGTAGAAGAAGTTGTTTATGAAGTTAAAGAAGATGAAGAAGATGGATTCGAAATAGAATGCGAAGATGATGGAGAAGAAGAGGAAGACGATGAACCAGTATACATCGATGATAAAGTAGAAGCGTTAGCTAGTTTAGCATTTATGCAAGCAAGACAATCAAAAATCTTGTCTCCAAGAAACATTAAAGTAACTGATTTAAACTTTAATGCAAGAATTTTAGGTATTCTTAAGAAAAATGAAATCTATACTCTTCAAGATGTTATAGATAAATATGATGAATTTCCAAATCTTTCAAACTTTGGAGCTAAAACAATTGAAACTTTAGTAGAAGCAGTTCATAATCAAGGATTCAAATTTAATTTTGAAAATGAATTAGTTGAAGATTCAAGCGTTGAAGAAGAAAAAGATGACTACGAAGAAATTGATTTAGATTCATTTGATAAATCAATAGATGAGCTAGATGATATAGAAGTTCCAGAAGATGATGAAGAAGTTGAAGATGCCGATGATGATTTAGATGATCTTGATTCATTTGACTCTGACGATGATGAGGATGATGATGAAATCGATTATGAGGGTGATGACGACGAATATGACTTCGAAGACGATGATGACGAAATAGAAGACGATGATGATTCTTTTGATGATGAAGATGATGATATCGATTATGATAATGATGAAGATGACGTAATAGAAGAAGAACCTGTTGATGAAGAATCAGAAGAAGCTGAAGAAGAAATTGAAGAAGAGGAAGATGAGGAAGAAGAATCAACAGCAGAAGTAGATGAAGAAGCTGAAATTCCAGCTGTAGAAGAGCCTAAGTATAAAGGATATAGATTAAAACAAGCTGAAGAACTATTAGCAGAAATAGATGAACTTGAAGATATAGAAGAAGTTAAGACTGAAAAAGAACCTGAGACTGATGAAGAAAAGAGAGAAAAATTAATTAGTTTAATAGAAAAAGCTAGAACAGTTAAAAAGAATCTAATGGATCTATTAAGCAAGAATAAAAAAACAGATGAAGATTAGAAAAGAGGGATTATAAAGTGGAAGGTAGCGAATTAGTAATGAGAGAAACTCCATGGCAAAAAATTAAGAGATTTTTTTCAAGTATAGTTGCTAAAATAAGAGGTGAAGAAGTAAAACTTTTACCAGAAGCGGTTGAAGAAGATTTACTTGAAGATAACAATATTGAAACTATCGAGCAAGAAGAATTTTCAAGATTTGATAGTGTTACTTGTGCTGTAAAATTACTAAATCGTGAGATTTCAGTAGAAGAACTTACAATAGAACAAGTAGAAGAGATGATTTCTTTTTTCGAAAAAGAAATTGAAACAACAACTAATGAAATTAACAAAATTCAAGGAGTTTAAAAAATTAAATAAGAAAGGCTAACGAAAAGTTAGTCTTTTTTTGTTAAAATATGATAGAATATGAAAAGAAAATAATTAGAAAGGAATAGTTATGAGCAAAGAAAAAAGCAGAAGTATTAAGTTAGTAATTACTTTTATAATTCTTCTAATAGTCACTGCATTTACAGTTTGGGCTCTTTATTTTAGTGGCGATTTTTTCAAAAGGAAAAGCATTCTTTCTAATAACGAAGAGATAACAAGAATCTCTAAAGACATTGAAATAGAACTAACACAAGAAGAATTTGATGGAGTTTATAATGATTATAAAGCAAGAGTAAATCTAAATGATCTTTCAATTATAGGTAGAGGAGCTCATGAAGAAAGAAGTGTTATAACCATTGATAAAGGCGGAGTTTACTACTTTTATGGTGAAAATGAAAATGCAAATATAATCATTGATGCAAAAGAAGAAAGTGTAGTTTTAGTTTTTGATAGAGTTAAGTTAACATCAATAAACACAGCGGTTATAAACTGCGTTTCTGCTAAAAATGTTGTAATAAATATTCCAGAAGGAACTAGAACAGAACTAGATGATGGAAATAACTATTCTGAGTTTACAGGAGAAGGTGAACCAAATAGTTTAGTTTATTCAAAAGCAGATATCATTATAAATGGTAAAGGTTCTTTAAGATTAAAGGCAAATTATAAAGATGGATTATCATCAAAAGGTAATATAATAGTTTTAAATGATGCATTATCTGTTAACGCAAAAGAAAATGCAGTTATAGCAAATAGCGTTTTTTTGAATGACACTAGAGTTAATATTAATTCAATTAAGAATGGTATTGAATCAACTGGTGAAGATGGATTTGTATTTATAGCCAAAGGAAGTACCAATATTACATCATATGGATATGGAATTAATGCAAAAAGCACAATTAATATTAATGATAATTCTGATATAGTTATTGCAGCAGAAGGAGAAGGAACAGATTTATGTGCTATAAAATCTGATAAAGAAATTACAATTAATTCTGGAAAAATAAATATAAATTCAAAGTCAAATGGAATTCATTCTGAAGGATATATTATTATAAATGACATTGATATAAGTTTATCTGCAAATGGAAAAGGTTTTTATAGTAAAGATAGCTTTATAATAAATAATGGTAAATTTGATATATCAAGCTTAAATACCGGAGTTGAAACAAATTATTTAGAAGTAAATGATGGATCTATTAATATTAAAGCTGACAAATCTGGAATTTATTCGGCTGGAGCAATTCAGATAAAAGGCGGGGACATAGAAATTGCAGGTCCAACAGATAATCAAAATGGTGCAATAGATTATAAACGTTCATTTGATATAGATGGCGGAGAAGTATTATATTATGGAGCTGTTGGAATGTGGAAAGATTCTAGTCTCTCATCTAGCATAAATACAGCATCATTTATAGTATTTGCAAATAGAGATGATGTAATATCAATCAAAGATGAAAATGGTGATGAGCTAGCTCATGCATCACTTATAAAAGATATTCAAAGAATATCTTTTGCATCAAGTAAATTGCAGATGGGTAAAACATATTTTCTTTTTGTAAATGATGAAGAAAAATCAAAACTAACAGTGACAAGTGTTGTTACAATCGATCAAATAACAGGTAATTATTAGGATATAAAAATGGAAAATGAAATATTAGATTTAAAATCAAAAGTTAATTTAAATTGTACGCTGTGTGATAAGTGTTGCGAATATAGGGGAGATATAAAAATTACTCCAATTAATGTTCTTCAGATTAGCAAATTTTTAAAAATATCAATTGAGGAGTTTTTAGAAAAATATACAGAGGAAGTAAAAGATGAAGAACCAGAAATAGTAATAAAAGGCATTGGAGATAAAAAAGAATGTATTTTCAATAATAGGGAAAACTACAGGTGTTTAATACATAAGGTAAAACCAATGCAATGTGTTGTTTTTCCATTGGTCCCTGTGGATTTAAAAAGAGATTTATTTATTAATACTAATGGTTGTGTTCTAAAAAATGATAAGAAAACAACTGTAGATAAATGGCTTAATGGTAATCATCATATATATAGCAAGAATAAAGAAATATATATAAAATGGATTAATCTTATGGAAGAAATTCAGCCATGGTGGAAGGCTGTTCCAAAAGAAAAGCAAAATGAGATAAAAACATTGTTATATAAGGATTATAACTTGAATAAAAATTTTGAGAAACAAGTTGAGATAAATATTCAGAAAGCAAGGGATCTATTTATTAATTGTCGCGAATAAGATTGACAATTAGGATATAAGTGATATAATGCAAATAGTTTGAAGAACGAACAAAAAGGGAGGCGATTATATGAAAGCAATTGAAAAGCTTTCTTTAGTTCATAATAAAGTTAAAAATAAGTTTTTATTAGATGGAGAGTACTTCAGAGAATATAAAATAACAAATTTTTCACAACTTCAGATAATAACATTTATTTATACAAATCCAGATAAAGATTTGCTTCAAAAAGATTTTGAAGATGTTTTAAAATTGAGTAAATCTACAATATCAGGACTTCTTGATACGCTAGAGAAAAATGGAGTAATAAGAAGAGTAAAATCCAAAAAAGATGGTAGATCAAAAGTTATTAAATTTACTAAGAAATGCCAAAACTCTATAGAAGAAATGAAAAAATCTATAGAGAAGATGGAAATTCAAATTATGGATAATATTGATAAAAAAGATTTAGAAACATTCATTAAGGTTTTAGAATTAATTGAAATAAATGTTGAAAAAGACTTGTAAAAATACAAGTCTTTTTTGTTATAGTAATGAAATATTTATATTATAGACTTTTATTTTATTATAATATATAATAATTTTATGTAATTATACATAGGAGAAAAAGGA
>JAEEGL016006172.1_pt1 | contig 21355 bp, 17 predicted proteins | sample 9134231 | NCBI WGS metagenome assembly JAEEGL01 (sample SAMN16246548, study PRJNA631951) | gut metagenome | biome: gut microbiome; feature: rumen; material: fiber-attached | host: Bos | place: Iran: Karaj | collected 2018-10
ATTCGGCACTTTCCATGCGCTTGATAATGTTGATTTTACAATCAACAAGGGAGAATTCTTCTCTCTCCTCGGTCCTTCAGGTTGTGGAAAAACAACACTTCTCCGCATCATCGCAGGATTTGAATTTCCGGATACAGGTGCAGTTCTTTTTGACGACAAGGATATAATTCCTCTTCCGCCCGATAAACGACCTTCCAATACTGTTTTCCAAAGTTACGCACTTTTTCCTCATCTCTCTGTTTACGAAAACGTTGCGTTTCCATTGCGCCTAAAAAAGCTCGATAAACAAGAAATAGATAGCAAAGTTAAAGAATATCTGCATTTGGTGCAGCTCGACGCTCATATGGACAAAAAGCCGAACCAGCTCTCAGGAGGCCAGCGCCAGCGTGTGGCAATTGCTCGCGCACTTATAAACGAACCTTCTGTTCTGTTGCTTGACGAGCCTCTTTCTGCGCTCGATGCAAAACTCCGCACCCAGCTTCTTGTTGACCTTGACGCACTTCACGACAAAATCGGCATTACGTTTATCTATGTAACACATGACCAGGCAGAAGCTCTTTCTGTTTCTGACCGTATTGCCGTAATGAATCAGGGAAAAGTGCTCCAAGTCGGCACACCTTTTGAAATTTACGAAAGCCCGGCAACGGAATTCGTAGCAAAATTCATAGGCGAGACAAACCTTTTTGCTGCGAATGTTCTGGAATGCAAACAGTACACGCCAGAAGGCAGAGACCCGGAATATATGTGCAAACTGACTATTCCGGAACTTCAGAAACCAATCCTCGTAACAGACTACGAACAGACAGATCCCGGACAGAAAGTCTGTGTATCTATCCGCCCGGAAAAAATCCGTATATCAACAGAACCGCCGAAAACGACACGCCAAGACATAAACGTATTCGAAGGCGTTGTCGAGGAACCTGTATATTCCGGCTTCCAGTCAAAGTTTTACGTTAAACTTGAGAACGGCACAATCATCAAGGTTTTCAAACAGCATACGAATTATCTTGATGACGGTCCGGAAATCGAGTGGAAAGACAAGGTGTTCGTCTCTTGGAGCGCGAACGACGGCTACATTGTTGAGGACATAGACCAATGAGCGGCAAGGCTGTTTCTCCTGCACCTGCAGAAAAAAGCGGAGAAAAGAAATACAAGCAGAAAAACCTGGGAATCACTTACGCATGGCCGATGGGAATATGGTTCACCGTTTTCTTCGTGGCTCCGCTCGTTATTATAACGATATACAGTTTCCTTAAAAAAGGGTTGTACGGTGGCGTCGTCTGGGAATTCTCGCTTGACGCATACGCGCAGATGTTCAGTAAATCATACGGAATCGTATTTTTGCGCACATTATGGATTTCTGTCATCTCATCAGTGATTACGATATTGATAGCGCTTCCGTGCGGCTATGCAATTGCCAGAAGCAAGAAGCAGACCATTCTCCTTATGCTGATAATAATTCCGTTCTGGACAAACTCGCTTATCCGTATTTTCGCCTGCATGTCCATACTCGGAAACGACGGTCTTATAAACACACTGCTCATAAAGCTTGGCATTATCGACGATTACCTGCCCCTTCTGTACAATCAGAGAGCTGTTATCCTTATATCGGTGTATATGTATCTGCCTTATGCCATTCTGCCTATTTTCACTGCGATTGACCGCTTTGATTTTTCCTTGCTCGAAGCTTCTCGTGACCTTGGAGCGACAAAAGCACAATCAATGATAAAAATACTGCTTCCAAGTATAAAAAGCGGTGTCGTTACTGCGCTGATTTTTACGTTTATCCCGATTTTCGGTGCTTACACGGTTCCGCTTCTTGTCGGCGGAAAAGACTCGTACATGCTCGGAAACATAATCGTCGATCAAGTCAACAAGACACGCAACTGGCCGCTTGCAGCTGCTTTCTCGATGGTAATTACTGTCATAAGTACAGCCGGAGTTCTTTGGATGATGAACACAACAAAGAAAGACGCTGCGTTAAAAGCAAAGGATAACAAGAAATAAAGCAATGACTACAACAACACCATACAGGGGGCTGCTTAACAGACTCCATAAGAAAACCCCGGCGACAGAGCCGGCAAGACACGCAAAGCGTGCATTCCAGAAGAAACGATTTTCTCTTTCTGCGACAGTGCTTTTTTTCACTATTCTCTTTCTGTTTCTGCCGCTGATTTACATAATCATCTTCTCGTTCAATGAAAGCAAAGGTAGCGAATTCACAAACTTCTCGCTTGTATGGTACAAAAAGCTTTTTTGCGATTCGGACAACTTGTGGGAAGCTCTTTTTAACAGCGTCGTAATCGCTCTTTCAGCATCGGCTGTCGCCACGATACTAGGAACGCTCGCCGCAATCGGCATAAACTGGTACAAATTCAGAGGAAGGATGTACATACAGGCAATAAGCTTTTTGCCAATGGTTCTGCCTGAAGTTATTGTCGGTGTCTCTACACTGATTTTCTTCTCTGGAATACATGTTCCGCTCGGACTATTTACCATTTTTGCCGCACATACTACATTCTGTCTTCCGTTTGTGTTTCTTCTAGTTTCTGCCCGCATAGAAGAATTCGATTTCTCAATAATAGAGGCAGCGCACGACCTTGGAGCCACCGACAGGCAGACTATGCTGAAAGTTATTATCCCTGCTATTCTACCTGGTGTTCTCTCTGGTTTCATGATGTCTGTAACGATGTCGCTCGAAGACTTCGTAATTACATTCTTCGTCTCGGGTCCCGGCTCAACTACACTGCCACTGTACGTCTACTCGATGATCCGATTCGGTGTTTCGCCAGTAATAAACGCATTGTCGTTTGTTGTTATTCTTGCAACCGTTCTGGTAACTTTCTCGTTACGTAAATTTCTTAAAACTATTGCCGCAAGCAATTAATATTTTCCCCTTACGGAGGTTTTTTATGAAAAGAAAACTTTTTTCAACATTTATGGTATCGGCATTGATTTTTGCAATGCTCGCTTTTGTAACAGGCTGCAGCAAATCTGACAAAAAAGAACTGTATCTTTTTAACTGGACATACTATACACCGGATGATGTTATCGCTCAGTTCGAGGAAGAGTTCGGCGTAAAAGTCAAAGTAGACAACTTCGCATCAAACGAAGAGATGTTCGCCAAACTCAAGGCGGGCGCATCCGGCTACGACATCGTATTCCCATCTCAGGACTATGCTTCCATCATGATTGCAGAAGGAATGCTTAAAGAACTTGATCATTCCAAACTTCCAAATATTAAAAACATAAACAAATTCGTACTTGACAACGCAACTTATGATCCAGAAATGAAATACGCCGTACCTTACTACATGGGTATAGCTGGTATTGCCGTAAATAAGACGAAAGTCACCGAGTACGGCAAAAGCTGGAACATCTTCGGGCGCACTGATCTTAGAAACCGCATGTGCATGATGGATGATATCCGTGAAGTTATCGGAGACGCACTCAAATATCAGGGACACTCTGTAAACTCTGTAAAAGATTCGGAGCTTGAGGCCGCGAAGAATCTTATCATAAATGAATGGAAGCCAAATCTTGTTACATTCGATGCAGAAGGATTCGGAAAGGCTTTTGCACGCGGAGATTTCTGGGTTGTACAAGGCTATGAGGAAGTTGTTTTCAGCGAAATTCCAGAAGACAAATGGGATATTGTTGACTTCTTTATCCCAGATGAAGGCGGTCCAATGTATCTTGACTCAATGTGCGTGCTCAAAACCGCAAAGAACTACGATACTGCGCTTGATTTCATCAATTTCATACACAGACCGGAAGTGTATGCGAAATTCCTTGATTACTTCAGACTCCCGAACAGCGTAAACACAGAAGCGGACAAGTATATGAAAGAAACCCCTGCATATAACGCATCCGACATGGAACGCGGAGAATTGAAATACGATTTGGGAGAAAATCTCGCAAAGTATAATGCAATCTGGCAAGACATCCGATTTACTGAATAGGGCATAGTTTCTGATTCACGAACTGCCCTGTACGGAGGTAATTGTGATGAGAAAGAAATCTGCTGTAATAATTGTATGTGCTTTTTTCCTTTTCACAGCAATTTCGCCTTTTTTTGCAGAGCAGTTCCGCTTTAAGTACACAAAAGGAGAGGAGTACCGAATCCTCTCCACTGTACACGAATCCGTTTATTACAACGGCATTTTTGATCATTTTTCCGAAATAGTGAACCGCATTTCTGTTTCTGTGACCGATGAAAAAAATGGAACAGGAACGCACGAAGCCGTCTTTATGACGACAGAAAACGCAACCGAGCAAAAACCTGATGAGTCACAGCTTTCATCCGCCCGAACGATTACCGGTACTTTCCAGTGGGGCGAAGAATACCTGAGCGTTTTCGACCGCGACGAATACGGCGTTTATACAATAGACGACACATACTTCATGCCGATAGTGCGCAATGTACCAGTTTTCCCTGACCACGATCTAAAACCGGGCGACTCATGGGAATACGATGGCGAAGAAGTTCACGACATGCGCATAAACTATGGCATTCAAGAACCTTTCCACATTCCGTTCACAACAGAATACACTTACGAAGGCACGACCGAAATAGACGGAAAGCTCCTTCACGTAATAACAGCGGACTACTCGCTTTTCTACGACGTTCCTGTAAAACCGGACGCAACTGGTACCACGCCCGTAAGAGCAATGGGGTATTCATACCAGACAATCTATTGGGATAACGAGGCCGGGGCTATTCACTCTTATGAAGAAGAATTCCGCATCGTTATAGACACAAAAAACGGCGACCGCATAGAAAATGTGGGTACTGCCGGCGCGGAATACGCGGAGAAGCCTCACTTTTCCAAGGAAGCCGCGCTACAGGACATCCAAAAGCAGCTGGAAGGACTTGAAGACACGGAAGTCACTATTGACGAAAAAGGCATTACACTCCGCCTTGAAAACATAAGATTCCACGCTGATTCTGCAGTCCTTCTTGAAAGCGAAAAAGAAAAACTGGAAAAAATCTCCGAAATTTTGAAAGGTTACGCGGCTAACGACTTGCTCATAAGCGGCTATACCGCCCGCGCCGGCACGGAAGAATCATGCATCGCACTTTCAAAAGAGAGAGCCTCCGCAGTTGCTGATTTTCTTATGAACATCGGAGTGCAAGATACCCGCCATATTTTCACGCAAGGATTCGGTTCGGCGTTCCCGATCGCAGACAACTCAACTCCAGAAGGCATGGCCCGGAACCGCCGCGTTGAAATCACGATAATGAACTAACGATATTGGACTTAATGACCTTAATAGTAAAAAATCACGGTTTGTAATAAAAAAATCGTTTATAAAACATGTTCTTCATGGTATAATTTATTAGCTTCTGTTTACGAATAGAAGCTAACAAATCCATTAATTATGCCACGGCATAGAGGTTTTTATGAAAAAACTTAAGCTCTCAACAAAGATAAGCATTCTCACGACTATAGCAATTCTTTTGACATCCGCTGCTATAGGAACAAGTTCTATCGTTGTCAGTACAAACAATGTAACACAAATGATAAACGACAGTCTTGACACTACCGAACTCGGAGTTCTTGACACGCTTGACAACTGGAAAGAAATTCTTGAGGCAAGCACACTCGTGTTCGCAGATAAAACACGTCTTTTAACAGCACTTACAAACAAAGACTTTGAAGCAGTCCAAACCTTATACACAGAACAGGTTAAAGTCCTTAATACAGACTTCCTCATGGTAACAGATGAAAGAGGTCTTGTACTATCAGGAGGAATACACGGCGCAGACCTTTCCAAGCTTCATTCAGTCAGCAGAGCCTTACAAGGCAACAAAAGCTGGGCGTATGAATCATCAGCGATATTTGACTACAGTCTTGTAGTTGCATATCCTATGAAGAATAACGGTAAGGTTGTAGGAACCGTAGTCGGCGGATACAGTCTTGCGACTGAAGAATTTGTAGATGAAATAAAAGAGTGCTTCAAAGTTGAGTGTACTATATTTAACGGCGACACACGTGCAATGACAACACTCGGCAATAATCTTATAGGAACCCAGCTTGACAACAGAGAGATCGTTAATCAAGTCCTGAATAAAGGACAACGCTACGTAGGACAGAACACAATCGTTGGAATTCCCTACTTTACTATTTATACACCTCTGGCAGATGACCAAGGTGTCATAACAGGAATGCTTTTTACTGCAAAACCAGTATCAGTTCTTAATTCCGTAGTAATACGCATCACGCAAAGTATGATTGCTGTAATGGCTGGTATCGCCTTAGTTCTTGGTGTAATCGTCACTCTCTTTATCACAAGACTGATAAAACCGCTTATCGGCGTAAAAGAGACTTTGGACGATATTTCAACTGGTGATGCAAATCTTACCAAACGCATAGCCGTAAAATCTTCTGACGAGATTGGTGACGTAGTAAAAGGCTTCAATACATTCACAGGCAAACTTCAGACAATTATCAGTGACGTAAAATCCTCAAAGGACGAACTTATAACTGCAGGCAAAAGCCTTTCTACGGCTACAAATGAGACATCGACATCTATCACAGAGATTATTGCCAACATACAGAGTATGAACAATCAGATTACCTCACAGGGACAGTCAGTATCGCAGACGGCAGGTGCTGTAAACGAGATTGCTTCAAACATCGAATCTCTGGAGCGTATGATTGAGTCACAGGCAAGCGGAGTTACACAAGCTTCGGCAGCCGTAGAGGAGATGATCGGAAATATTCAATCCGTAAATTCATCAGTTACGAAAATGGCAGATTCCTTCAACGAGCTTAGAAACAACTCACAGGAAGGTATTTCTAAGCAGACAGCAGTAAACGAGCGCATAAACGAAATAGAGAACCAGTCACAGATGCTTCAGGAAGCGAATATCGCGATCGCTTCAATCGCAAGCCAGACAAACCTCCTTGCAATGAACGCAGCTATTGAGGCAGCTCATGCTGGTGATTCAGGTAAAGGTTTCGCTGTTGTTGCTGACGAAATCCGAAAGCTTTCTGAAACTTCTACAGCCCAGTCAAAGACAATCGGTAATCAGCTTAAGAACATAAAGGATTCTATCAACAAGGTTGTTTCAGCATCGTCTGAATCGACTGTAGCATTTGAGGCAGTCTCCAAAAAGCTTGAAGAAACGGACGCACTCGTTATACAGATTAAATCTGCAATGGAAGAGCAGAACTCCGGTTCAAAACAGATTACCGAGGCTCTTCACAGCATGAATAACAGTACAGTTGAAGTTCGTAATGCATCTAAGGAAATGCAGGCTGGAAACCAGCTGATTCTTGAAGAGGTCAAGCAGTTGCAGAACTCAACATTACAGATGACACAAAGCATGGATGAAATGTCCATAGGCGCACAGAAAATTAATGAGACAGGAGCAGCGCTCACTGAAGTTTCTGATCAAATAAAGGATTCTATCAACAAGATTGGTATTCAGGTTGACCAATTCAAAGTTTAATTTACGGTTGATACCCAGAGATCCGTATGCAAAGCACAGTGGTTTTGCATACGGATTTTTTTTTGTATTTTTCTCGATTTTTTCATCGAACGCACCTAAAAAATGAAAATTTCCTCATTTCGATTTCTATAATACTTATATGGACGATTTGAATGATTCAGAAACAGATTTTAATTCCGATTTTGACCCTGAGTTTGACCCAGCAGCAGCTGCCGCTCTTGAGAATTTTGGCATAAAGTATCTTTATCCGTGGCAAAGACTTGTAATAGCTAACATTCTTGATCCGCCCGATGACACCACCGACGAAACAGCACAAAATGATTTTTCTACTGATTCAAATGATTGGAACGGCGACACTTCATCAGCCGCAAAACGCATCGCGGGCTTCGGCGAAATTGCATCGACTAGAAAAGCCACAAATGAAGGCGACACTTCACCTGCCGCGAATTTGCGTCAAATCGTGCTGCTGCCGACAGGTGCCGGGAAATCCCTTTGTTTCTTGATTCCAGCTTTGCTTTTGGACGGTCCCACACTTATTTTATATCCGTTGCTTGCGCTTATGTCCGACCAGGCAAGGCGGATGTCAGAGGGCGGAATGACACCTGTTGTTTTCCGTGGACAACAAACAGCAGAAGAAAGAGAAGAAAATTTCCGTCTGCTGAAAAACGGAGCGAAAGTTATACTAGCAAATCCAGAAGTTCTTCAATCGGATGAACTTGTTGAAAAGCTCTCAAAAATCGGGATTGCACATATAGCGATAGACGAAGCACACTGTGTTTCTGAATGGGGCGACTCGTTCCGTCCTGCCTACCTGACGCTCGGCACCATTATTAAGAAACTTGGTGTCAATAAAGTCACAGCTTTTACCGCAACAGCGTCTCCTGAAGTTCTTGCCCGTATAAACGAAGTGCTTTTTGACGGTGAAGGACATATCGTTCGGAGCGAGGCGGACAGGCCAAATATCCATTACTACGTCCATTATGCCGCAGCAAAGGAAAAAGCCGTACTTGCCCTTGCTGAAAAAGAAGAGAAACCGCTGTTAGTTTTTTGCGGAACACGCCGCCGGACGGAGAAGATGGCATATCTTTTGGCTGAACAAATGAAAATTCTTCACCCAGAAAAAAAAGACTGTGTAAAATTTTACCATGCAGGCCTTTCACGCGAAGAAAAAGACTGCGTAGAAAAATGGTTTCATCCGCATAAAGACGCGATAATGGCAGTTACTTGTGCGTTTGGCATGGGCGTTGACAAAAAAGATATAAAAACAGTCATTCATCTGGATGTTCCTGCCACTGCAGAAGCGTTCATTCAAGAGGCCGGTCGCGGCGGCAGAGACGGCAGTATCGCAAAATCTATTCTTGTGTGGAGTCCCGAGGATTCTGAAAAAGCAGCGACAGCAAAACCTGGTACCAGAGCCAGAGTAATGGGCGATTTTGCAGAGGCAGAGAACGGAAATTGCAGACGCCAAGTCTTGTTGGATGCATTGGGAGCAGAAAAAGCCGCATGCGAAGGTTGTGATATTTGCCTTGGTGTACGTGAAACAGGAACCGCTGACATAGAAGCTGCCGCTGCGTTCATCAAAAAACACGATAAATGCTTTACGCAGGAAGAAGCTGCAGCAGAACTTGCAAAGAAAATGCAGAATTTCAAAAATGCAAAAAGTTCTGGTTCCTCTGACAGCGGATTTTCTGCGGCAAACTTTATCGACAGAGGGGATTGCATCATGCTGTTGAAGCAGCTTTTGAAAGATGGCACAATATCAGAAGGAACATACTTGTGGAAAAACAAGTTGATATATCATGGAGAAAAATTACAATTCACTCCATTCTGGCGTACAACAGCTACAAAACATGAAGGAGAAGACGATGAGCTACATTCAGGCGAATGACAATATCAAGCTTTTTTATGAAGAGTACGGAACAGGCGACAAAGTGATTATATCCGCACAAGTCGGTTTCTACCCAAAAGGGATGCAGCAAAGTCTTGCCGAAAAAGGATTCCACGTATATTGTCTTACGCTCCGTGGTTTCGCCCCTTCGTCATACATTACAGAGGATTACGGTAATTCATGGTATGATGTTTTCGCAGACGATGTAATTCGCCTTGCAAACGAACTTAAAATAGACAAATTTTGCTATATGGGAGCTTCCCACGGAGCCGGAGTCGGCTGGCATCTTATGTTACGTCATCCAGAGCGGATACAGGCATTTGTGGCTGTAGTACCGGGACCGCACAGTCTTGCTGAAGGTGCTATGTCTTACCGGCATATGTTGATGCAAGGCATAATTTCCGCCCCGCCGCCTTTCGACCCGCCCATAGGAAACGACGATGCACGGCAAGAGCGTCGCAACGAACGCAATGAGTGGCTTAAAAAACTGCCAGAAGCAGATCCACGCGAAAAAAAGATTGATTACGGCCGGCCGCTCATGAATCTTGGAAGCGAAGAAAAACTATGCGACGCTCTTACTTCAATACAAACACCGACACTCATTCTCGGCGGGGCGGACGACCCGATAAGCACCCCGGAACTTATGATGCGCACGGCTCGTTGCCTGCCACACTGCAAGCTCGTCATGTACTCGAACTGCGGTCACAACATTGACACAGACATCACAGAGGAACTGACAGAAGAGGCATTTCGCTTTTTGACGCATGCGTGCGCAAACGGGAAATGGTATGCGCCGGTCAACGAGTAACAAAAAATATAGTTGCTAAAGGCGCACTTTCAAGAGTTCCATACAATCAGCGACATATGCAAATCATGCCACAGTACGAGCATGGTCGGTCACAGCATTCTAGTTAGCTAAACTCTTTTTCGGCTCGCCCCATCCGCCAAGATACTTGCCATCGATTGATTCGTATGTGTTTTCTCCGCAAGTAAGAACTGGAGCAGCTTTTTTAAGTCGCTCGATAAACGGAACGTTTTTGTCGGACAAGCTTTCTTCGATTGCGACATTACATATCTCGCAAATAAATACATCGCTTCCCTCAACAAGATGTATCTCTTTCTGAACACGAAGCTCATATGAAACCGGACTTTCAGCGATTGTAGGAACATCGAGCACCTTGCCCTGCTCAACCGTCGGCATAAATTTCATTTTGTCCTTTGTATTACGGCCTGAAGTTGTACCATAGTAATCCGCAAGAGGCAGAAGCTTTTCGGTTACAAGATTCGCCGAAAAAACACCGTTTTTGCGTATAAGGTCTTTCGTCAGCTTGTCCTCTCCGATACACGCCATTACACCAAGACGCGGACTGCCCTCACTTTCTGTATGAACGTAGCTGAACCAACAGAAAAGCCCAAAATCCGGCGTACCGTCCTCTTTTTTTGTACCGTACAAAAATAATGATTGCGGACAAAAATCATTGTGAAAATTGTTTTCAACTTTTGCCATAAATGCCTCCTAAGAATTCTACCAAAGCTAATGCTTCGCTCATTTTTTATTCCTGTCCCTGCTTCTTGTATTCATGCTCGGCTTGTTCCAAGTTTTGTAATATGCGATCAAGCCGGCTGTCCAAAAGAGTGACTTCCTCTTGAGAAAAACCAGTGAAAAACAGAGCGTTCATCTGCTCAGAAACTGCATCGTACTTATCTTTCAGTTCTCGTGCTTTCGCAGTCAAAACTATTATACTCTGCCGCTTATCGGTGTCGCTTGCCTTTCGGTGCAACAAACCGCACACTTCCATACGTGCGAGCATAGCTGTAAGAGTATTCTTTGCAAGCCCTGTCTTTGAGGACAGTTCCACAATCGGAACTTCATCTTTTTGCCACAGGACATACAGAATTCTTCCCTGAGGGCCGTTGAATTCCTCAACGCCAAAATTCTGCAGCAACCGTTGAAAAACACGGTCTTGCACTTGTTTTATCCGCGAAATTAAAAAACCCGTTCTGCTTTTCATGTTCGATGCATCGATATCAGCTGATATAAAAAAATAGTACTATATAGAACTAATTTTGTAAAGTTTTTTTCTTACTCCTGATAGTCCCATACTTCTGCAATTTTACAATTCTAACTGTCCCACCAAACTCTTAACAAATACTAAACTTTTCGCAATAAATTTTATTGGTATCAAGTTTTTGGGCCTAGTGTGTTATATAATTTATAAGGTAGAAACAAAACTGATATCCAGGAGGGAAAAATGTCACCTATCAGCAACTTAACACCTATCAGCTTATTGTTTGATTCATTATCAGGAATAAAATCGCTCATAATCATCACGAATAGCGCAAGCATTATACGCCGGAACGATATACGAGGCTTTTTCTCAGCAATGGATTTATGCAACTACAATGGAATAGAAGGAATATACATTGACAGTTCAGTTCCTGAATCAATTCGCGAAATCGCTGTGGATGCAGCTTCATGCCGCAAAATTCCCGTACTTGATGCAATACCAGAGCAATATCGTTATAAACCTATAGCCGCATAAAAACTTGGCGATAAGACATCGTGAGACATCGGAGAATATCTGGGAGAGTGTTTACAGTTCTATCGCAAGCTGATTTTTATACCAAAGCCGCCCATATATAAAAGCGGCTCAACTTCTTTTGATGCGCCGGATGCTTGTAAAGCTTCGGCGCTGTTTTTTTCTGCACGCAAAGAATGAAGCCACGGCACAAGGAAACCTGTAGCCGTACCGATTGCTGCGCCCGTAAGCACATCCGTAAAGAAATGCTTGCCTCCTGCTACTCGGAAAACCGCCGTTGCAGTCGCTATTGAATATGATGCCGCCGTAACGACATATTTCCATGGAGAATCACTGAAGTACTTAGAAAAAACATATGATGCGAATGTCGCGCCAACAAAAGCAAGTGTAGAATGCCCGGAAGGGAAAGACTCATTCCAATCACCTTCCTGAATCAAATCTATCGGCTTATCATCATAATACATGTATGGTCTAGCTCTTGAAACAATACTTTTCGCAAGTTCCTTGACGCCATACGCGACAAGAACCGATTCAGCATACATAACGCCCACAGTCAACCATTCTTCCATTGGAGATGCCATAAGGACAGCCGGCATAAGCAAACCAACATACTGGAAAAGATCGCCAGTTATGTTCAGTCCTTTGGAAAAAGGCTGCATAAAAAAACGGTCAAAAGAAGGAACACCGTCCTTATTAAAAGTTGTGCCATCCCATACATTGTTTTTGATATTTGAAAACTTGCTCAAGGCTAATTCAGTACCTAAAAGAGTTACACCCGTACCGGCTATGATAGAGTCAGCCAAAGGATCTAACTTAAAAAACTCCCCACTCCCAGCAAAAGTAAGACGACGAAAGTCGAAAGCACTTGACTCCTTGCTGATTGAATTCTTGATAAAATAAGCATTTACAGATGAACAACCAGAAGTTTCCGCTGTGATAGCCGAAAAAATAAAAAAAACAGAAAGAGTGATAAAAAGAAGCCTCTTAAAAAAAGCGGATTCAGTAAGTTTCATAGGAATCTCCATTAAATGTACTCAATTAAATATGCCTAATTCGCAAAGATTTCCTGGACGAGTTTTTTAAACTTGCGTCCTCTGTCGAATTCATTCGTAAACATGCCAAAAGATGTTGCACCTGGTGAAAACACGACGTTCACAGTTGAATTGCCTGCAGAGCTTTTTTCGGGACAGCTGTCAGAGACAGAGTTGCCGGCAGCACTAGATGCGCAAGAAGCCTTGATATTTCCGGTTTCGATGTCATTTTTGAAAGAAACAAGAAGAGCTTCCAGCGAGCTGAACGGTCCCGAAAACCTGATACCACGTTCGTTTAGCAGCGGAATCATGTGGTCTGTTCCCTTGCCTTCAAGCAGATAAATTGCGGAAGCTTTGTGTGCTGCCGCGGCAAAAGGCGTAAAATCAAGATTCTTGTCGTTTCCACCCGCGAAAAGGACAGGCCTTTCGCTGAAAGCTTCGAGCGCAGCGGCTGCGGCATCGGGCACAGTAGCGGTGGTGTCGTTGTAAAAACGGAACTCCGTGTCACATGAAGCCGCTTTTGCCACAGTTTCTTTAGTTTTCGCATCCACCACTTTCGCGCAAGTCGCATGCTCGCAGGGAAGCTTCCATGAGTAAAAATATTCCAGTCTGTGCTCTATTCCCGGATATGACGCAAGAATTTTTTTCGCATCATCTGGAGCAACCCCCATAAGAGTCATTGCAATCGCTGCATTCGTAAGATTTTGTCTCATGTGAACGCCGGGAACAATCGCATCGATTATTCGCACTGGAACATCTGCGTTTTCCCCGTACCAAATGACTTTCGCCTTTGTCTCAGCCGCAAAAACTTTTCCCCAACCGTCATCCGCATTGCAAAGCGTAAAGCAGTCCGAACTCTGATCAGCGTATATAAGCTTTTTGTCCGCCACATACGGTTCCATGCCGCCGTACCAATTCTGATGATCAGGAACAATCTTCGTAAGCACAGCGATTTTTGGCTTAAGAACTCCCCTGCCCCGCAAGTCAGCAAGTTGCCAGCTTGAGAGCTCAAGAACTACAGGCGTTGTTTCATCGGTTTGCTCCAAAAATGTAAGCGGGCTGACAGTTATATTGCCGCCAAGGAAAGCCTTGAAGCCCGCCTGACAAAGCCCATAGTGAATTGCACTCACAGTGGACGACTTGCCTTTGCTGCCTGACACCGCGATTATCGGGGCTTTTGTAAAGCTTAAAAAAAGCGAGATATCACTTTCTATGTTTTTGGCGGCGGCGAGATATTCGTTACCTTCAAATTTGACGCCAGGATTTTTTATAACACAATCCGCGTTCTGAAAATCAGAAAGCTCGTGTTTGCCAAGTACAAGTTTGATTCGGCTGAAATCTACATCAGAATCTTGCCGAAGCGAAATGAGTGTAGGAGCCAGCTCTTCTTCAGTTTTTTTGTCAGTAACTGTAATATATGCCCCGTAATGCGAAAAGAAACGGACACACGCCTCGCCGCCGCCATTCAAACCAAGCCCCATTATCGTGACTCTTTTGTTTTTTATGTCGTCAAGGCTTTTAAAAAAACAGCCTTTTGGGTAAACGTGTGGTGTCATATCGCTCCTTAAAAAATCTCTTAATTCCGGCTTGTTTTCAGCGACCTCATTGCATCGAACCGCTCTTTTCCAATCGCCATCAATTTTTCCAAAAGCTCGTCATATGGAAGTCCTGAAGCCTCGCAAAGTTTTGGGAACATGCTGATATTCGTGAATCCAGGAATAGTATTTATCTCATTTAGGAAAAACTTGCCTGTTTTTTTGTCTAGGAAGAAATCTATCCGGCTGAAACCGCATCCATTCAGTGCTTTGAAAGCTTTAATAGCTATATCACGGACTTCGCGTATTTTTTCGTCATCAAGGTCCGCAGGAATTTTCAACGCAGCTCCGTCCGGGTCGATATATTTCGCATCATAATCATAAAATTCATGGGTCGGAATAATCTCTCCTGGAATATACGAAGTAATATCACGGAATCCTGTAACTGAACATTCTATCTCGCGTGCCTCGACAAACGGCTCTACAAGAATCTTGTCATCCCAAAGAAGAGCCTCGTCCACGGCGGCGATAAATTCTTCACGGGAAGTTGCTTTGCTTGCACCAACGGAACTACCAGCCTTGCATGGCTTTATAAAAACAGGCCACTCAAAATCACGTTCACTCTTCTTAAGTATGGCGGCAAAAGCAGCGTCATCTTCCCTGTCTGAACGATATACAGTTATGTAAGGAATAACAGGCAAGCCAGCCGTCTGCCAAATTTGTTTCGTTTTCTCTTTGTCCATCGAAATTGCGCTGCTCATTACATCACAGCCGCAATACGGAAGCTCAGCCATCTCGAATAGTCCTTGCGGAAGGCCGTCCTCGCCGTAAGTTCCATGAAGAACAGGAAAAACGATATCTGTCTCCAAAGGCGTTATTTTACCGTCTTTCATTTTGCAAAAACCAGATTTCACGCCACCACCAGGAATGACGCAAATCCTTACATCAGTCGCAGAGTCTGAAAGAATGGCTTTCGTATCCTTTTTAATACGTTCCAATTCCGAATCGGGCTGAAGAAACCATTCTCCAGTTTTCGTAATACTAATAAGACTTACTGTGTGCTTATCCGTATTTATATTTCTTGCTACAGAAGAAGCAGAAACCTGCGAAACCTCATGCTCTCCGGTTTTTCCACCATAAATGACCGCAATTTTCATTCAAAAACCCCAAAAAATGCACGAGCGGAAAACTCGTGCATAAATATCTGTTTTATTTTTCCAACAGCCAGCTTTTCATATCAGCAAACTTGAAGTTCTTTCCTGTAAGAAGAATTCCAACCCTGAAGATTTTAGCAGCAAGCTTCATAACAAGATATATCGAACCGGCAAGAAGCACAATACTTAATGCCAGCTGCCAAATCGGAACCTGTCCGCCTACAAGCCTTGTAAGCATAACCATAGGTGATGTGAACGGAAACAGCGACAAAAAGACTGCAAGTGCTGAATTCGGATTTGAGGAAATACTTGAGATAAAGCAAATTGGAACAATAAGGCAAAGCAAGAAAGGATATGAAAGCTGTCCCATATGCTGTTCGTCCTCGGAAGCCGCACCGACCGCCCCATAGCAAGCACCGAAAAGCAAGAATCCCAATAAGAAGAAAACCCCCAGATAAACAAAATTAATCGGGGAAAGCTGAACAGGAATAATAAAACCAGTAAAAGTACTGAACAGCGAAACTCCTACAAGCGCGAAAATAATCCAGATAGAGAACTGAAGCACACCAGAAAGCGCGACTCCAAAAATCTTACCCATAAGTAAATCATCAGGGCGGACGGAAGAAAGCAGAACATCAACGATTTTTGAGGATTTCTCCGCTACAACCGAACGTCCGATTGACTGACCGTACAAAAGGATAGCCATGTAGATAGTCATTGCGAAGAACAACGGAACAAGAAGCTTCATGATATAGCTGCCCTCTGAATCCGATTCCTCAGCTGAATTCTCTTTTTGAGAAAGCTTGTAAGAAGGAAGCCCTGTCTCCTCCATCATTGAAAAGACCATCTGCGGATCGAGCCCCTGTTTAGCGAGCCTGTCAGAGATAATTACATTCGACACAACATTTTTGAGCGTTGAATGGACATAAAGATCTCCGGTGTCATCTGAATAATAGCCGAAAGCACCTTTTCCGTCCGGAGCAAGATATCCTTCTATCGATTTGCTGAAAACAGCCGATTTAAGGCTTTCTTCATCGGTCTTCTCCACAATGTTCCACCCAGAAGCAGAAAGCGTGTCACGCACTGCATAAGTAAGATTGCTTCCGTCAGAAAGAATACCGATGGAAATAGTCTCGCCCGAGCGGTCTACGCTGCTAATACTTGAAAGAGAAGGAATAAGAACAAGTGCCGCCATGAGGAACGGACCAAGAATCGTCACGATTATAAAAGATTTTTTGCATACGATTTTCTTAAACTCGTATGCTAAAACTGTACTAAGTTTTGATTTCATCGACTTACTTCTCCTCTCCATGCACATCATCCGACAATGATTCTTTGCCTGCAATACTTACAAAAACTGCATGCAGACTTGGCTCATTGACCATGTAGCGGCTCACCGTACAATCTTTTTCCTGGGCTTTAGCCGCGACAGCAGCAAAAAGGTCTTTCTCATTGACATCGTTCTGGAGCGTAAGCGTATATTCAGAACCGCTTTCCTGCACACTCTTTACTCCTGGGATGTCTTTAAGGAACGAACCGTCGCCCTCGCATTCTACCGTAACGGAGTTGTTGCCGTATTCTTTACGAATTTGGGCAAGATTTCCGTCAAGAATCTTCTGACCGTGATTCAACATGATGATATGATCACAAATGCGCTCCGCAACTTCCATTACATGCGTAGAGAAAAGAATTATGCGTCCTTCCTGCTTAAGCTCCTTGATAACAGCCAGAAGTTCATCGGAACTTACCGGATCAAGGCCAGAGAATGGCTCATCCAGGAACACAATCTTTGGATCATGCAGGACAGTCGATATAAACTGGATTTTCTGGGCCATACCTTTTGAAAGAGACTCTATTTTTTTGTCTTTCCATTCAGAAAGATCAAAACGCGCGAGCCATTTGTCAATGCGAGCATCAGCATCAGCTTTTGAAACACCTTTCAACGCTGCAAGATAACGAAGCACATCACAGACTTTCTCTTTTTTATAAAGTCCACGCTCCTCCGGCAAATACCCGATCTTGTCTTTGTCTTCCGCTGTAAACGGTTTTCCATCAAGAGTAATCGTACCAGAATCGGGCTTGATGATGTCCATAATCATTCTGATTGTCGTGGACTTTCCCGCGCCGTTCGGGCCGATTACACCAACGACAGCACCTTCCTCAGCAGTAAATGACAAATCGTTTACCGCACGGAAATCTTTGCCATAGCTCTTAGTAACATTTTTTAGCTGAAGCATCTTTCCTCCAAGATATAATGATAGTTCGGGCGATTTCAGCGAGCCTTCAGTTTTTCAAGCTGCTTTTCCGCCTCTGATATTTCATCATAAGGCATAACATAATCCTTATAGATAATCGAGTTTTCGTGCGCTTTTCCGAGCAACAACACAATGTCACCCGGCTCGGCAAGAGAGAACGCCTTTGCAATTGCAGCGGGCCTATCTGGAATAAGGAACAGGTTTTCACCGCGGCTACTGTTTTTGCAGCCGGCTGCAATATCTTCAAGAAGCGTCATAGGATCTTCACCGCGCGGATCTTCATCTGCAAGTATAACTATATCACAATATTCGGATGCAATTCTTCCCTGTTCAGGTCGTTTTTTCGTATCGCGCTCGCCACCGGAGCCGAAAAGCGCAATAAGTCTGCCGCGCTTAACTGCCGATTCCGCGTTACATGCGCCAGTTGTGCCACCTGCACCGTTGCCAGTGCAAGTTTCCGCGTTTCTTTCGGCAGCCTCTCGTTCCAGCCGTTCCCGGAGCGGCGGGAAAATCGTCATAAAACTGGACGGAGTATGCGCATAATCAACTATAACCTCAAAAGGCTGACCACGATCAATAACAGTCATTCTGCCTTTTACCGGAAGAAGTTTTGCCGCCGCATCCTTTAGTGACGCGATAGTAACACCAAGTATTCCAGAAACGGCGAGCATGGCAGCCGTAGCATTATACACGTTGAACGTACCCGGCAAATTTATGCGGATGTCGCATATACTATAACGATTATCAACGCAAATAGCGAGATCAGTTTCAGCCGCGCAAGCCTCCTCATCCACACTAATCGCGCACCTTTCACCATAAGTAAACACCGCATCAGAACTGTTGCCGGCTTTATCCTTACTACTAGCGCATCTTCCGTACAGATCGAAAAACTCGCCCTCGCTGTCTGACTTAATTTCCTCCGCCACGAAAAGGCCCTCAAGCTTTCCTCCCGCCCGATCGACATCTGCAAACACATCTGTTTCCATAGCAAAACCATAAACCGGCTTTTTCGTGCAGTCCGCAAAATATCCCGCCGCCGGATCCGCAGCTTTCACAATACCAAACGAAGGTACTTTTACTTCTTTCCCAGAAATCGTTTTCACATGGTCGCACTCGTCCAAAGCGCGGAAAAGGTTCGCCTTATCGCTCTTGTACTGTTCATAAGTCCCGTGGAATTCAAGATGCTCGCTCGTAACATTCATCATTATTCCCACATCAAAGTACACAGAACCAAGCCTGTTCAACTTTTTCGAAAGCCCATGCGATGATGATTCCACGACAGCATACTCACAGCCGTTTTCTGCCATCTGGTACAATTTTTCCTGTACAACAGTCGATTCCGGAGTTGTCTGATGTTCAGGATTATTCACAGCTTCACCGCCAAGTGAATACTGAACCGTCGAGAAAAAACCTGCTTTTTTACCGCAAAGTCTTAAAAACTGCCAAATCAAAAAAACAGTCGTGCTTTTTCCTTCTGTTCCTGTCACCCCGATAACAACCATTTTTTTCGACGGATTATCGTAAAAAGCAGCCGCAAAAGGAGCCATCGCAAATCGAGAATCTTTTACTTTTATAAGCGGCACATCGCGTTTCGCTGCGGAATCTGCGCCAGAACGCAACGCAGACAAAACATCAGATGACAATTCGTCCTGAAACACAACAGCAGCTGCCCCGGCTTCAATCGCTTTCGCAATATACGTATTGCCATGCACATGAACACCCGGCCATGCAAAATAAAGCGAGCCTGGTTTCACAAGCCGTGAATCATACACAAGCGATGAAACGGTGCACCCATCCACCTTTCCTGCTACAACCTGATAGTCATTATTTGGGAACACAGCCGTCAAAAGCTGCGTAAGTTTCTTTTCTATTTTTTCCATGTTAAAAGTATTTTAACGATTATGAAAATTTTTGTGAACAGTTAAGACAAAATTTAGAATAAGTTTGTTATACTACGAGCGTATTCGGTTGAGATTGAGATATACATAAAAAAGTTGTTAAGCTGTATGGCATTATGTTGTACAACTTAAGTTTGCCTCTGAACGCAGGAGAATCGTAACAAGAGCCCGATTCTCCTGTTTTTTTTTGCAAAACTCGGATTTTGGGGTATAATCAACATATTCGAAAAAAGGAGATGTTTTTATGCTCATAAAATACTCAACAACACCAGATTCAAAAGACAAGGATTTCATAACATGGGATCCGAAATTCAAAATCGGGATTCCAACAATCGACACACAGCACGAAAATCTTGTGAAACTCTGCAATGAGTTTTACCAAAGTCTACTAAAAAACAACGACAAAGAAAATAATCAGCTCGTAGTAAAACAGACTCTGGAAAAATGCCTTAATTACGCGGCGACCCACTTTAAAGAAGAAGAACGGCTTATGATAGCCTCTCATTTCAGCGGATACAAGCAGCACAAAGCAAGCCACGACGCGTTCACCGAAAAATGCGAGATAGCGTATATGCGCATCGAAAAACTGACTACTTCCGAATGCATAAAATTCGCACATTTTCTGCGCGAATGGATTCAGACGCACATCGCACACGAGGACAGGCTTTATTTGCCGACACTTTTGGAATTCTTAAAGAAAAACCAGTCAAAATAATAATCAGAATGAGCAGGATGGGCGGCTTTTTGCGGCAAGCCGCAAAAACCAGGCTTTCCGGGGTTCGCCGTCTACCGCGGCTCATTCGCAGTCAGCTCCTGACCGCGAACAGCCCAACAGGGCTGCCCCTACAATCCGTTGCCGCGCAACGGTTGCATAGGAAATTTATTTTAAATGCTCGCTCACGAGAGCTGGCAATCCTTTGCCGCACAGTCAGCAAAACAAGTCTCTACACAAGCCGCACCGGAACGCCGTCTTTCGCGAGCTCCGTCTTTATGCCGCCAATAGTGTAGTCGCCAGAGTGAACCATGCTCGCTATAAGCGCAGCGTCCGCATGACCGCCGTTCTCGCCCTCAGAAAGCACGTCGCGCAAGTGGGCGACCGTTCCGCCGCCGCCGGACGCAACAACTGGCACACTAACAGCATCACTGATCATCCGGGTAAGGTTCAGTTCGTAGCCGGCGCGGGTGCCGTCCGCATCCATAGAGTTAAGCACTATCTCCCCGGCTCCAAGCTTAACAGCCTGAATAGCCCATTCCCGCGCATCAAGCTCCGTGGCAATGCGCCCGCCGTTTATGTAAACACGATAGCCAGAAGGCATCGCCTCGTCTTTTTTCGCGTCCATTCCAAGCACTATGCACTGATTTCCGAAAATCCGCGCGCCCTCGCTTATGAGCCGGGGGTTCTGTACCGCCTTGGAGTTAAGGCTTATTTTTTCCGCGCCGGCAAGAATCGTCGAGCGGATATCGTCCACCGTGCCAATGCCACCGCCAACGCAGAACGGAATGAACACCTGAGAAGCAACCCTTGAAATCAGGTCGAGTATCGGGCCGCGTCCGCGTGCCGAAGCGATGATATCGTAAAAAACAAGCTCGTCAAC
>JAEEGL017407851.1_pt1 | contig 21355 bp, 26 predicted proteins | sample 9134231 | NCBI WGS metagenome assembly JAEEGL01 (sample SAMN16246548, study PRJNA631951) | gut metagenome | biome: gut microbiome; feature: rumen; material: fiber-attached | host: Bos | place: Iran: Karaj | collected 2018-10
CAACCTGTAAACAGAGTATCACCTTATTGATTTTGTGTCAACTATTTTTTACAAAAATATTGATATAGTGTCATCGGCTTGTTATTATAGGAATGGGGAGAAGAGGTACGGCTATGTTAGAAGAAATGGGAAGACGCATCAAGGAATTAAGAATCAAAAGGTCAATGTCACAGACTAAGCTGGCTGAACTTGTGGGCTACAAGGATAAGTCTGCCATTGCTCATATCGAAGCAGGACGGCGCGATATATCGCAAAGCAAGCTTATTGCCATAGCAGAAGCGTTGAATACTACGCCTTCCTACCTTATGGACGGTGACGAAAACTATTATGACGATCCAGCTGTCCAAAAAATCGCACAGGAAATATACGATAATCCAGAGTACAGGATACTCTTTGACGCCGCGCGTGACAGCAAGCCCGAGGACTTGCATATGGCTGCGGAAATACTGAAGAAATTTAAGGAAACAAACCCAGATGGATAATATCTACACCTATGTTGTGACTCTGCCCGATAACATCCGGGAGATGGTAACTCCGTGCGCTGACGGCTATACTGTCTATTTATCGGACAGGCTGGACAGCGTACAGATGCTGAAATCATTTAAACACGCCCTGAACCATATAAAGAACAGGGACTTCGAAACCGAAAAAGACATAACGGAAATGGAAACGAAAGCTAATGTGGTATCAGGAAACACAGACAGGTAAATACCAGTTTTTCGAACGGTACACCGACCCCGTGACGGGGAACAAGAAAATTACGTCGATTACTCTTCCGTCAGCGACAAACTCGAACAGGAAATACGCTGAAAAGGCTCTATTTGAGCGTATACGGCGTTTTACGGTCACAAACGCTAATTCCTATGATATTACGCTTGAGGCGCTTAAATCGAAATATATCGAGTGGAAATACGCAAACCTCAAGGAACAGACCGCAATAGGTTCGGAACAGAGGCTTAATCGGATAGTCAATAAAATAGGCGGTAACCTCAAGGTAAAGAACCTCACCGCAAGGTATGTTGCCGAAAAGCTGGACGCAGCGCCGACCACCTATAACGAGAAGATAAAGCACTTCAAGGCTATGATCCGATGGGGTTACCTCAACGATTATCTTCCGAACGACTCCATAGCGGACAAACTGCGCCCGAAGAAAACTGTTCCCTCAAGGGAACGGAATGCACGTAAGTACCTCGAACACGATGAGATAAAGACCCTGCTGGATAACTTTATCCCGAAGTGGAAACTCATTACGGAGTTTCTGATCCTGTCCGGAATGAGGATAGGTGAAGCTATGGACCTTAAGAAAGACGATGTTCAGGGAAGGGAGATAAGGGTAGACTCCACATACTCGATGATCGCAAACAAAAGTTCGTCGACCAAAACGGAGACGTCCGACCGTGTTATATTTATCCAGGACGAATTGATGGACTGTATTGTCCGCGTTCGCGAACTGTATCACACTGATGATCCGTATTTCTTCGAATTTGGCGACAGGAAGACCGCATACGGCGCATACGTGAAATACTTCCGCGAGAACACGGAACGGCTCTTAGGACGCAAATTAACGCCTCACTGCTTACGCCATACTCACACCGCCCTGCTCGCAGAAGCGGGTATACCCCTTGAACAGATTTCAAGACGGCTCGGACACGCTGACTCAAAGATTACAAAAGAGATATATCTGCATATCACGGAGAAGATGAAAGAGCGGGAAAATGAAAGGCTCAAATCACTGAAAATCATATAGCAAATATATAGCTTTTTTTGACACATTATGACACATTGTGACACATAGCCCATTTTCAAGAATGGCTCAACGGCGCCAAATACCACGTATTTATGCGGCTTCGCGAGGGTGGGTCAACTGCACATCTCCTGCATTTTTTATGCCCTAAAGAATGGCTCAACCACGCCAAATACTTCAATTTCACGTTTTTATATATAGCAGAAATATAGCTTTTGACGAAAAAATGGGGCGTCAATTTCTTGACGCCCCTATGGAAAAAGAAAGGAACAGGAATGAAAGGATGTCTTCCTTAATTTAATAGCTTGCCCCACGTGAGCGGACCGCAGATTCCGTCCGGATCAAGGCCGGATCGCTTCTGGAACTCTTTCACACACTTTTCTGTCTTCGGTCCGTATATCTTTGACAGGCCTAAAAGTTTAGTACCTGTCTGTTTATATCCCATTCCACGCAGTAACCGCTGCAGCGTATATACGTCTGCGCCCTGGTCCCCGCGTTTCAACTGTTTGAAGCTGTGTTCGGTGTCGGTCGAGTAATACGGACGGTATACCGCCTGTATATTCGCCTGAGGGTATTCTTTCTTACAGATCATATCGGACTGGTTACCGCCTAATACCGAAATGGATCCAATGCCTAAATATGCCTCGTTGCGCCACAAGTGCGCCACGTGAGACGCCCCGTTACGCTTGAAGAATATTATGTCGTGCTTCTGTAAATCCCTCGGTATATGCGGATATTCGAAGAACCTGCCGTCATCCTTGTGGAGCCTGCGTGTAGCGTCCATCATTTCCGATACGCCTTCGTGCTTGCCTCCGATCTGATCGAGTATCCCTGCCACGTTGGCAAAGTACGAAGTAGAAGTAGCGCACCACGCGTCCCTTACCAGCGAACCGTAGTACCACTTCTGTATCACCGCTACGATGCCGTCGTATTCGTGAACACCGATATATTTTTCGAACTCATCTACGATAGTAGTCATATCTGCCCCTTTAATATCCTATGAGGCTGTTACATAATGCAACAGCCTCAAGCAGGATAGGAAATATATAAAGCCCTAAAGCTTCATACCTGTTTGTTACCTAATTCCGACATTACCGGAGATAAGATTGCCATAACCAGCGCCACGATAACAGGACGCAGCTCGGCAGGTATGCTCACGAACCCTATAAGCAAATCAAGATTAGCGATGATTACACCGATAATGCCCTGAATGATGGTTCTGATAAGTCTATACTTGGTTTCATTGCTTGTTAGCAGAGTGTTCATAATTACATCTCCTTTAATAACGCCCCGATTTGGAGCGCCTTATTAACGAAAATCGCTGTTTTTGTTAATAAACGTATACCAGTTCATAAGTTCCGTTGTAGAAACTTCCCGGGCTTGCCGTCTGTGACCCTGTGGTTGTCAGCGTCAGCGTGCCGTTACTGTAGCTTTGCGAATAGCCTGTTGTTTGGTTTGAATACTGACCGTTGTAGACGTAGTATTTGTTTCCTACTACGCCGCCCGTGCTTGATCCGTCCCATCTTATATCCGCAATATAGTAATACCTGTTGGACGAGTTCCTCGATAGGTTGGACGTACACCTACAGAAGAACGCCTTCGGCTGTCCTGTCAATGACGTAAACTGTATCTGCGTTGCCGTAGCGCTTGTGTTGGACATTGTAGTTGTTTTTACCGTTACGCTCCCGCCGCCGCTCACGTTTACAACAACGGGACTGTACGCTTTACCGCTCTCGGAATAAGTGCCGTTCTCGGTTACAGACAGAGGCTCGATCTCGATGTCTACTGTGCCTCCGATGCCGTATGTCAGTTGATAGTAACCCGGCTGATGGAAGTAACCGCCCGCGCTCGTTGACGTGCTTGTGATAGTCAGGCTCCCGTTGGAGTATGACTTTGTCCAGTTAGACGATGCCGTTGAACCGGAACCCATCTCCATACCGTATATGCTCGAGCCGTCGAACACTACCATATGCGCACGCGTGTACCCTGACGACGTTCCGATGTTGTTCTTGAACATACACGAGAAGCATGTCGGCTCTTCCGTCAGCCCTGTGAACGTTATCGACGTCGCACCACTTCCTACCTGTACGTCATCCGTTCCGATGTTCGCGGAATTGCCGCCGACTGTGTAGACGAGTTTATACTGGTTCGTCTGGAAATTAGCGCCGCTTGCGGTTATGGTCAGCGTGCCGTTTGAGTAGCTTTTGCTGAACGCACTTGACGAGTATGTCATCTGCGCGTTGTTCGTGTTGGTTATGTACTGTCCGATAACGTTAGTGCCGTCGAATACTACCGCTGCCACTTTATACGGCGCTGCGCCTGTCGCAAGGTCCGCCGCTGATACCACATAGAACGACGTCGGCTCCCCAGATACCGAAAAGCTGATAGACGCGCTTGCAGTTGCGGGTGTTGCCGTTGCCGTGCCTACGGTCATACCGCTGCCGCCGCCCTGAACGTCCACGCTGACGGTCGAGTAGCCTACTACGTCTATGTTCGTGCCGTTCTGGGTGATTTCTTTGTTCCCGCTTGCAAGTTCTGCTGCCGTGACTGTAACCGCCGTACCTGTCTTGGTAGAGCCTGTTATATAGCCTGTCGTGTTGGTCACGGATGGTGTTACGCTTACGGAATGGTTGCTTACCGCTCCTTTAGTAGCCGTAGGTGTGCCTGCTGTGCCTGTGGGCATTGCGTCTACGGTAACGGCGCCTTCCATCATATAGTTTGATCCGCCGATGGTCTGGGCGGATGTTGTAGGTGTTACCGTAGTGCCAGACGGTACGGCATTCCAATAGCTTTTTTCGCCTTGATAATACCCTTCAAAATACCCCGCATCATATCCATACATCACGCCAGCTGATACTTCGGGTCGTACATACCATTTGCGAGTATTTGAAACAGTTTCAAACCCAGATGTGTAATCTGGTAAAGGATTTGCGGAGGGTATTACTTTTGTTTCTGTTTCGTCGTAATATCCGTCGCTGACTATCACTTCATTACCATCGAAACTAATATCATTCTCATCTGCCCGATATATGCCGCTACCAATGTAAGTTGACGAAATAGCATTTACGGTAATGTCTACTTCCTCAAGTCCGTCATAGCCGTTGTCAGCGGTGATAGTTGCGGTCTGCTGTGACTCGGTAGGCGTGTAGGTTGCCGTCTTGGTTTGGAGTGTAGGTGTGCTACTTGGTACCGCAACGTCAACAGATGCGTAAGCGGTTACGTCTATGCCTGTTCCGTTTGTCGTAATGTTCTTCGTCCCCTGTGGGCGTACGAAGGTCAGTTCGGTATTGTTGTCGTCCGTCGCCTTGATGCCTATGGCATCGGGATATTCAGTTCCTAAAATCTCTAATGTATCTGCCATAGTTCACCCCTATTCTGAATAAACAATATCGTATCGGTATGTTGTATTAGCCAACAATCCGTATGATGTTGAGGATATGAAATATGATAGGCTTGTAGCGCTTTTTATGAATACCGCCGCAGACTCCGAAGCGCCCGTTGCATCAGTATTGTTATATACTGCATATCCGTTTGATCTCGCTGTAGATGTAACAGCGCCGTTTGATGCGCTTGATTTATAAAAAGTTACCACTGCACTTTGATCTAACCCGCCAGCCCCTGCATAATTTGGGGAAGAGTTCGGATACACCCTTGATAACGTTTGCTGAATAATTGCGTATTGGTGTATGGTGCTATATCCAGATGAATTGCTGTTCCAACCACTTGCGAAATATATGTTGACTATCACAGGATAACCACTTCCTGTGTATGGGATAGATATGCTTTCTGCTACCCCTTCGGTCGTGCCTGTCGTGAACGTACCCGATACAAAGTTGGAAGCCCCACCGCTTACCTCTACCTCAACAGACGAATAAGCGTGCCCCGTAGCAGGTGTATATGTCCCGTTCTCCGTTACTGATAAGGAATCAAGGGACAGGACACCCCCGCTCGGTGACAGATGTACGTATCCGTCTTGGTCTTGCCATACATAGCCCCCGCCACCTGTCGATGACCCCTGCACCTTTTCCCCCGATGCAAGGTAGAAGTATTTTCCGCTTGCAACGTCGGAGGCGGTTGCGGTCGTGTCGGTTACGTCCGTAAAAGACGCAGTGCCCCCGCCCGTTTTGGGCAGAGCAACAGAGGGGACATCACTATAGGATGCCCCCATCAATGTAATATTCTGTGCCATAACAATCTCCTTATGAGATGCTTAATATCTTGGTGCTTGAATCCTGTGAGATAACGGGTATCTGTGCGGACCCTGCCACACCGAAGATATTTTTGCCGTAGACAATGTTCGCCGCTACAAGGTCAGCGTCGCCCGCTATTGTCTGCGCCCCTGTGAGGTAAGTATCCGCCGCTATTGTCTGATCGGATGTACCTGGAGTTATCGTAGCCGCCGCTTTGGTGGTCACGGATGCGGTAAGGCTTACAGTAGAGTTGCCAGCCGTTCCGCTTGAGATATAACCTGCGGTAGTCACGGAAGGCGTTACGCTGATAGTTTTGGAAAGGGTCAGCGTGTTGGTGCCTGTGGAAACGGTTGCGCTTGATCCGGTTATTGTAGCGGGTGCCGTAACCGAACCGCTTGATACTGATTTGGTTGCTGATGATGAATAAAAGCCGGCAGGGACCGTTACAGTGTCACCGCTTACCGTTATGTCCGTAGAGTCGTTTTCTGCTGCCGTACCTGTGTATTTCGTGCCGCCTGCATAAGCGGTCACGCCTAAAGGCAACTGTCCCGCGTCATTAAGTGTGCCGTCTGATGTATCATAAAACGTTGCGTTCCCGCTCCCCGAACTCTTCGGGATAGTTACCGCAGGAACGTCAGCGTATGTTACATCTCTTATTATTACATTTTGTGCCATTATTGAGCCTCCTAATATACCATTAACGTTGAACCGTTCCACGCTATACGACCGTAGTTATCGGGGATAGGTTCTACTACTACGTCTTCAAGCATTCTTTTACCCGTTGTTGCAAGCGTCTGTTGCTCCTCGGACGGAATAACAGTATATTCGCCCGTGTACGGGTCGGACGAACCACCGCCCGCCGCGCTTAACGTACCGCTTAACGAACAGGTGCCCGAAATATAACCTGTTATGTTCATCAATGCACCTCTTTCGTAAGTCTGAACGGCGCCGCGGTTATGAATGTATCAACGGACCCGTCAGCGAATGTAATCTCTATATCGTACTCATACGTGCCGAACCCTAACGAGCTTGTGTCGCCCGGTGCAAGTGACAGTATCAGAGTATCGTTCGGGATGGTCTTGTTGATAAGCGGATTCTGATCCGCGTACTCCGTTCCGCAAGCGTTCATTTTCTGACGCTTGAGTGCAAAACGGACGGAATCGCCCTCAACAGGCGTGTATTCCTCATCGTCCTTTATTATTGTCACCTTCGCGGAAAACGAATCTCCGCGGGTTAGGGTTATGACGTTGCCTATGATGCTACTACTCATATCTATACCTCAATCGTCAAAATCATTTGTTTCCAGGCATTTAAGATATACCTTGTTTATATTCTCAACCGCATTTACCGCCCTGTTGTTCTTGAAGTCCTTATGGTCATCGCAGTAGCGGTTGTATGCGTCTATGTCCTCGTTTAACTGATCGAAATACTCTTTCGAGTGCCGTTTACCGTGTCTTATTTCGTCGCTGGCGCTCAAAATGTGCCTCCGTGCGTCGAGTGCGTCACGCCTGTCTATCTCTTCGTGGAGGTCGGTAAAAGCGTTCTGTAGTTTGTCGACTTTTTCCCGGATGTCTTTTGCGCAGCCTTTCATATTATCGTGACGGGTTATCAAGAACTGAATAAACGTAAAAAGCGCACTTGAAGCAAGTGCGCTTGTTATTATTGCTATCCACATATGCCCCCCTATGCGATCACCGATGATTTCACAAACAGTACGGTAATTTGTGCGGTTTGTGCTGCCGCTATATAAGTATCGGGAGCGGCTCGTAGGTTAAGCATATTTGTCCCGCCTGTTGCGCTTACGTTATATGACCTTACGACAATATCCCCGTTACCGGACGCTATCCTCATGAAAGATATAGGCGTATATCCTGTCGGGATTGAAAAATTGAAGTCCTGCGCCGTTATGTTGGCATATCCATTGGTTAGGTCATACGTTGCGGAAAAATTCCGTGTCGTGAATAGCCCGCCCGTGAGCGTTTCCAATGCGGATATATCGCTCTGTAGCTGTGATATGTTCGCCGTGTGCGTTGCCAGCTTCGACGAATGTTCCGCAATTGCGCCCGTTACCGTGGTAGCGGTCGTATTCATTGCGGTATCACCTATCACGCCTTTTTTCAAATTACTGAAATTGATTTTCTGCGTGGTTGATGACCCGTCAATTGCAAGATACTGTCCCGTCTGCGGGTTTGTGTTCTCTGACGCAAGGTTGTAGATTCTTACTGTTGCCATTTGTATGCCTCCTAAAAAGCAATCAATTCGTTATATGGGTTGTCCGTCCAATACCTGGCATCACCGTTTATATGTACATCTGTGATATATATTCTGTATGGTGCGTCAACATAAAACTTTATCTGTTTCATGTAATGACCGTTGTATGTTTCCGCGTTCTGCGTATCGCCCGATAGGTCAAGCGTCATCGTCTGCGGTGCCGTGTCAAGGTCACCCGCGCTTATCGTGTAAGTGACATTCCCAAAATTGACTTTTAATACTTCGTCTGCGTCCGTCATTGTCGGATATGTGTAGCCAAGAACGTTTGAACCGCCCGCCGAAAGATTGTTTCCGTTGTTATCTACAAGTTGTAAATCGGCGTCCGTTATCACTTCACGTTTCACCGTGAATGTGACTTTTAAGCCTTGTGGGTGGCTTGTTTCGTCTGCCCAGACGAACAACCCGCAAAGCATATATTTCCCCGTTAAGGCTAACCATCCATCAGACACGGACGATGAACCGTCAGTAGTATTCCCGGCAAGGTCTTTGCCTATCGTGTACCACGGAAAGACCTTTCTTTGAACTACTCCCGATATGCTGTTAAACTTTATTGTTATACCGTGGCTCGGTCTTACTCCCGATGTGACACGCGTCCACGTCAGACCCGCGCCCGCCTGTGGCATCAATGCACAGAACCCCGTATTGCTTCCGAACTCCGCTTCATATACGCCCGTTCCGGTTATATCAGCGACGGCATAATTATTTTGGTCCGTGCCGTAATTAATTTGCCCCTGTTTGAAGGTCGTGTTGTAATCGACCTGTCCTATGTCGAAAACAAGATTGTCCTGTGATAACAGTGTCGGCGTATCAATACCAAGTGAAACCGTTGTAGGTGGTGACGGCATTGCAGGATAAGTAAAAGTATAGTTCTGACATATCGTCACGGGTTCCCGTTGCGCTTTGTCGGTGTTCCAATAATTCGGGATGTCTGTAACCTGCTGTTCGATGACGTTGAAATAATAGTCATAATTCCAATCCACCATTGACACTATATCGGCATCCGTTTTAATCCCTTTTTCTGGAATCTCACGACCGATCAGTGCGGGAGCGTCAGCGCCTAACGTAATGGTGTTTTCATCCGGTCGAAGCGGATATATCGACATCTCGAATATCGGTAACGTAATATCTATCCCTAAAGGCGTAGCAAGAACGTTAACACGGTCACCAAGTTTAAAGGTGTCTATGTTGTTGCCTAACATAGCAAGGTCGACCGCCGTAAGTTCAAGTATTAATGTTGAATACTGTGCAGAATCTAACCACGCCTGTGCCTTCTTCTTTAGGTTCTTCGGGAGCGTTACGTCTTCCCACTGAACAACGGCACATTTGAAACCGTACTTTACAACGCCCTCGTAATTGTAGAGATACAGAACGCCGTTATTGACAGATGATATATCTACGTAAGCGTCAAGCGCTTCAATGTTGTCTTCCGTGTACTGTGATTTATCTTTCTTTTTCCCTAACGGGATCACGGCAGTATATAAGTTGTCTATTGATTCGTCTTCGGCATACTCTAATATGTTTTCGCCCATCTCGACTACTTGGTTAGACAGCGCACCGTAATTCTCTATCGGATACAATGACAACGTAGGGTTCTTGCCGTTCGTTGAATTAAGCGCGCCGTATTCCAATTTCGGATATACGGTGAACGATTCCATAAGGTCACCGCGCACACATTCGAACGTCGTTTCGTAGTTTGCGTATCGCACTATACGGTCGTCGTCAACGTCAACGGTCCCCGGATGTATCGTAAAAGGCGCGGCGGGCGCTAATGCCGCGTAATCGTTGTGTATGTCTAATAGGTGTTCAAGGTACTGCGTCGGCGAACTTACAATATACGCCTGTGGTTGTACCGTGTAATTTAACGCGCCTAATAGCCCTGTCACGTACACGGTGAGCGCGTTGTATATGTTTCTTTGTATCTCCGAAATAAAACCGTCAAACAGTAATTCCGAATCACGGTACATATAAATTCGACTCGTTCCCATCTTTATCTTGTTGAAGTGCGGATGGTTACTGTATATCGTGAACCGCAGTTCCCCCGCTTCACCTAAAACCAAATCCAATTCGATTTCGTCAAGGACGTACACCGGATCGCCCGAATAATATAGCAGGTTCTCGTTGATGGTATGGATGTCGGTATTATCGTCAATTATAATCCTATAAATCATAATGATATTTGCCTATATACAATACTTAAGCGTCCCGATGTAGGACCTTTAGCCGTTATGTTGGTAGTAGCGTCAAACCAAATATCGGGCCATCTGTAGGTGCCTGTTGCGTTTACTGTCTTGGTAATGCCGTTCGCCACTATCGTTACCGTTGATGATCCCGAACCCGTTATTACAAATTCGGGATTAACAGGCTGCGCCGTGACAGGAATGCTTATCGTTCTCGCGGTTGATGAAAGCGTAATGTTTGATAGTCCTGTCTGTTCGCTTACGGAATACTTGAACGGCGACGCATACGGGAGTTCAAGTTTAAACGTTCCCAGGTTACGGAAACGGTCATAATCGTTTATCTCTGCCCGTCCTGTCCAATACCAATTAGTATCATTGTCGAATATCAGTTGAACGGTCTTACCGTGAAACAGGTTACGGAGGTTTGATATTACGGAATCCCACGACGATTCCGTTTTTATCGCGCCTAACTCGATTGATATTTCACGTGATATATAAACAACCCGTCCCGCTATGACTTCCGATAGATCAAGGAAGCCCTGTCTTCCGGGGACGGTTGCGTATATCTGTTCATATTCGGGTTCCTTTATATAATCGTTGTTACTGATTGCAAGCCCGAAATCGTTGAACGAATGATAGGATGATGAACCTACTTTTATTGTTACTCCGTTTGTTAAAGCGTCCATTATCTACGCCTTTCCCTTACCTGGATCATACCTAATGTCTTGTTAATAGCGGGTGCCGTTGCGCCAACTAATTTATCGCCGTCAATGTAAATATCCTGTTGTTCCGCAAGGTACGGAAGATAATTTTCAAGCAGTGTCAAGATGCTGTTGGTTGTTGGGTTTGTAGCAATCAAATCATTATTCACTGCCGATATTGATGATATGCTATATGGGCGCGATATGGGTGTAGTAGCGTGTCTCTTGCCCGTTCCCGCGGTTGCCGCCGCATTATTCGCAAGACCTATCTTTTCCATTATGCCGTTTATCTTTTCCCGTACCCTGTCAACAAATCCGCTGATAACTTCTTCAGCAGCCGCAATTTTATCGCTAATCGTGGTTTTGATGGAATCCCATACGCCGCTAACGGCAGATTTCACACGGTCCCAAATCTGAACCCACGTTGTGTAAATGCTACTGACTTTGTTCTTTACGGTATCGTAAACGCCTTGTATGCCCGTCGTTGCATAAGTCTTGATGTTTTCCCACAAACGCGAGAAAAAGTCGCGCACTCTATTCCATACATTTACCCAATTAGTATAAATGTTGTTGACTACGGTCTTTATCGCGTCACGAACCCCGCCAACGAATGATTCGGCATTTGTTTTAATACCCTGCCAGATGCCTACAAAGAAGCTTTTAACACGGTTCCAAATGTTGACCCAGAACGTGTAAACCCGTTTAATATGGTCCTCAATTGATTTCTTTATATATTGAACTGCTTTAACTATAAAGTCCTTGATTGCCGTCCAAACTTTAGTAGCCCATGCTTTGACCGCATCCCAATTTTTATATAAAGCAATACCCGCGGCAATAGCTAACCCGATAATGGCAATGACCGCGCCAATAGGTGAAATCAAAAAACCTATTGCAGAAATCAAGGTGCCGACCACCGTTATGATTTTGCCGATTATCATCAATACGGGACCGACCGCCGCCGCTATGAGTGCGGCTTTAATAATCATGTCCTGTTGAGCGGGGGAAAGACCTTCCCATTTCTCTTTTAACTTCCCGATGAAATCGCCTAATTTCTGAATTGCCGGTACTAATAAAGCAATCAGCGGTTCCGCTACTTCCGCGCCAATTATTTTTAACTCGTTAAGCGTGGTTTGAAAATTCTTTATCGGGTCATTGATTTCTTCAAACGTATCATCAATCGACCCGCCCGCATCCGTTACGGTATCCGCAAGGTTGCGGAAATCAAGAGAACCGTTTTTAACCGCATCATATACTTGATCGCCGCTTTTGCCGAACAGGTCATAAGATGCCGTCAGACCATCGATTGATCCGTCACCATTTTCAATGGTTTCCTGTAATTCCTCTAACGCTTGGTTAAGCGGTTTCCCGTCCTTTGTTGCGTTCTTTAACGCTTTACGCAAGCCGTTCATAACGGTTTCGGAATTAACGCCCGATTTATCAAGCCTACCCATAAATGAAACGGCTTGGTCAACATTAAAGCCTAATTCCTTAAACGCCGCGGAGTTGGAAACGATGCCATCTGACAGTTTGGTGACGTCCGACCCTGTTTCCTGTGACGTTTTGTTAAGACGGTCAAGGAAATTATCGGCGTTCTCAATCGGTACGCCATACGCCGCCATCGCTTTTTGAACACTGTCAATACTCTGGGTGACATCCGTGTTATTAAGGTCAGCGAACTTTATAAATTTATCTGACAAATATTCAAGGTCAGCACCCGCAACGTCGAAACGTGTAGCGATCTCTCCGATCGCTTTACCCGCTGTGTCGAAGTCCGTCGGAACGTTGGTAGCGACGTTTTCAAGAATGCCCTGCAGTTCCTTTGCCGCGTCGCCTGTTGCACCGGTCTTCTTAATCATTTCATCATAACCGGAGTCCACTGACTTAAACGCCGCAAGGGACGCGCCGCCTAATGCAAGAATCGGTCCTGTTACGTTTTTCGTAATGTTTTCGCCGACTTCGGTTACTTTGCCGCCGAACTCCTGCATTTCCTTGCCGACCTGTTGAAGCTGCTGTTTCGCTACTGACCCGAATTCTTTATACTTTTTTTCAAGGTTCTTTAATTTTGATTCCGTTTCGACGATTTCGCGTTGTAAGGCGTCGTATTCCTCTTGCCCTATCTTGCCTTGCTTCAACTGTTGTTCGGCGGTCTGTTGTGCCTTTTTCAGTTCGTTAAGGCGCTGTTTCGTCTGTGTTATGGAATCGGCTAACGCTTTCTGTTTCTGCTTTAGCAGTTCGGTATTTTTTGGGTTGAATTTAAGAAGGCGGTTTACGTCCTTAAGCTTCTGCTGTGTAGTTTTTAAAGACTTGTCGACAGTACTTAACGATTTTGAAAGCTTTTTAGTATCGCCATCGATCTCGATTGTAATGCCTTTTATGTTTCTTCCAGCCATTTTATAACCTTGCTATATCCTCTTTGGTCGCAAGCTGAGGATATTCGTAATCATCATTGTTCGCTTCAATAAACATATCTTCTACGGTGCCCATTGATATTAAATCAAGGTCCCGCAATGATATGCCGACCTGGACACACCGAAGCAGGTACAACGCTGTGTTTGTAGGTCTATCTATCGGGCGAGACTTTTTTTTTGAACACTTTCGGTCTGCGTGTTCATTGCCCACAGTTCCAGTATCTGGGGAAGGACCGTCACGATCGAGAATATCTCGAACTGATCGAGCCACTCCAGCCAGTCATCAGGCTGTTCGGGGTCGCCCTGTTTGTTCATCACGTACGCTATCTGCCCGAATTTCTCAAGCGTCTCGGGCGGCATAGTGTCCGCGTTCTTTTCAAAACTCTTCGTTATGTTGGCAAGGTCAACGAGCAGGTCGGACCCGAAGATGTTCTTGTAATGTATCGGGGTCGCTGCCGTCGCCTTGAACTTCAACTGTTTGCCGTCTACTTCGATTATTTTTTCCATAATTCCCTCCTGCTGAAAAAGAGCGGGGAGTATCCCCGCCCATATTATGTTGAAGCTGCCTGAGGCTCGATTACCGAACTGAACCAACTGTTTATTGTTGCGTCCGGTGTGGTATCACTGGATTTGATCCTTACGAGCGAGTCTTTTGCTCTTGGCATCATTGAGATTGAAAGCGTATCTGTTGACGGTTCAATAGTGTCTTCAACCGTTGCCGCGTTAACCGCAGGTCTTGATGCCATACAGTTATAGAACCAGTAACAGGTATTCTTGTCGTCGCCGTCGATCTGGAACGCAAGTGCGAACGCCTTCGGGTATTTGTCGGAATACTCTGCGTAGATTCCGTTCTGCTTAAGTGTTTCATTAAGCACTGCCGTTCTGAATGAATCCGGGATCAGTGCTATCTCAAGATCACCCGAATATCCGTTGTTAGCCACCGTCTTATAGTAAACTATATTGTCTGCATAGAACGGATTATCTGAACCCTCAATATCAAGGGACAGATTAACAGCGCCCGGAATACGAACGGGCGTTGCGTATGAATATGATATTCCGCTTGTTGTTACTGTTTCGGTAACTACGGAATAATACACATTCTTCAAGCCGAATTTAACTTTGTTGGCCATTTGTTATTTCCTCCGTTATTACTACATCTGCTTCGAAAACGACCTCATACAGACGCTCCGACTCAATAGCCTGTTCGTAACGTCTGTAGACGATGCCGTTGTTGTTTAATGTCGTTTCTACTGTCTTTTCGAGGGAAAAATCTTTAGATTCCGTGTACAGTTCTATGACAAGGTGTTCAATACTCTGGTAGTTGGTGTTATCAGCGACCATATCGTTATTTGAGTCATAGTAGAAACAAATAAAGGGCGGCGGTACTGCCGTCCCTCTGTCAAACTGATAATACGCATATGGTATTCCGATGGTGCTTACCATCGTTGCTACTTCTTTGAATGTCATTTCGTTATCACCGATATAATCTGCTCTTCGTAGTTTCTGATGATCTCCTGTTCGACCGGTGCGATATGGGGTACACCGGCTTTGCGTCCGCCGTTGCGGAGTGCGTATCCGTGTTCCAGCAGGTGCGCTATCTGGTAACGGTCCTTGTTATATATGACCTCTTCGACCGTAAGGCGTCCGCTTTCGCTTCTCGCAGACCATCCGCGGGCATACTTACCTGTCCTTCGCGCGCGCCGTTTGCCGAACTGTGTAGACGCTGACCTGCTCTGCAGGGCTTTCGCCCCTGTCTGCGCTACCTTGTGCGTTATTTCCTTGACGTTTCTTTCAACGTCGTGGTCGTAATCGTCGAGTATCTTCTCGACGGCGCTCGCAAAGTTATCAAGTGTCACTTTCTGGCTCGACATCTGGCTCCTCCGTATGACAGCACTTAATATCATTCGTACCGCCCTTGCGCTCGCAGTAAAGCTCTATCGTGTCGTTACGCGTAAGGTATGTGCGGTAAATGCCGTACTGTTTACCACGCCACTCAAGGGTGCGTTCGTCGTTGTAATCGCCTTCGAACATCGAGAACATTATCTCGGGGTTAAGACCGTTGCGCCCGCCCTCGAAGAACTCGTTGCGCGTTACGGAACGTACCTGTGCGAACACTTCGCGCTTTTCTACCGAAACGGTCTGCACGCCGTAGTCATCGGTCGTATATATCTCGTTTATAAGCTTAATGACGTCCGATCTGTCCATCTATAACGCTCCAATCCGTGTAACCTGTTGCGGTCGCAAGCTGGCCTTTCTGTTCGTCATATGACGCCTTAAGGCGGTCATACTCGTCAGGCTCCCCGAAGTGCATAAGGAAGTATGTTATCGCCGCCTGTTTTACCAGCACGTCGCACTCTTCAGGGACTACTACGCCCGCTATACCCATATCTAAAAACGCGGCCTCAAGAAGCGCTATTATCTGCTCGTCATATGCTGACGTTTTGATTCGCGCCGCAAGCTTTGCCGCCTCGATCAAACTGTAATCAACCATCATTACCTCCGAAAGCCTTAAAGAACTGCCCGTCAACCACGCTGTAACCGACGTGCCCGCATTCTACGGACGGATCACAGTAAATCTTGTATCCGCACTGCCTTGCACGCCAACAGAACGCTATGTCTTCGCCGTTGTTCCCGATCGGGGCGAACATATTGCCGAAACGTCCCTGAACGTCAAAAAACGCGTCGGTCTTCATAAGGACGCATCCGAAACCGCATCCCCCTACCTCGAAGGGTTCTTCCGGTATCTCCTTAAATTCGCTCCACCAACAGATATCCCCGTCTATGTCCAACTGGTTAAATAATGTCGGTGAGTACGGCGGTACGCGCCGAAAGTAAAGACCCGTCACGATGTCGTAATCATTATCGGTCAGGGTCTTCATTAGTCTTTCGAGCGTGTTAGGTGCGAACACCATATCGGAGTCGAACCACATTACATAATCCGCTTCTGTCTGCATTGCACGCGTGGCTAATTCGTTTCTGCTTGTATAGACTAACGACCCGCTTTTCATTGCCAGTTCGCAGTCGCCTACTTTCTTAAGCAGAGCAAGCGACCTTACAAACGGTGTCGGGCACTGGTCCATACAAGGCACGGCTATCATTATCTTCATTTTTTCCCTCCTGCTTTTAAAACTAAATTATTTGCAAACCTTAACGAATGCGTTCGGAGCAACTACTCCTACCGCAACCGGCATACGTCCGATTACTCTTACAAGGTCGGATGTTGCAAGTGTCAGTTCGTCAAACTTGAACTGGATGCTTTCGCCGTTCGGGAAGTTTGCAAGAGCGCCCTGGTCAAGGTCGCCTACGATAAGGTAAGCGTCGTTAGTTGATGCAGCGCTATATGCCTTGATCGTGTCGTTGAATACTACGTCAAGTCCCTCGAACGGATCAGCGCCGTAGCTGTTAGCGTACTGAAGGCTCTTGAATGCGCTCCAGGTAAGCTTGTTCATCATAATAACGGGGTTAGAAGCCTCATCTGACAGATGTCCGATGGCTTCTGCTACTGTTCCCATAGAAGCCGTTGCTACTGTAAGCTTCTGTACTGACGGGCAGGTAGTTGTTGATACAGTACCGCAGGCAAGGATTTTTGCTACAAGCTCATCTGCTGCCTTCTTTGCGATTCTGTAAGTAAGTTCGTCATAGATGTAATCAAGGAACTCTGTTCCGCGAAGATCAAGGACTTCGTCAGAAAGGGAAATCCATTTCTTGATGGTTTCGGGAACAAGGTTAACGATTCCAAGTACAAGTGTTTCCTCTGCTACTGCGTCACCGCCTTCGGTGTGGATTACTGCATCTGTTCCGCTGATCTCAAAGCCGACCTTAAGGTTGCCTTTGATGTAGGCTTTTCTTACACGGCTCATAATTCCTTCACGGTTCCACGCTGTCTTTACAAGGTCATAAACATATGTCGGAACCGCAACCGTTCCGCTGACATTCTCGGTAAGAAGCGCACGGCACTCTGTCGGGTCGCCTGTCTTGATATACTCAGCGTATGCGTTGATGTATTCTTTGCTGTCTCTGATTTCGTCCATAGTAGGCATAACTTTTCTTTCCTCCGTCTCGATCGGTTCGATTACTACGCCTGCGCCCTGAGCGACCTGTGAGCGTATTTCCGCACGCTTCGCTTCTTCGGCGCGTCTGTTTTCAAGTTCTTCATTGATTCCCCTAATCTCCTCTTCGAGGGCGTCAAGGTCAGCTTCGGGAGCGTCTATCTCGGTAGCTATTGCCGCCTTGCGCTCTTCGAGCTGCTCAATGCTCATTTCGTTAAATTCCATCGTTAGACCTCCGTTAAAAGTCTGATTCTCTGTTTCTTTATCTCAATTTCACGCTTTGCGGCTTTTGCGCTCTCCAGCGATTCCATAGCACTCTCCAGTGCATCCGAAAGGCCTCTTGCCTGAATTGATGTCGCTTCATATGCGGGGAACGTTACTGCAGAAACTTCGAACACTTTCGAAATGTTCTTTATCGTCCTTGTGGGATGTTCGCTCTCAAGGTCGTCCCACTGGTCCCCGTCTACACGGAACATAAAGCTCATACCGGATATGTCGCCCCTTGCTACTGCGGAGTACAAAGCTTTCGCTTCTGCGTTATTCTCCGTATCAAGGTCCACGCGGATGTTCATTCCTACGCCGTCTACTACCTCCATCTGCATAGTGGAGTTGGCGTTGTTATTCCGTGACCGTGCGAGCGGTATCATATCGGTGTTGTGGTTAACTAAAAAACGGACATCCCGTAAGTCGGTGTCCGTTAATGCTCCGTTTTCGATTATTTCGTCGTACCAGCCTAAATCGGTACGCTCGTTGTATACTATCGGCTGTCCGGTCAAGTAATGACCGTGTTCTTCGTTCTGTTCGGCGCGTATCTCAAAATTAAACGCCCTGATCTCCTTGTTCATCGTCTACCTCCGTTACCTTGTCGTCAGCGTTGTAATATTCTCCACGTATCACGCGGATGTCGCCGCCTTCAACAGGCGGTAAGTTCCAAATCTCTCTTGCGTCGTTGATACTGATGATCCCACGGTCAAGCATCTGCGCGCACATATTCAGCTTTTCGGTGTTGCTCAGGTACTGAAGCCTGTTAGCGGTTGCCATAATAGCGTTGCCCTGTGATTGCTCACGGAACGTATAAAGCATCTTGGTGCTGACCTCGGAAAACTGTATCGCGAACGGCTCAACGGCACCCTCATAGAATGCCGCCCATTTATCACCGTAGGCTTTGTTCTCGAGTACGTCCTCATTGACCCCGAAATACTGGTAAACGTTAGCCTTGATGATTTTCATCTGTTCCGCGTCAACTACCCACGGCTTAACGTCTATCTGTTTGATGTCGTTATACGTATTGGGGAATAACAGGACCCCGCCGCCCTGTGAGTCCTTTGCGAAGTTTTCAGCTGTGAAACGCTTACGTTCTTTCGCAAGGTCTTCTGCTTTAGCGAAGTTGCTGTATTTAGCCATAAACCTATAGCTTGCAGCAGACTTGACGCCCTCTTGGATGCCCTGATTCTGGATGTCGATAAGGTCCATCGTCGGAAACAGCGCTTCATTCGATTCGCCTAACAGGTCGTTTCTGTACTGGTGCTTTGTCATAATCCCGCAGTACGCAAGCTCGATCGCAGCCACATCTCCGTTGCTGAACCTGTAGCGTAAATACGGGGTGTTGCCGTACTGTACTACTTCGCATCTATGCGGTAAGGGTGTGTAAATGCCTGAGGGTTCCCCGTATTTGTCGTACACAGGCGTTATGAAAGCCGTATTGTGAACGTCAAGTATCGTTGACAGGCGGTACATAAACTGGCTCCACGTCTGGAACTCGTTCGGGCCGTGCTTCAGCTTGTTCGTCAGCTTCGGTTTGGCTTCGCCCATTATCTCGATACGGAGTTTCGATATGTGCGTGGCTCTCGCGTGTATCGCCGCACGGATCAATTCACTCTCATAGATGCCGCCGCCCCTTGTGGTAAATACGGGGACGTATCCGTTCAGCAGTTTGAACATACCCTGATACTGTCCCGTTTCCTTCGGGCGGTTCTTGAATATGAAATCGAATAGTGACATATTTAAACCTCGTTTTTAAGTTGTTCGCCTATCTCGGCATACCATTTCTGACGAACGGTCATTGCATCCAGCAAAGCCGCCGCCCCGTCTATGTGAAGCTTCGGCGATAATTTGATCAATTTACCGCGTCCGCGTTCGTGCCTCATCTTCAAGGCGCTGTTGAGTAAGTGCGCCTTTAAAAGGTCGTTGTCCCCGATCTGCAGGGTACCGTCTTCAAGCAGGCCCTGTGTCTCCTGGATCACCGGGTATAAGTTTTCGCCCTGGAACACGTCGTCCATCTTGAAGCCGTACTGTTCCATATCCTGTACTAAATATCTTGCTGAGTAGCGGTCGTATCCGACCTGAAGCGGTAATACCTCATAGTCCTCGACCAGCATCCGGAACCAGTCGAAGCAGTCGTGGTAGTCGATGAAATTATCTCCGCTCGGGCTTAATATCCCCCTCTGTATGTAAATCTGGTACGGTATCCCGTCACGCTGCGCGCATTCGTCTATCTTTTCGGCAGGGAGCCAGAAGTGGCTGAACACGTATAAGTTACCCGCCTGTTCGATGACTACGCACGCCGCAGTCAAGTCTCTTGTCTGCGATAGATCTATCCCGCCTACGCAGTAAGAGTTTTTAAAGTCCTCGAGCTTCAGTTCTTCGCCGCACGCCTTTTCTACTGTGGCAGCAGGAAGCCACGCCAGCGAACTATTTTGTTTGATGCAACAGTGCTTGCAAAGAAACTCTGCCCGCTTCGACAGCGACACGTTCGCTATCGCTATTTCTTCCTTCAGGTACTCGGACGTTATCGAAACGTCTATGTTCGGGTTGGCTTTTACCAGTTCCCTTATGTCGTCCCAGTATTCGACGTCATCGATCATATACAGGAACGGCAGTAGCTTTTTCTCTTCCGTGTTGCCTAAAAGGAACCTTGTAGACCTCTTTATGAGTTCGTCGTAGATCGAGTCGTTTATGTAGCCTGCCGTTGTACACGAAAGCATCAGCGCCTCAGGTCTTGCGCCCATACCCGAACGCATTACCTCATACTGCTTCAAGCCTTTATCGCCTTCCCACGCCGCTATCTCATCGCAGATAGCAAGTGACGGGTTAAAGCCGTCAGACTGTTTCGCGTTGAATGCTACTTTCTGAAACGTGCTGTTGGTTCCCGTTATATAGACCTTTGACTGGTTCCGCTTTGCCAGCATAGAATCGTCGTTGGTCTTCTTGTTGTGCATATCCTTAACGCTGCACTCTTCCTTCAGCTTCTGCCATTCCGGATCGAGCTGTGTCTGTACCCACGCGGCGTTATATACAATGTCTGCCTGGTCAAGTTTCGGTGCCACACAGTAGACTCTTGCGCCGTAACCGCCTAACTCACGGAACACGTAATTACCTATCCCCGCCGCAAGGATCGATTTGCCGTTCTTGCGTCCGATGACTAAAACAACCTCACGGAACTGCCTTTTCCCGTCTTTGTCGACGATTCCGAACACAGCAGACAGCATTGCCTTCTGCCAGAGTTCGAGTTTCAGTCTTCCCGGCGCTAAAGGACCTTCGACGTGGAAACAATGCTTCTCCATCCACTCAACAGCGTGGTCTGCCTTGTCGAAGTCATAAAAAAAGGACCCGCTATCGAGTCCTTTCATCAAGTATTCGTATAAAAGCCATATATACTTACCGACGATGAACGTACCGTCCATAATTCCGCGGTAGTATTCTTCTATCCAGTTAACTTTTCCCATATCCTGCTCATCTTTGTTAAAAATGTATCTCTCGCGTTATCTCGCGATTACCTGCCCTTCCCATCGGTATTCCCATATCGATAATTTTTA
>JAEEGL010275059.1_pt1 | contig 21353 bp, 17 predicted proteins | sample 9134231 | NCBI WGS metagenome assembly JAEEGL01 (sample SAMN16246548, study PRJNA631951) | gut metagenome | biome: gut microbiome; feature: rumen; material: fiber-attached | host: Bos | place: Iran: Karaj | collected 2018-10
CAAGCGCAAGGGGCAGCGACGGATGGCCGAGTCGAACCGCGACATCATCAAGGGGCAGTTACGCCAGCAGGCGCAGGACTTCCGTCAGGACATTTTCATCCTGACCGAGCAGTTCAATAACCAGGCCGAGCAACTGCGCATCGCTTGCGAGGCCGACACCATCGCCCGCCGCCGCTACCACACTAACGTCGAGACGTTCAAGATTGGCAGCATATCGACCCTCGAACTCTCCAGCGCGCAGACCGCCAAGGACCAGGCCCGCCAGAACCGCATCCAGCAGCTGTTCAACTACTGGTACTATTACTATCAGCTCCGCAGCATCGCCCTCTGGGACTTCGAGCGCGATTGTGAACTCAATGAGGATTTCGAGAAGATAATCAAATGATTCGTGATAACGATATAACGTAATAACGAAAATGAAGAACGACAATCAGACGATGGACAGGCAGATTCCTGTCAGCGAACAGCGCCGCCGCAAGATGAAACGCGCCGCCGTTGCAGTTGCCATTGCAGTAGCCGTACTCGGCGCGGGTGCTTGGCTCGGCACGCAGATGATGACGACCCTCGACCGCAAGGCGCTCATCATCTCCGAGGTGGATCGCGGAACCATCGACGTCAGCGTCACGGCCACGGGGCGCATCGTGCCCGCCTTCGAGGAAATCATCGTGTCGCCCATCAGTTCGCAGATATTAGAGGTCTATGCACATAGCGGTGACAGCGTGGACGTAGGAACGCCCTTGCTACGACTTGACTTGCAATCGGCCGAGACCGACTATTCCAAAGCCCTCTACGAACGGGAGATTCGCCAACAACAGATGGCCCAGTTAAGAGCGAACATAGAGACACAGCTTTCTGACAGGCGTATGCAGATTGAGGTGGAAGAGATGAAGCTCTCGCAGTTAGAAGCCCAGTTGCGCAATGAACTCTATCTCGACAGCCTCGGCTCCGGCACCCGAGACCGTGTGCGGCAGGCTGAGACCACATTGCGCACGGCTCAACTGCAACTGAGCCAGTTGCGGCAACAATACCAGAATGAACAACGGGTGAAGCAGGCAGATCTGAGGATGCAGCAGCTACAGAACGGCATCTTTGAAAAGAGCCTTGACGAGAAACGACGCACCCTCGACGATGCCCAGATCCGCTCTCCACGCCGCGCCACGCTCACCTACATCAACAGCGAAGTGGGCAGTACCATCGGTGCAGGCCAGAAAATCGCCGTCGTCAGCGACCTGAGTCACTTCAAGGCTGAGTGCGAAATTTCTGACAGCCACTCAGAGCGTGTCCGCGTCGGCGGTGCTGTCATCTTGCGCATCGGCAAGGAACGCCTGACGGGCATCATCAACACCGTCACGCCACTGAGCCAGAGCGGAGCCATCACTTTCACCGTCGTGCCCGACGACATGTCGCACCCACGCCTCCGCTCCGGCCTCCGCACCGAGGTCTTCGTCATCACCAGCATCAAGGACGACGTGCTACGCATCCGCAACGGCTCGTTCTATAGTGGCCCCGGCGACTACACCTTATTTATATATAAGGACAACCTCCTCCGTCCCCGCCAGGTTCGCCTCGGCGAGTGCAACTACGACTTCATCGAAGTCATCAGCGGTTTAGAAGTGGGCGAACAGGTTGTGGTCAGTGACATGACGAAGTACAAAGGGAAGGAGAAACTGAGAGTAGATAATTGACCATTGAAATAATCAGAATTTGGATGATTGAAAGTTACTTTCTGTTAATCATAGGAAGCAAAACATACTTTCGTTGATTCAACTTCTCAACATTTAAATAATTATTCCTATCTTTGCACCCGCAACGAAGAAGTAAATCGATAATCGTAAATTACTAAGATGATTCTCGTAGTTGACGACGAAAAAAATATACGCCTCTCTCTGAAACTTGTGTTGGAGCGCAACGGTTACGACGTGGTGCTGGCCGAAGAACCCAAGGTGGCCGTACAGATTATCCGTAACACGCCAGCTGTGGAGTTGGTACTGATGGATATGAACTATGACCTCTCCACCTCTGGCGAGGAGGGCCTGACGTTGCTCCGGCAAATAAAGATTTTCCGTCCAGATCTCCCATGCATCCTCATGACGGCGTGGGGCACCATTGACTTGGCCGTGCAAGGGATGCGTGCCGGCGCTTTCGATTTCATCACTAAACCTTGGGACAACGGTGTGCTGTTGGAACGGATTGAGACGGCAAGAAGTCTCAATCCTGAACCTTCTTCAAGGGGAGATGGGGCTAAATGCTCACAAAGGCAAAACGCATCTGACGGACAAGGACAGAAAGTGGCTACTCCTCTCTCACCTTGGAGAGGGGTAGGAGGGGAGGCTCTTTCTGGCATTCTTGCTACCGTGGCCCGAGTAGCCCCAACTAATGCGTCCGTCCTCATCACTGGCGAGAGCGGTACGGGTAAGGAACTGATTGCCGAAGCCATCCATCGCCAAAGCCGCCGAGCTAACGGACCTTTTGTGAAGGTGAATCTTGGCGGTATCTCCACATCGCTGTTTGAGAGTGAGATGTTTGGCCACAAAAAAGGTTCTTTTACAGATGCCAAGGCCGATCGCATAGGCCGATTTGAGCTCGCTAAAGGTGGCACCATTTTCCTTGACGAGATTGGCGAACTCTCTCTAGCCAGTCAAGTCAAGCTCCTCCGCGTTCTTCAGGACCAGACTTACGAGGTTCTCGGTGACAGCAATACTCGCCGCACCGACGTTCGTGTCATTTGCGCTACTAATGCCGACCTTCGCTCGATGGTCGAGGAACATACCTTCCGCGAGGACCTATTCTACCGCATCAATCTTATTAACCTTCACCTACCTCCCCTTCGTGAACGTCGCGAGGACATCCCCCTTCTCGTGGATTTCTTTCTCCGGGAAGCGAGTGCCACCAACGGCTTGCTCCTCCCAACCCCCGAACCCAAGGCCGTGTGTCCGTCGGTTTCGCCGACGGATTCCTCCTCTCTTGTCACTCCAGATGCCATCGCCTATCTCCAGTCCCTTCCCTTTCCCGGTAACATTCGCGAGCTGAAGAATCTGGTAGAGCGGGCTCTACTCATGCACGATCCCGCCGCTCCCCAGCTCACTGCCGCCGACTTTCAATCCCTCTCCTCCGAACCTGCATACCCGCCATCAGGAATCGATGATACGGTTTCCCTCACCAACCGTTGGTGCCCGCCGGTTTCACCAGTGGGTTCGTCCCCTGCCTCCACTACTTTAGAAGAAATGGAGCGTGCCGCCATAGCTGCCGCCATAGCCAAACACGCCGGCAACCTCTCACTCGTGGCCAAGGAACTCGGCATCAGTCGTGGCGCCCTCTACCGCAAAATAGAGAAGCACAAGCTGTAACCCATCATTTATCATTTGTCATTTGTATTTGAAACTCCGACATTACTTTCTCCTCCTCGCTTTGGCCATTGTGGTCTTAGCTGTTATTGCCTTGTTCGCCACGTTTAACCGCCACCCCGTTCTGTTCTACACGACCGAGGGCTTCGTCGTCTTGCTGCTGACATACCTCTGGTTCTTCTATCACAAGACCATCCGTCCCTACGACACTCTTATCAGCGGCATGGAACTTGTGCGCGACCTTGACCTCACCACGCGACTTGCTCCATCAGGCCAGCACGAGACCGACATCATTGTCCGCACTTTCAATGACCTGCTCAACCGTTTACGTAATGAGCATCTGACCTTGGAGGAGCAATACTCCTTTCTTAGTCTTCTCATCGAAGCGTCCCCCATGGGCATCATCCAGTGCGATATCGATGGCAACATTACCTCCATGAATCCTGCTGCCCGCGATATGTTCTCTCCAACCATTGAAGAGGCCATGCGCGCCCTTCCGATCGGAGAATCCACTACTGTTCGTCTAATTGGTGCCCCTCAGCTCTTCCGCATTAACCATCATTCGTTTCCCGACCGCGGTTACCGCCATCCCTTTTTCCTCATCGAATCTCTCACCGATGAAGTACGCCTTGCAGAGAAAGCTGCCTACGAACGTGTAATCCGCATGATTGCCCATGAAGTGAATAACAGTGTGGCTGGAATCATCGAAAGCCTCGCCGACAGCGAGGCCGATCGTCTTAAGGCTCTCTCCACCTTTGTCACCCGCTTTGCCGAGGTGGTGAAGATACCGCAGCCACAGCTCCAACTCTGCGACCTCAGTGAGGAGGTGGAGGCTTGTCGCCCCTTCCTTGAGAACCTCTGCCTCACAGCCCACGTCCACCTTGACCTCCATCTCACTGAAGACGCTATTCCTGTCCACCTCGATCCCATTCTCTTCCAACAGGTGCTTATCAATATTGTAAAAAACTCTGTTGAAAGTATAAGAGGTCTCACCTCAACCTTTCCAGACTCTTCTCCTGTTCTTCCTGTGAGAGAGGGAGTAATTACCATTCAAGTAAAGGCATCCAATCAAACACATTCTGCTCCCTACCTGAAAGGAAGGATGGGAGAAGAGTCCGGGGCTTCTCTCGTCATCACCGACAATGGCCGTGGCATCCCACCCGCTGTCGCCTCCCATCTCTTCACGCCTTTCTTCTCCACCAAGCCACAAGGTCAGGGACTTGGACTCCTTCTGATACGCGATATCCTTACAGCCCATCGTTGTACCTTCAGCCTTCTCACAGACCCCATCGATCACCTTACCCGCTTCACCATACTTTTTCCAGCCTAAGTTCACTCCTTAGGGTTTGCTGTAGGGCGAAAATACTGCCATTATGGCATAAAAAAGCTTAAATTCTTGGTCGTTTACGGGGAAATGTGTACTTTTGTGCGCTTTTAGGTCAAGAACTAAATAAAATAAGGTACGCGCGCGATGGAACAACAGCATAAACCTTCCCTTTTGGGTATGACGCTTGATGAGCTGAAGACTCTGGTGGCGACGGAGGGCTTGCCCGCATTTGCGGCTAAGCAATTGGCGCAGTGGGTCTATCAAAAGGGGGTTGATGATATCCAGAGGATGAGCAATATCAGTATTGCTGCCCGCCAGCGGCTGGCTGAGCGCTATGAGGTGGGACAGATGGCTCCAATAGCGCGTCAAGAGAGTGGCGATGGGACGGTTAAGTATCTGTTTCCGACAAGCAGCGGTTTACGGGTGGAGACGGTGTTCATCCCGGACGATGACCGCGGCACGTTGTGCGTGAGCTGTCAGGTGGGATGCAAGATGGGCTGCCGTTTTTGCATGACGGGGCGGCAAGGCTTTCAGGGCCAACTCTCTGTGGCCGATATCTTGAATCAGGTCTATGCGCTGCCCGAGCGTGAGAGGCTAACGAATATCGTCTTCATGGGACAGGGCGAACCGCTTGACAATCTGGATGCTGTGCTGAAGGCAACGCGCCTGTTGATGGCTGATTATGGTTGGGCGTGGAGTCCTCGGCGTATCACGGTTTCCACAGCCGGACTGCGAAAGGGGTTGCAGCGTTTCTTGGACGAGAGTGCGTGTCACTTGGCTGTGAGTCTGCACAGCCCCTTCCCCGAAGAGCGTGCGGCGCTGATGCCTGCCGAGCGCAGCTATCCCGCATCTGAGATGCTGGAGTTGCTGCGGCAATATGACTGGACGGGGCAACGACGTCTCTCCTTTGAGTACACAGTTTTCGGTGGTCTGAATGATACGAACCGTCATGCCCGTGAGCTGGCGCGTTTGCTGCAGGGACTTGAGTGTCGCGTGAACCTGATTCGATGGCACAAGATAGCAGAAAGTCCAGAGTTGAAAATTATTGAAGAATCAACCGTCGCAGAGAGCCGAGTGGACAGTTCTGAATTGATCGTAGATAGAATAAAGTTGTGTGAGGCCGACGCCGTGCGTATGGCCGCTTTCCGTGACTACCTCACACACCGGGGTATCCGTTGCACGATTCGCGCTTCACGAGGGCAGGACATTGATGCAGCCTGCGGGATGCTGAATACGAAGAACCGCCCAGTGAAGGAGGGGAATGGTTACTAAACCAGAATTGATTTACCATCTTAATTAGTAAGAAATTACTTACATGAAAACAATCCGTTACGATATGCAAAAGTATCTACTATCTGCCCGTATAGGGAAGGATAAGGGGGTGGGACTTTTCCTTTTGCTTGTCTTCTTCCTCTCATCCTGCAAGAAGGAGTTTGTGATGCCGCGTGCCAGTGGCCGGCCATATGAGGTGATGGTGGTGATGACGGACAAGCAGTGGCAGGCAACGCAGGGCCGAGCGCTATATAAGGTGTTGGATGTTGACGTCCCCGGCTTGCCACAGTCAGAGCCGTCATTCAAGATTTCTCAGGTGGAGCCCAAACGCTTTGACCAGATACTCAATATCTTCCGTAATATTATTCTGGTGGATATCAATCCGAGTATCTATACAAAGACGAGTATGAAGTTCACTCGTGACAAGTATGCCATCGACCAGATTGTGCTTACTATTCAGAGCCCGTCGGCCGAAAACTTCGCGCAGTTCTGTCAGGAACACGGGCCGGAGATCACTGGTTTCCTGACCAAGATGGAGATGAACCGTTTGGTTAAGGAACTGCAGGGCAAGCACTCCAAGGTTGTTGCTGAGCTGGCCAAGGAACTCTTTGACTGTGAACTGCATGCTCCCGATGAAATCAAGAGTTACAAGCGGGGTGAGAATTTTTTCTGGACAAGCAGCAACGGTGCTTCCGCACTGGTTAATATTTGCATGTACAGCTATGACTATGAAGGTCCCGAGACTTTCAACAAACAATATGTACTGGCAAAGCGTGACAGCGTCATGGCTGCCAACATCCCTGGCACGCTGCCCTCGATGCACATGGCCACCGACACGCTCTGCACTTTCTGCGAGCCCATCGTGGTACATAACCAGTATGCATTAGAGACTCGCGGACTCTGGTATATGGAGAACGATGGTATGGGCGGACCCTTTGTCAGCCATTCACGCGTGGATACGACCCGCAACATGGTTATCGTGGTTGAAGGCTTTGTCTTCGCTCCCGAGAAGATGAAGCGCGGACTCATTCGCCGCCTCGAAGGGTCGCTTTACACGCTGAACCTGCCGGACGAGAAGACGTCGCCCATCGTTACCACCTTGGAAGAGGTGGCGGTGACGGCCGAGGATCGGAAGGCGGCGAGAAAGAAATAGACCCACTCCCTCATCCCTCCCTATGAGGAAGGGGAGTAGATGCCGAGAGTAAATGAATGAAAAGGAATATTAATAGTAAAAAGTAACCACTCCCCTCCTTCTTAGGGAGAGGTTAAGGGTGGAGCTCATAAAAAATGGCTAAGATAAAAATAGGTATCACACATGGCGACCCGAACGGTGTCGGCTATGAAATTATTCTCAAAGCTTTTGCAGACCCTGCTATGCTGGAACTCTGCACACCTGTTATCTACGGTTCGCCCAAGGTGGCCAGTTACCACCGCAAGGCTTTGGAACTGCAAACCAACTTTGCTACCGTGAACTCGGCAGAACAGTTGCAGCCTGATAGCCTCAATCTGATCCCCTGCACGGCAGAGGAGGTGAAGATCGACTTTGGTCAAGCTACGGAGGAAGCCGGTGCCGCTGCCTTGGCAGCACTGGAACGTGCTGTGTCAGATTGGAAGGCGGGGCGCATCGATGTTCTTGTGACCGCACCCATTAACAAGCATAGCATCCAAAGCAAGGATTTCCGTTTCCGTGGACACACGGAGTACTTGGCCGATAGGGTGGGGCAGGAAGGTCAGCAACCTCTGATGATTCTGATGAACGAACGAATGCGTGTTGCCTTAGTGACCACTCATCTGCCTGTCAAGGAGATTGCTGCAGCCATCACCAAGGACAACGTACTACAGAAACTGCGCATTTTCCATCACTCTCTGCAGCGTGACTTCTGTATTTCCAACCCGCGCATCGCTGTACTCTCACTGAACCCCCATGCCGGTGACAACGGTTTACTGGGCGAAGAAGAGCAGACGGCAATCTGCCCGGCTATGCAGCAAGCAGCGGAAGAGGGCATTACTACCTACGGCCCTTATCCCGCAGATGGCTTCTTTGGTGCTCGCACTTTCGAGAGCTTCGATGGTGTGCTGGCCATGTATCATGACCAGGGTCTGGCACCTTTCAAACTGCTGGCGATGGATGACGGAGTGAACTACACGGCTGGGTTGGACATTGTCCGTACCAGCCCCGACCACGGAACGGCCTTTGACCTTGCCGGCAAGGGCTTGGCCGATGAGAATTCTTTCCGTCAGGCTATTTACGCGGCCATGGATATCTTCCGTGCCCGTGCAGCTTGGGACGAGGGGCACATGAACCCACTACCTAAACTCTACGTGGACAAACGCGACAAGTCTGAACGAGGATGATGGATGTCAAGGAGCTACAACCCGTCAAGCAACGCTATGGCATCGTGGGCAACTGCGAGGCGCTGAACCATGCGCTGGACACTGCTTTACAGGTGGCAAAGACTGACTTGTCTGTGCTCATCACTGGCGAGAGTGGCGTGGGTAAGGAGATTATCCCACGTCTCATTCATGACAACAGCCTGCGCCGCACGCGCAAGTACTTTGCCATCAACTGCGGAAGCATCCCCGAAGGAACCATAGACAGCGAACTCTTCGGTCACGAGAAGGGTGCATTCACTGGTGCCATCGGCGAGCATGAGGGTTACTTCGGCGCTGCCAACGGCGGTACACTTTTCCTGGACGAAGTGGGGGAACTGCCGCTGAGTACGCAAGCTCGTTTGTTGCGCGTGCTGGAGAACGGAGAGTATATCCGTGTGGGTAGCAGCGAAGTGCGGAAGACCAACGTGCGTGTGGTGGCGGCCACTAACGTCAACATACAGGCTGCCATCCGTGACGGCCGTTTTCGCGAAGACTTGTTCTACCGTCTGAACACCATTCCCATCAAGATGCCTCCCCTGCGAGAACGTGGCGAAGATATCCTGCTGCTTTTCAAGAAGTTCGCCATGGAAATTGCCGCTAAGTACCAGATGCCTGAGCGCATCAGCCTCTCGCCCGATGCGGAGGAGGTGATGAAACGTTACAAGTGGCCGGGCAATATCCGTCAGCTGAAGAACATCACCGAACAGATGTCAATCCTCATGCGTGACACACGGTTAGTGACACCCGAGGTGCTTTCTGATTATGAGATTTGGCCAACAATTGAGGAACAGGGAGGGCTGGTGCGCGTCACACAGACAGGGGCCAGTGACCATTCCTATACCTCGGAGCGTGAAATGCTGTTCCAGATGATCAATGCTCTACACCATGAGATCAGCGAACTGAAGCAGCAGCTGTCAGCGATGACAAAGTCTGGGCACATCACGTCACCCATGCCTGTGTCTGATGCAACTGTTGTGCCGGTCATGCAACAGCAGGAACTGCACCATCCACACATCGTGGAGGAACCGGAACACACAGATGCCACACCCTATGCCGAGGAGTACGTGGAAGAGTCGCTCTCCATTGATGAGCAGGAAAAACGCCTCATAATTCGTGCTTTGGAAAAAAATAGAGGACGTCGCAAGAAGGCAGCAGAGGAACTGCATATCAGTGAGCGGACTCTCTATCGAAAGATCAAGGAGTATGGATTGGATGAAAATTGAGGTATAGATAATTGTAATATAGATAATTGAGATTTTGACAATAGAGAATTGATTAATCATTATTCATCATACCTTATACGTTATACATTTGCCATTGTACTTGCGATGGCAATGGCTTCTTGCGCTATCGAGTACAGATTCAACGGTGCGAGCATAGATTATGAGAAGACTAAGACCATTCAGATTGATCCTTTTCCCATCCGCTCTACTTACGTGTGGGCACCCATGCAGTCTATCTTTAATGATAAACTGACAGACATCTATGCCCGGCAGACAAAGTTGCAGCAGGTAAAACGTGGCGGAGACTTGGTGGTCGCAGGCGAGATTACAGGCTTTGACCAGTATAACAAAGGTGTGTCAGCCGATGGCTATAGCTCGCAGGTTCAACTGAAAATGACGGTCAATGTGCGTTTTACTAATAATAAGAACCATAATGAAGATTTTGAAAGGCAGTTCTCTGCTACTACCGAATATGATGCCACACAGCAACTCATCAACGTGCAGGAGGAACTGGTGACACAGATGACCAAGGACATCACCGATCAAATATTCAATGCCACGGTGGCTAATTGGTGAGAAGGGAATAATCATTTCTTCTATGGCAAGTTCAGCAATACCTACTTAAGATTAATAGTATATTTCATGTTGTCTTTGACCAACTATATAGAAAAGCCAGAACAGTTAGACACCACTGCTGTACAGGAGTTGCATGAGTTGGTGGAACGTTATCCCTACTTCCAGGCTGCACGTCTGCTATTGTTGCGAGGTCTCTATCAGTTGCAGAGCGATAACTTCGGCACAGAGTTGCGCCAGGCTGCCCTGCAGGTGCCTGACCGTGCCCGCCTGTTTGAGCTCATCGAAGGCGACAAGTTCAAGTTGGAGCCCGAGGCGCGTGTGGTTCGTGAGCCAGAGCAAACAGAGACAGTTATGCCGGCCGACCGTACACAGGCTCTCATCGACTCCTTCCTACAACGTCGGCCCGAGGAATCCAAACCGCGACGGACACGCACCGTGGATGCCACCACGGATTACATAGGTTATCTGTTGCAAACGGAAGATGCACCTTTGCCCCCTCCCATGGCGACCAATTCACCACATGAGAGCGACCCCGTTCAGCGTTTGACAATTTCTGCAAAACAGGAGCAGGAAGGTGATGATGATTCATCCACCGAATGGGAGGACGAACTGACTCCGCTTGCATTGGAAGAAAATGAAGAAAATGCGACGTCAGAAACCTTTTTTACCGAGACTTTGGCCCGAATTTACATCAAACAGGGCAAATATAGCAAGGCAATCGAAATTATTCGGCGTTTAAATTTGAATTATCCAAAAAAAAGCCGTTACTTTGCAGACCAAATCAGATTCCTCGAGAAATTGATCATCAACGAACAGAACATAAACATCAATTAATTCATAAAAACAATGTACAATTTATTCGTAATTCTCGTAGTCATTGCATCCATTTTCATGTGTCTCATTGTACTCATTCAGGAGTCAAAGGGAGGCGGTCTTGCCAGTGGTTTTTCCAGCGGTAATCAGGTGATGGGTGTGCGCAAGACCACCGACGTCATTGAAAAAGCCACATGGGTACTGGCAGCAGCCATGGTGGTGTTCAGCGTCATCTCGGTTTACATGTTGCCTTCTGCTTCTGCCGGTACTTCCGTGATGGAAGACATCGCCATCGAGAAGCAGGTCACAGCACCCTCCAACCTTCCTGGCATTCCTGCTGCTGATGCAGATCAGGCACCTTCTGCCGATGCTCCCGCTGAGACGCCTGCCAACTAATTCCGCGCGTCATGCTCAGAAACGGGATGAAACATCTTGCCTCGACTTTCGTCCTGGCAATGACAGCGCTGACCGCAGAGGCCAGCGCTTTCGTTTTGCCTGCCCATCAGTCCGGCTTCATTTCGGTGGATGGACGGGAGAAACCAGTTGTCTTCACTGCGCTCAATATCCTGCAGTCCGACCTCAAGCGTGTGTTGGACTATCAGCTGTTGGCCTCAGACAAGCAGCCGAATTTGGTGATTGGCTCTGTCAATGGCCCTGGTGCACAGCGTTTGTCCGCCACAGGCGTGGATCTGACATGGTTGCAGAAACGCCGACAGGCTTTTGTCATGGCTGTGAACCCACAGGGACAACTGGTGATTGCGGGTAGCGACCAATATGGAACGGCATACGGCATCATAGAACTCACTCGCTTACTGGGCGTTTCACCATGGGAATGGTGGGCCGATGTTGTACCCGACACGCTGTCACAACTGCGCTTGGAAGACACGTTTGTCACCCGTCAGATGCCTGATGTCAGTTTCCGCGGCATCTTCATCAACGATGAAGACTGGGGATTGTTGCCGTGGTCAACCACCACGTTTGAACCGAATCAGAATCATGCCATTGGGCCTAAAACGACCAAGCGCATCTTTGAACTGATGCTTCGCCTGCGTGCTAACCTTTATTGGCCACCTATGCATGAGTGCACGCGCCCGTTCTTTATGACTTTGGGTAACAAGGAACTGGCATCGCAGTATGGCATCTACATCGGCACAAGCCATTGTGAACCTTTGGGTTGCAATGCTGCTGGGGAGTGGGCAGAGCGAGGCAAGGGCGAGTATGACTGGGTTCACAACCGCAAGAACGTTCTGAATTTCTGGGAAAAACGTTTGAAGGAGACAGCCTATCAACCTATGGTTTATACCTTGGGCATGCGTGGCCTGCATGACGGTGCCATGCAAGGCGTCAAATCCGTGAGTGACCAGAAGAAAGTGCTCACCCAAATCATCAAGGCGCAGCGGGAACTGTTAGCGAAGAACGTGAATAAGAATGTTCATTTGCTTCCACAGGTTTTCATCCCGTACAAAGAGGTGTTGGATGCTTACAATGCAGGGCTGGAAATTCCAGAAGACGTAACGCTATTGTGGACAGATGACAACTATGGTTATATCCGTCATTTCCCCAACGAGAAGGAGCGTGAGCGTCTGGGTGGAAATGGTGTTTATTATCATGTGTCTTATTGGGGACGACCCCATGATTATCTGTGGTTGGCAACAGCCAGTCCCTATCTGATGTATCAGCAACTTTCCGAAGCCTATTACCACGGTGCCTACCGTATGTGGGTGCTCAACGTTGGTGATATCAAACCTGCTGAGTATCAGATACAACTTTTCATGGATATGGCATGGAATATTGACACCATCCGCACGACCAGCGTCAACCGTCACTTGGAAGAGTTCTGTGCGCAGAACATTGGTCGTGACATTGCCCGTCTCTCGTCCATCTATCTGAAGGAGCATTACAATCTGGCTTTCCAAATGAAGCCCGAACACATGGCTGGCACTCGGGTAGAGGAACCCAAGGACGGCCAGACAGACTGGAATGTCGTGCATGACATGCCGTGGAGCGAGGCACAGATTCGCAAACGCCTTGGCCGTTATGACTATCTGCGGCGCAATTTACTATGGGTGTCTGATTCCGTACGGCGCACACATCCAAATCGTTATGATGCTTTCTATGAGTTGGTAGAATATCCTATCTTGGCTGCTGCTGCACATAATGAGAAATACCTGTGTGCCCAACTGGCCCGTCATGGACTGGCCTATCTGCAGTCCGATAATGTGGAAATGACCTGGAACCGCAGCGACCTTGCTCATAACAAGGTACAGGAACTGACTCTGAAGTATAATGCCATAGGTGCAGACAAGTGGCAGGGTATCATGAGTAGTAATCCTCGCAATCTTGTTGTCTTTCAGCCCGTTCCTCACGTGAGAGTGACAGATCCTCTGCAAGCCGATGAACCTGTTATCACCTCCTTCTATGGAGCCAGTTACGATGCTTCCAGCTTCACGGGTGCTCCCGTATTGGATCCTGTCTTGGGGTTGGGCGTCAGCATTCGTGCCATGCCGTTGCCACGGGATTGCAATCTCACCTATAAGTATAAGTATTCATATACGTCTTCGACAGCACATATCGAAGTTCACGTTTTGCCTACTCACCCCATCAATGAGCAGCAGCGGTTCACGGTGGCTTTGGATGGAGGCAATCCTGTCACCTGCACATTCAACACAGAGGGGCGCAATGAGCAATGGAAGCAGAATGTGCTTCGCAACTACGCTGTTGTGAAAGTTGATGTTCCAGTTACACAACCTTCAGGGGAGCACAGCCTGGTGCTTACAGCACTTGACGATGGCGTGGTCATTGATGAAATATTCATCAGACCATGATATCCGCAAATCCAACAATCCACAGAATATAAAGTCATTCAATTGTTAAATCTTTAAATCTTCACATATAACCGTGTTTGAGAATTTATCAGAACGCCTGGAACGTTCCTTCAAGATACTGAAGGGTGAAGGCAGAATCACAGAAATCAATGTGGCAGAGACGCTGAAGGATGTGCGTCGTGCCCTTCTTGATGCCGATGTTAACTATCGTGTAGCCAAGCAATTCACAGATACTGTAAAGGAAAAGGCCCTGGGACAGAACGTGCTCACCGCCGTGAAGCCACAGCAGATGATGGTCAAGATTGTCCATGACGAGCTGGCACTTCTCATGGGTGGCGAGACAGCAGATCTGAATTTGAAAGGCCATCCAGCTGTCATTCTCATGGCTGGTCTGAATGGTGCTGGTAAAACCACATTTGCCGGCAAACTCGCTAATATGCTAAAGACCAAGCGTCAACGCCGTCCACTGTTGGCTGCTTGTGACGTTTACCGCCCTGCTGCAGTGGAGCAATTGAGGGTGCTCGGAGAACAGATTAACGTGCCAGTGTACATGGAACTGGAGAACCAGAACCCTGTGCAGATAGCCCTCAACGCCATTCATGAGGCTAAGGCCAAGTCCTACGACACGGTCATCGTTGATACCGCTGGCCGTTTGGCCATTGATGAGAAACTGATGCAAGAAATTGCTGCCATCAAGGAGGCTATCAACCCCGACGAGACGCTCTTCGTGGTGGATGCCATGACGGGTCAGGATGCCGTGAACACTGCCAAGGAGTTCAATGAGCGGTTGGACTACACGGGTGTAGTACTCACTAAGTTGGATGGTGACACGCGCGGTGGTGCGGCACTCAGTATTCGAACGGTAGTGAACAAACCCATCAAGTTCGTAGGAACGGGAGAGAAGATGGAAGCCATTGATCCTTTCCATCCAGCTCGTATGGCCGACCGAATACTTGGAATGGGTGATATAGTCAGTCTGGTGGAGCGTGCTCAGGAGCAGTATGATGAGGAAGAAGCCCGCCGCCTGCAACGCAAGATACAAAAGAATCAGTTCGACTTCAATGACTTCTATGCCCAGATTCAGCAAATCAAGAAGATGGGTAATATCAAGGATCTGGCCAGTATGATTCCTGGTGTAGGTAAGGCATTAAAGGACATTGACATTGATGACGATGCCTTCAAGAGTATTGAGGCTATCATCCTCAGTATGACTCCCAAGGAGCGGTCACATCCTGAGTGCCTGAATACCAGTCGGCGACAGCGCATTGCCCGCGGCTCAGGAACAGATATTGCAGCCGTGAACCGTCTTATCAAGCAGTTTGACCAGACCCGTAAAATGATGAAAATGGTCACTAACCCCCGAATGGCGCAAATGATGGCAAAAATGCCGAGAAGGTGAACGCTTGCTACAGTCAAAGTATAGAGTTTAACATTCTTCATTAATCTCCATACTCAAAATTCTACCCATTACACTCAACACTCTTCACTCAACATTCTAAATTCTAAACATTAATAATGACACTCATTGACGGTAAAGCAACGGCTGCCACCATCAAGGCGGAAATTAAGCAAGAAGTGGAGCGCATCGTGGCCGCAGGCGGAAAGCGTCCTCACTTGGCAGCTATTCTCGTAGGACACGATGGCGGCTCAGAGACGTACGTAAATAATAAGGTACGCGCGTGCGAGGAATGTGGCTTTAGAAGTACACTCCTTCGTTTCGAGAATGACATCACAGAAGAGGATCTCTTGTCCTGTGTGTCCCGATTGAATTGCGACACGGATATTGATGGCTTCATTGTACAGCTACCATTGCCCAAACATATTGATGAGCAGAAGGTGATAGAGGCTATAGACTATCGTAAGGATGTGGATGGCTTCCATCCTATCAACGTAGGGCGCATGGCCATTGGACTGCCTGCTTTCATCTCTGCTACTCCCAAGGGCATCTTGGAACTCCTGCGCCGTTATGACGTTCAGACCAGTGGGAGCAAATGTGTCATCTTAGGGCGTAGCAACATCGTCGGCAAACCCATGGCACAGCTGATGATGCAGAAAAGCGGGGGAGATGCCACCGTCACAGTGTGTCATTCCCGAAGCCGCACGTTGAAAGAAGAATGTCTGCAAGCCGATATCATCATTGCTGCCATCGGACAACCTGCATTCTTGAAAGCAGATATGGTCAAACCTGGCGCTGTTATCATCGATGTGGGTACTACTCGCGTGCCGGATGCATCACGCAAGAGTGGTTTCCGGCTACAAGGTGACGTGGATTTCGACGCAGTGGCACCTCTTGCTTCTAAGATTACACCCGTCCCTGGTGGAGTCGGTCCAATGACCATTTGCATGCTAATGCAAAATACGCTCGCTGCCGCCAAACACGAATATTACGTATAGTAATAAAAAAAGTGCCGAAAAGTTTGGCAGTATCAGGAGAAAAGCGTACCTTTGCACCCGCAAAAGCCAATGAGGCAGCGCGATTCTCCAACATGGTGACTATAGTTCAGTTGGTTAGAGCGTCAGATTGTGGTTCTGAATGTCGTGGGTTCGAGTCCCACTAGTCACCCACCGATCCCTGCAGGTCATCCTTGCAGGGATTTTTCTTTCATACAAACGAAAACACAACATAACTCAGAGAATGATTCGTATTGCAGTTCAATCCAAAGGACGTCTCTTTGAAGACACGATGACCCTGTTTGCAGAGGCGGGCATCAAGATTCCGTCGAGCAAGCGAACGCTGCTTGTACAATCCACCAATTTTCCCGTAGAAATCCTGTATTTGCGTGATGACGATATTCCGCAGAGCGTAGCAACCGGTGTGGCAGACCTCGGAATTGTGGGTGAGAACGAACTGGTGGAACGTGCGGCTGATGCCGAGGTGGTGCGCCGGCTGGGCTTTAGCCGTTGCCGACTTTCACTGGCCATTCCCACTGCGGTTGAATATCCAGGTGTCGAATGGTTTGAGGGAAAGAAGATTGCTACCAGCTATCCTGGTATTCTTCGCGCGTACCTTAATGAAAAAGGGGTTCATGCCGATGTACATGTCATTACGGGTAGTGTGGAAATCAGTCCGGGCATAGGCTTGGCTGATGGCATTTTCGATATCGTCAGCAGTGGCGGCACGCTTGTCAGTAACAACTTGCGTGAAGTGGAAGTGGTTATGCAGAGCGAGGCGTTGCTCATTGCTTATCGGGGTCTCACGGACGAAAAACGTGCTGTGCTGAAAGACCTCCTCTTCCGCATCGAAGCTGTAAAGGCAGCCGAGGACAAGAAATATGTGCTCATGAATGTACCTACAGAGCGTTTGGAGGAAATCATAGCCGTTCTGCCTGGTGCCAAAAGTCCTACCGTCATGCCGTTGGCCACGCCCGGATGGAACAGCGTTCACACCGTTATTGACGAGAAACGTTTCTGGGAGGTTATCTCACAGTTAAAGGCTCTTGGTGCACAAGGGATTCTCGTCATTCCCATCGAAAAGATGATTCTATAAATAATGAAGAATTGAAATATTGCTATTGTTTCGATGAAGATATATAAGTACCCCAACGAACAGGCTCTACGCGAAATTATCACTCGTCCGACCAAGGATGCTGCCCATCTCACGGCCACCGTTTCTGCCGTGCTCGCACGCATCAAGGCCGAAGGCGATGCAGCCGTGCTTGACTATGAGCGACAGTTTGACCATGTGGCTTTAGACGCGCTGGCTGTTTCCCCTGCTGAAATCCAAGCTGCTGAGGATCACATTTCTAAGGAACTACTCTCTTCTCTCAAGTTGGCACACCGCAATATCCAGACTTTCCATGCTGCGCAGCGGTTCAATGGCATTGACGTAGAGACCGCACCGGGTGTACGTTGTTGGCAACGCAGTGTTCCCATTCAGCGTGTGGGGCTTTATATTCCCGGTGGCACAGCTCCACTCTTTTCCACGGTGTTAATGCTTGCAACGCCAGCGTGCATCGCCGGTTGCGAGGAGATAGTTCTCTGCACACCGCCTCGTCGAGACGGCACCGTTCATCCTGCCATTCTCATGGCTGCACGCATCGCAGGCGTCTCCAAGATCTTCAAAGCAGGTGGTGTTCAAGCCATTGGAGCAATGGCCTACGGCACGGAGTCCGTGCCCAAGGTCTTCAAGATTTTTGGGCCAGGCAATCAGTATGTTCAGTGTGCCAAGCAGTTGGTGTCGCTGGCTGATGTGGCTATTGACATGCCTGCCGGTCCCAGTGAGGTGGCTGTGTTGGCCGACGAGACGGCCAATCCAGCCTTTGTGGCTGCCGACCTGCTCTCGCAGGCCGAGCATGGTGTGGATTCCCAGGTACTGCTCATCACAGATTCCGAACGTCTGCTCTCGGCCGTCGAATCTGAAGTGGAGAAGCAACTTGCTGTCCTGCCGCGCCGTGACATCGCTGCCGAAGCCCTCAGTCACAGCCGCCTTGTGCTCGTTGGTTCTGCCGAAGAGGCCCTCGCTATTTGCAACCGCTATGCCCCTGAGCATCTGATTATTGAGACTTGCAATGCCAATTCTCTGGCGGATCGTGTGGTCAATGCAGGCAGTGTCTTCATCGGATACTTAACGCCAGAGAGTGCAGGGGATTACGCATCAGGTACCAATCACACCCTTCCTACCAATGGCTATGCTACAGCCTACAGCGGTGTGAACCTGGATAGTTTCTGCCGCAAGATTACCTATCAGCATATTACTCCCGAGGGCATTCGCAGTATCGGCCGTGCAGTGGAACTGATGGCCGAGGCCGAGCAATTGGATGCACACAAGAATGCTATGACTTTGAGAGTTGAACAGTTGAGAGATGATTGTTGAGAGATGAGTATGAATGGGGAATGGTAAATAATTAAATGGTAAATGATTATGATGAACTTGGAATCCCTCGTCCGTCCCTGCATCTGGAACCTCACACCATACTCGTGTGCCCGCGATGAGTTCAAAGGACGCGCGGCCAGCGTCTTTCTCGATGCCAACGAGAATCCCTATAACAATCCCTACAACCGCTATCCCGACCCTTTACAAGAGGAGTTGAAGGCGAAGTTAGCAGTGGTGAAGGGAGTACCAGCCTCCCGTATCTTCCTCGGCAACGGCTCGGACGAGGCTATTGATCTCATCTATAGAATCTTCTGTGACCCGCGCATTGATAATGTGGTAGCTATAGCTCCCACATACGGGATGTATGCCGTCTGTGCCGACATCAACGATGTGGAGTACCGTGCAGTGCCGTTGCATGAGGATTTCACCCTTGATGCGGATGCCCTGTTGGCTGCAGTTGATGACCACACGAAGGTCATCTGGCTCTGTTCACCCAACAACCCATCGGGCAACGCTCTGGAACGCAAAGGGATCGAACGCATCCTCACCGAATTTCAAGGTATTGTTGTTGTAGATGAGGCCTATTCAGACTTCTGCAATATGCCGCCATTCCGCCTCGACCTTGACCGTTTCCCCAACCTTATCGTGCTCAACACCTTTTCCAAGCTCTGGGCTTCTGCCGCCATCCGGTTGGGTATGGCGTTCGCTTCAGAAGAGATTCTCGCATTGTTCAATAAGGTGAAGTACCCCTATAACGTCAACCAACTCACCCAGCAACAGGCCTTGAAGGTGCTTGATGATATGCCGCATGTTAACCAGTGGCTCCGCACGCTCCTCAACGAGCGTGCTCATCTCTTACCTGCCGTGGCCGAGTTGCCCATTTGCCGTGCTGTCTATCCCACAGATGCCAATTTCTTTCTGGCGCGTATGACTAATGCTACTGCCATCTACCATTATTTAGTGGATCGGGGCATTATCGTTCGCAACCGGTCCCGTGTGCAACTGTGTCAGGACTGCCTCCGTATCACCATCGGCACGCCGCAAGAGAACAACACGTTGTTAGGAGCTTTGCGACAGTACAAATAGAAGACCTGCTTCTCTTTGGTTGGCTCCTGACAGAGAACAAGATATGAATTTATGAAAGAGAATACCCAGTCAAATACTAACCATTCTCTCTCTAACGAAGAGAGTGGGAAGAGAGTCTTGTTCATTGATCGCGACGGTACTATCCTTTGCGAACCTGCTGACGAGCAGATAGATTCTTTTGAGAAGTTTCACTTTGTGCCCGGTGCCATCTCGGCCTTGCGTTTTCTGCGCCAACACACCGACTACAAGTTTGTGATGGTCAGCAATCAGGACGGTCTCGGCACACCCGCTTATCCTGAAGAGTCTTTCTGGCCCACCCACCGCCTGATGCTCGAGATACTTGAGGGTGAGGGCGTGACCTTTGATGATATCCTCATCGATCGTTCTTTTCCCGAAGAGAACTTGCCCACTCGCAAACCCGGCACCGCTATGCTCACCGCCTACATGGACGGTACTTATGACCTTGCCCACTGCTTTGTGATTGGAGACCGGCCGTCCGATGCGCAGTTGGCAGCCAACCTCGGTTGTCAAGCCCTTATTCTTACCCCTTCTCCCCTTCCCATATCTTCTCCTTCCCCTGCCATCACATCCCCCTCCTTTTTTCCTTCCTCTTCTTCTCCTGGGTTATGTGAAGCACATATTTGCACATCATGGGATAAGGTCGTGGAAATCATCTATGCCGGTCCTCGGTGTTCAACTGTCACTCGAACGACCCGCGAGACCGATATCGCCATCACCCTCAACCTTGACGGCACAGGCCAGAGCCATATCAGCACCGGACTTGGCTTCTTCGATCACATGTTGGAGCAAATCGCCAAGCACGGCAGCATCGACCTTGACATCAGCGTCAAAGGTGATCTTCATGTGGATGAGCACCATACTATCGAAGACACCGCCCTGGCCTTGGGCGAAGCTCTTCTTCAGGCGCTTGGAGACAAACGGGGCATAGAGCGCTACGGTTTCTTCTCAGACAATTGTCCTGTTGCAGGCAACAGCTCAGCTGCTGCAGCCAATTACACCCTCCCCATGGATGACTGCCTCTGCTCCGTTGCCCTCGACTTTGGAGGTCGCCCGTGGCTCGTCTGGGATGCTGAATTCCACCGTGAAAGGGTAGGGGAGATGCCTACCGAGATGTTCATTCATTTCTTCAAGAGTCTCTCAGATGCTGCCCGCATGAACCTCAATATCAAGGCTGAAGGACAGAACGAGCACCACAAGATAGAAGGCATTTTCAAAGCCCTTGCCCGTGCCATCCGTATGGCTGTACGTAGAGACATTCATCACATGCAGCTTCCTTCAAGTAAGGGCGTACTGTGATGATCAGACCAATATGCTGCTGACCAGTCTTGACGAGAATGACGAGTTGAACGTCACGCCAGAGATTGGAGGCAGGGGATGGACTTGCTGTCATCTACCGCATGCTGGAGGTCACCCCAACCCGATAGGAAAAGTAAAATCCGTAGTACCCCTGAAAGAGCCTACATAAAATCCGCCTTCTGATGATTAGGGAGTTACAAGGGATTTAGCTGCAATGTGGGTTAATTAATGATGATGAAAAAAGCCAAGCGTAGAATCGATAACCGACATTTATAGCCATAAAATAGGTTCTCGCGCGCGTACTTAGAGTTTTAAATTGAAGAAAAAACTGCAAAACTGCCATAGATGTTATCTTAGTAATTTATAATCTGCAAGATAACACTA
>JAEEGL015602037.1_pt1 | contig 21353 bp, 14 predicted proteins | sample 9134231 | NCBI WGS metagenome assembly JAEEGL01 (sample SAMN16246548, study PRJNA631951) | gut metagenome | biome: gut microbiome; feature: rumen; material: fiber-attached | host: Bos | place: Iran: Karaj | collected 2018-10
GGACCCGGGGCATAGCGGTATTTCGTGCACACCGCGGACATGTTCGCCATGGCGTTGGGCGTCGCACCGAGGCCGAAACCGCAGAGGCCGGCTACCAGCACGGCGGCGTCATAGTCCCGTCCCAGCAGGGGGAATGCTACGAAACGGCTGAAGAGGAAGATCAGCAGCACCTCCGCTCCCAGCATGAGCAGGAGTGGACCTGCGAGTCCGGCGAGCTCCCAGAGGCGCAGGGACACCATCGCCATTCCGAGGAACAGCGACAGGCATATGCTGCCCAGGGAGGTGATCTCGCTCATCGCCGTCTTGGGGCAGCGGGGGATGGCTTCGGTGATGTTCCGGTAGGCCACCGCCGCCAGCAGGGCGCCGAAATAGCTGGGGAAGGACAGTCCTGTCAGGGCTAGGAGCTTGCTTAGGAGAGTGCCTGCACCCGCGGCTATCAGAAGCTCGTAAGTAGCTTTGGCATAGCCATGTAGGTTCTGGTGCTCCTTGCTGCCGTTGTCGATTTCCTTCAGGAGTTCAGCGTTCGGGCGGCCGCTGTCCTCGGTGCTGAGTCTGCCCCGGCTGATGAGCCTTTCCGCGATGGGCCCGCCTATCAGCGAGCCCGCCACGAGCCCGAAGGTGGCAGCAGCCATTGATATGCTCGCCGCACCCTGCAGGCCTTCGCTTTCGAGAAGGGCGCTGAACCCGGCAGCGGTGCCGTGGCCGCCGCACATGGAGATGGAGCCGGCGGTCATTCCCAGCAGGGGACTTTCGCCTATCGCCGCGGCGATTCCGGTCGCGGTGAGGTTCTGGAGGACTATCAGCACTGCCACGAGTCCCACCATCATCAGCAGAGGCCTGCCGCCTCTCTTCAGGACGGAGAAGTCGCACTGGAAGCCGACGGAGGTGAAGAACAGGACCATTGTGAAGTCCTTCAGCGTGCCGTCAAAGGAAATCTGCCAGCCGGCTGCGTCGTGCAGCAGGAGGGTCAGAAGGGAGAAGATGATGCCTCCGGTCACGGGGGCGGGGATGCATATACTGCGGAGAAAAGGTATCTTCCGGTTCATCCAGAGACCCAGCAGGAGCGCGAGCACTCCGACGGCCGCGGTCTGAAGCATGTCCAATGCTACGTTCATACCGCTAATATAGCTATTTTCCGGAAAAATTAGTAAATTGCGGACTCGCAATATTTGTTATGAAAAGAATTTCTTTGGTAATGGCAATCGCATTTGCACTCGCTTCCTGCGGCGGGAACACTCCCTCGCCTGTGCAGGAGGCTGCAGACAAGGTACTTGTCCTCGTGGACATGCAGAACGATTTTATCGACGGCTCGCTCGGTTCCCCGGCGGCGCAGGCCATAGTTCCTGTCGTTACGGAGAAGGTCCACGCCTGGGACGGCTACATAGTCGCCACACGCGACACCCATGGACCGGACTATCTTACCGCTACCCTGGAAGGGAAACTGCTGCCAGTGGAGCATTGCTTCAAGGACACTGAAGGATGGCAGATTTGCCCGCAAGTCGTTTCGGCTCTCGAAGGAAAGGCTTATCTCGGTGCCGTGGACAAGGTCACCTTCGGTTCGGTGGACCTTCCTTCCGTCGTCTCTTCGGTGCCCGGCTTCAGCAAGGCGACCGAGATCCAGCTAGTCGGACTGGATACGGACATCTGCGTCGTGAGCAATGCGCTTTCGCTGCGGATGCATTTCCCGGACAATATAATCAAGGTGGACGCTGCCTGTTGCGCCGGTACCTGCCCTGAAAGGCACGCTGCCGCGCTCGAGACCATGAAGTCTTGCCAGATCGAGGTTATAGGAGAATAGGTTATGAGGATTCCCCGCGTTTTTGCCGCGCTCGCGCTGCTGCTTGCCTTCGCTTCCTGCAAGCCCGCGGCCAAGGAGGCTCCCGCTGCCGAAGGCTGCAACCTTGTTACCAACATTCCCGGACGCACGACGTTCAGCCTTGACGGTGACTGGAACTACATCGTGGACGTATATGAAACAGGTTATTACGACTACCGCCGCAATCCCGTGGACTGGAAGTACACCTATTTCCAGGACAAGAGTTTCTTCGCCGACGAAACAAAGCTCGTCGAGTACGACTTCGCAGCGGCTCCGACTCTGAAAGTCCCCGGCGACTGGAATTCCCAGAAGGAGAAGCTATATTATTATGAAGGTACGGTCTGGTACCACCGAGCGTTCGATTTCGCCCGCAAGCCTGGGAAGAGGTATTTCGTATACTTCGGAGCAGCCAACTACGAAGCCATTGCCGGGCTGAACAAGCAGTACCTCGGCATGCACGTCGGCGGTTTCACGCCCTTCAACTTCGAAGTGACCGACAAGCTCTTGGACGGAGAGAACTCCCTGATAGTCAAGGTGGATAACAAGCGCAGGCTGGAGAATGTCCCGACTGTCAACTTCGACTGGTGGAACTATGGCGGCCTGACCCGCAGCGTCTGCATAGTCGAGACGCCCGAGACTTTCATCCGTGACTACGGGGTGCAGCTCGCCAAGGGCAGCGCGACTTCCATCAAGGGCTTTGTCCAGCTCGACGGCCCCGATGCCGCAGGAGTGGACGTGACCGTGTCCATACCCGAGCTCTCGCTCACGCTCGCGACCCGTACTGACGTCAGCGGACGTGCGACCTTCGAACGCGAAGCGGCACCCGAGCTCTGGTGCCCGGAGAATCCGAAACTCTACGACGTGCTCGTATCGAGCGCTTCCGATTCGGTCCGCGACCGCATAGGCTTCCGGACCATCGAAACCCGCGGCAGCGAGATCCTTCTGAACGGGAAGCCTGTGTATCTGCGCGGAGTCAGCGTCCATGAGGAAGCGCCCGTGTATGGCGCAGGACGTGCGTTCAGCGACGAGCATGCCATAACCCTTCTTCAGTGGGCCAAGGATATGAACTGCAACATGGTACGCCTGGCGCACTACCCGCACAGCGAGGCTATGATAAGGGCAGCGGAGGAGATGGGAGTGATGGTATGGTCGGAGATTCCGGTCTATTGGACCATAGAATGGAAGAACCCCGGAACCTACGCGAACGCCGAGAACCAGCTCGTGGAGAACATTACCCGCGACCGCAACCGCGCGAACATAGTCATCTGGTCCGTCGCCAACGAGACCCCCGTCGGAGCCGAGGGCAGGGTGGAGTTCCTGTCGCGGCTGATCGCAAAGGCACGCTCGCTGGACGATACCAGGCTGGTTTCCGCCGCTATGGAGACGAAGTATCTCGACGAGGCGAAGACAGTCATGACCGTGAACGACCCCGATATCGTTTCCCAGGCGGACCTTATCAGCTTCAACCAGTACGTAGGATGGTACAACGGCGGCCTTGAGAGGGCCTCCCAGATCAGCTGGACCTTCGACGTCGAGAAGCCGGTGTTCATCTCCGAGTTCGGAGGCGGCGCACTGGCAGGACGCCATGGTCCGGTGGACCATCGTTTCACCGAGGAATACCAGGCCGAGCTTTACCGCGGCAACATCGAGATGCTCTCGAAGATCCCCGGCCTCGCAGGCACTACCCCCTGGATCCTTAAGGACTTCCGCAGTCCCAAGCGCATGCTCTACGGCGTCCAGGACGACTACAACCGCAAGGGCCTCGTCTCCGACAAAGGCGAGAAGAAGCAGGCCTACTACGTCATGAGGGACTGGTATGGGGAGATAGCTAAGAAGAACAACTAATAATCGATATACAGATGAAAACTTACACAGCGCCACCTGACCTTGAGATAATCTATCTCGACGTCGAAAGTGGAATCATGACCGTATCGGTCAATTATGGATCGTCAGGCGCCGCCGGGGCGAATCCTGGAGAAACTTATTATGGATCATTCTAAAAGGAGGACTGCATCATGAAGAGCATTTATCTTTCACTCGCGGCCCTCAGTATCGCCGCACTCGTTTCCTCCTGCGCAAGGGAAGAACTCAAATCTGTTCCCTCAGGAGAGGAGAACCTCGTCAGCATCACCGTCATCGCCTCCGAGAAACCCGAAGCCGCCCCCGCCCTGGAAACCACCAGGACCTATTTGAGTGGCGGTTCGGTCAAATGGGCGGATAGTGGAGAATACCTCAGAGTATTTGAAGTAGCTACTCCTGCCGAGGGGGACCCTGTTACAAGTCAGAAAGCCAGTTCTCAGGGTGAGACTACTGACGGTGGTTCGACAATGAGATTTGGAGTATCAGGCTTCTCTGGAGAAGGAGTATCCTTTGACTATTATGCCTTCTATCCCAGCTCTGCCTATTATGACAATTCCGGCGTTTCAAGTGTCCAGATTAAGACGAACGCGGCCCAAACGCCTACGGCGACGAGTTTTGATCCTGCCGCTGACCTGCTCATCGCGAAGAAGGTCGAGGCCGTGGGAGGGCGCCCTGAAAGTCTTAACATGCAGTTCGCTAGGATGGTTGCGATAGGAAAGATGACAATAAAAAATCTTGAAAGCGGAGATAATGTGACTAAGATTACTTTCTCAGCAAAAGATGACGGTGTTGCCGTAAATCTTGCGGGAAGGACCGCGTTTAATCTTGGAACAGGTTTGCCCGTTTCGTCTTATGCGTCCAATGTGCAGGAGAAGTCTATTATTCTTGACTATTCCGCTCTCTCTCTTACAGCTGACGATGCGACTGGAATGGATTCATTCTTCACATGCTATCCGTTCAGCCTCGCCGCCGGGGATAGTTTCAAGGTAATAGTAGAAACTGACACTCACTATTTTACTAAGGAAGTAGAGTTGTCCGGAGTTCAGACGCTTGCCTTCAAAGAGGGCAACATTTCATCTTTCTCTGTCGATATGGATGGTATTGCTGGCGTAACGAAAGCAGTTAATTTGAACTATGCGTGCTTAACTACTGAAGAATATGCAGCAGCTGGTGGCGGGGGGTCATACGCGAACCTTACAGTAGATAAGGTCAATGGTGATAAATGGGAATCATACGCAAAGACTACCTCTGGGGCAATTAATTTGAGAAATGCAAGTGGTACAAATGACAGCTATATTAAATTACCGGTTTTCTCGGAAGAAATTAGCAGTGTGGTTGTCACTTTGCTTGAAACTTCCACCACCCATTATCTGTCTTTGGAAAGGGGACCTTATCAGATTGAAGGGGAAGGCTCTGTTAAAAAGGAGGTGACCAGTCTCTCATTATCGTTTGATTTAAGTTCTTACCACTACAACACCATGTATCTCAGAGCGTTGGGTTTTATGCCCAAAATTTCAAAGATAGAGGTGTTTACGAAGAATGACACACGTGCTTCACTTAGCGCACCGGCTACTGTTTCGGCTTCATTAAACGATGATGACGAAGATATAACGAATTCCATTGATGTATCGTGGAGTCCTATAACAAATGCTGAGTCATATGTGATTACATGCCATCCGACTTCAGGCGAAGATGTTGTGATTAATAATGTGACGACTAATCCCTATACGGTCACTGGATTGGCTTATTCTATGTCATATATTGTAAAAGTACATGCTTGCGGCGACTTGTATGTCGTTAGGAACCAGTATTCGGATGACACATCTTCTTCTTCAGTTCTCACGGGACCAGAATTAAGTATAGATTTCTTACAAAAAAATGACTTCACAGCAACGAATGGTACCTATAAGCCGTTCTCGGATGTGGCTGCGAGCACATCTGCTAGATATGCCGGTCAAACTGCTTTGGGCAATAGTGCAATCCAATTGAATATTGGGAATGCAGATAAGCCTAATGGGATTGTCTCAACTACTTCTGGCGGCCACATTAAAAAGGTGAAAATATGGTGGAATAGTAATACCTCTACCGGCCGTTCAATTAAAGTATTTGGAAAGAACACTGCGTATTCTGGTTCAGCTGATCTATATGATTCTGGTCTAAAAGGAACTGATTTAGGCAATATAACCTGCGGGACATCTACAGAATTGACAATTGATTCCGACTATGAGTATGTAGGTATTATGGTTCCTGTATCAGCCGTAGTGTATATAGACAAGATAGCACTATATTGGGAATAGATTTTTAATCGTGTCTTTTTGCGGCGGGGAGTTTTCCTCGCCGCTTTTGTTTTGCTGAGGGTATAAGGGACCCGAAGGGCGTACCCTTCAGAGGCACTGCCCTCCCGCTCCCCATTTATGGTGATTTTACTTCCCGGGGCGCGGGGGAGTGGCTATCTTCGCAAAAACGAAAGATATGTCACATCACCATCATCACCATAATCATGCGGCAGGAATCCCAACGCAGGAAGTCGGGAAGGTCCTGCTTTGGGGTATAGCACTCAATTTCGGATATGTCGTCTTCGAGGCGGTGGCGGGCTTTCGCGAAGGCTCGCTCGGGCTCCTTTCGGACGCCGGCCACAACCTCAGCGACGTGCTGAGCCTGGCCCTTTCCTGGGCGGCGATACGCCTGGCCCTTATTCCTGCGAACAAGCGCTTTACCTATGGCTACAAGAAAGCCGGCATCCTGATAGCCCTTGTCAACGCAATGCTGCTGCTGGTCGCAGTCGGCGGAATAGTCGCGGAAGCGGGACGCAGCCTCGGGCATCCCGCGGAAGTGAACGGTGCGACTGTCTCCTTCGTGGCTGGCATAGGGATAATCGTCAATGCACTCACTGCCATACTCCTTATGCGCCACAGCAGGGGAGACGTCAACGTCAAGGGTGCGTTCCTGCATATGGCGGCGGACGCACTGGTATCGGTCGGCGTCGTCGCATCCGGACTGATCATCCATTTCACCGGCCTCGGATGGATAGACCCGGCCGTGAGCCTTGTCATCGCGGCGGTGATACTCGTTTCGACCTTCGGTCTGATGAGGGATAGCCTGCGACTGGCAATGGATGCAGTGCCGGAGTCAGTGGACCGGGACGCAGTCGCGGCGATCCTTTCCTCGGATGGGAACGTGGCAGGCTGGCATCACCTGCATATATGGGCACTCGGTACGTCGGAGAACGCACTGACGGTCCATCTGGAACTCCGCGACATGACGAAGATGGAGCAGACGAAGGAGACCCTGCGAAAAGCCTTGAAAGAGGCCGGCATCACCCATCCTACCTTCGAAACCGAGCCCGAGGGCTGCGGCTGCGGGGCGTCCTGCTGCAAATAGTTATCGCAAAATCTGCCGTGCGACGGCTTCGGCGATGGTCCTGGCTCCGCCGGCTGTTGGGTGGATGCCGTCCACAAACTGTTCCTGCCTGCAGATCAGGGAGTTGAGGTCGATGAGTTCGAGCCCCTTCTCGTCTGCGACGGCACGGATTGCCGGCAGGATGCTTTCAGTTATCACTTCGTCGCGAAGGGCGAACGGACCGATTGTAATGACGGGATAGATTACCCGGGGCGGAAGCATCAGTATAACCCGGGGCTTCGACGGGAGCGCGAGATACTCCTCTACAAGGGACTTGTAGTCCGCCTTGAACCGCTCCTCGTTCCAGTGCATGCTCTTCGAATCATTGCTCCCGAGCATGAACACAACTATGTCTGGATTGCATCGGTGCGAGCGGCGGTATGCCCGCGTAATGACATACGGCAGCTCCGAAACCTTAAGGGCGGTGGCGCTGTTTCGGCCGCATCCGACCACGTCGTAAGAGTCTCCCAGCAGGGACTGGAGCACCGCGGGGTAGTTGTTCCTGCTCCGATTCTTTATGAGGAATCCCCAGGTGATGCTGTCGCCCACGCAGGCGACCACGGTCTTTTTATCCATTAAAGCAATGTTTTTATGACGCGGCCAGCTGGTTTTCGACTGCCTTGTTGATAAATGCATTGATGGTAATCCCCATCTCCTTTGACGCAATGGCAACCCGACTGTGAACTTCAGGTTTCAGTCTTACATTCAAGTTCCCGTTGTATGATCTTTTAGCCTCAATGCCTTCAATCCGGCAGAATTCAAGATAACTATCGACGGATTCCTCAAATGCGCTGCGAAGTTCCTTAACACTGTCTCCTTCGAATGTAACAAGCCCGTTGATGCCTTCCAGTTTCCCATGGAAGACGTTATCTTCTTCGGAATAATGAACACTTCCGATGAATCCTTTGTACGACATTGTGTTCATATCAATTCCCTTTTCTTTAGTTCTTCGAATATGCTTTTCATAACATACCTTTTTACTACATTTGATGGGTGTGGGCGGTGCAACATGATGGGGACCCCAGTATTGTTCTTAAAAGATACTCTGGATCCGGATGTCTTGCCTTTATCCCATCTCTCAAATCCCAACTGCTCAAGCAATGATACCAACTCTTCGAATGTAAAGTCCGAAGGAAGGGATTTGAATCTTTCAATCAACTTTTCTCTCTTACTCATGCAAATGTAACTATTATTTAGTTATAAACAAAAATAATATACTCTCCAGCTGTAAAAATGCATTTTGAGCATGAGATTCATTATAAAAAACTTGAATACTTTTTTTTTAATCACTTTTATGATTTGTTTTTTAATAGAGTATATTTGCAGTATGCATATAATAAAGGACAAAGAATTCGGCGGGGAAAGGCCGCTATATTGCGAGAGGGACCTGAGGCTGGAGGGGGTGACCATCCATGCGGGGGAGTCAGCGATCAAGGAGACTGCGAACATTGAGGCGGTTGGATGTCGTTTCGAAGGGAAGTACCCTTTCTGGTGCTGCAACGGCTTCAGGATAAGCGACTGCGTATTTACTGAAGGGGCGCGCGCCGCGCTCTGGTACAGCCGCGACTGCGAGATGCGGGACACCCTCGTGGAAGCCCCGAAGATGTTCCGCGAAATGGACGGGTTACGCCTCAGTAACGTTCGGCTGCCGAATGCCGAGGAGACCTTCTGGGACTGCCGGAATGTGGAACTCAGCGACGTCAGCGTTGAAAAGGGCGACTACCTCTTCATGCATTCATCCGGCATCCGGATCGACAATCTGCAGCTGCAGGGGAACTATTCCTTCCAATATTGCCGGGACGTGGAAATCCGCAACTCCGACCTTCAGACCAAGGACGCCTTCTGGGAGACCGAGAACGTCACGGTCTATGATTCCGTCATCAAAGGGGAGTACCTCGGATGGTATTCGCGAGGCCTTCGCCTCGTGCGCTGCCGCATAGGGGGGACGCAGCCCCTGTGCTATGCAGAGGGCCTTATCCTTGAGGATTGCACCTTCGAGGCCGACGCCGACCTTGCGTTCGAGTATTCCTCTGTCGAAGCGACCATCAACGGCGCAGTCACTTCCGTAAAGAATCCCCGCACCGGCTGCATCAGGGCTGCTTCCTACGGCGAAATCATAATCGACGGCAACATCAAAGCCCCCGGCGACTGCAAAATCACGACCATATAAGATGTACGACTTCGACCGCCCTTTACAGCGCAAGGGAACGAACTGCGTGAAGTGGGACAGCGTTCCCGACGGGGTCATCCCGATGTGGGTGGCCGACATGGATTTCGAGACGGCTCCCTGCGTGAAGAAAGCCGTTATGGAAAGAGCTGCCCACGGGGCGTACGGATACACCCATGTTCCGGACAGTTACTTTCAATCCGTAAGCGACTGGTTTGCAAGGCGCCATTCATGGAGGCCGGATCCGTCGTGGATACTGTACACCTCCGGTGTCGTGCCGGCTATCTCCGCCTGCATCAGCGCGTTCACCTCTCCCGGCGACAAGGTCATCATCCTTACCCCTGTCTATAACTGCTTCTTCTCGTCCATACGGAACTGGGGCTGCGAAGCCCTGGAAGTGCCGCTCCTCAGCGGGGGTGACCCGTTGAGGCCGCGCTACGAAATCGACTTCGAGGCGCTTGAGAAGGCGGCTGCAGATCCCCGGGCCAGGGTTATGCTCATTTGCTCGCCCCACAATCCTGCAGGAAGGGTCTGGAGCGAAGGGGAACTCAGAAAGGTTGGTCAGATATGCCTCCGCAACGGCGTCATCCCAGTTTCCGACGAGATTCACTGCGAGTTCGTGATGCCCGGGCATATGTTTATTCCCTTCGCATCCGTAGAACCTGAGTTTGAAAGCAAAGGCGTAATCCTCAGTTCAGCCAGCAAGGCGTTCAATATAGCAGGCCTGCAGATAGCCAATATCATCTGCGCCGATACGGATATGCGGGCGCGTATAGACAAAGCCTTGAACGTAAATGAAATATGCGACGTCAACGTCTTCGGACACGTGGCGACCAAGGCTGCCTACACCCCGGAAGGCGCTCAGTGGCTGGATGAACTCAATGCCTATATAGCGGGTAACTACGCCGCACTGGACGAGTTCTGCCGGCGCGAACTTCCGGAATTCCCTCTGTATAAGCTGGAAGGGACCTACCTTGCCTGGCTTGACTGCAGTTGCATCTGCTTCAAGCCTAACGGTAGCCTGAAGATGGGCTCCGCCGAAGTTGAAGAAAGCCTTGCCGGACATGAAAAGGTCCGCCTGAACGCAGGCTCGATGTACGGGACCGAAGGGTTCTTGAGGATCAACCTTGCTTGTCCCAGGGAACTTCTCATGGAGGGGTTGGGTCGCATGGGCAAGGGCCTGAGGCGGCTGACCGGGATACAATAGCCGAAATTATTGCTATCTTTGCGGCCGTTTCTCAAATAGCTGCGATATGCAAGGAGTCTGGACCATAGTCCTTCTGATAGTCTCGAACGTGTTCATGACGTTCGCCTGGTATGGAAACCTCAAGCTCGAAGAGATGAAGATCAGCACCGGTTGGCCGCTTATCTTGATCATCCTTCTTTCATGGGGTGTCGCCCTTTTCGAATACCTCGCCATGATTCCGGCGAACAGGATAGGATACCAGGGCACAGGAGGCCCCTTCAGCCTTCTGCAACTAAAAGTCATTCAGGAGGTTATTACGCTTACCGTGTTCACGGTCATCGTCAGTTTCTTCTTCAAGGGCGAAGTCCTGCACTGGAACCATTTCGCCGCCTTCGCCTGCCTCGTCCTGGCAGTCTTCTTCGTGTTCCTGAAGTAGTTGTAGAAGACAATATGTACCCTACCTTTTGTTTTTCCGAAAAGTTGCGTATATTTGCAGCGAATTGGAAAGATGCTCGAGTGGCTGAAGAGGCACGTCTGGAAAGCGTGTGGCCGCCTAAAGCGGCTCCAGGGTTCGAATCCCTGTCTTTCCGCTGAAAATTTTTAAAGTCCTGAACCTTAGGGTTGTAGGACTTTTTTTGTTTTTTCAAGTCGCTGTCGATCAGCCCCTTACCCCCAAGCGGTAAAATAGCGTTCCGGCCCTATATGCAACGTATTCTTCTAAAGAAGAATCTTGGATATATAGGAGTTTTGCAGTAATTTTGCAAATTCCCCTATTGTGGGCCGATGAATTTGTTGAGTTTAATACTGGCTTTCGTGCTCTCGGGCATGACTCCGCTTCCCCAGGAAAGTGGCAGCGAGATATCCTTCTCCCTCTACTTCCGCTGGGATAAGTCGGAACATGACGAGGACTACGTTTCCAACAAAGGCGCCTTGGACCGTTTCATCAACCAGGTACGCCAGATCGACAAGGCCACAATCAACTCCATCGACGTTACCTCGTACTCTTCCCCTGAGGGAGTCTACGAGCACAACATGAAGCTCAGCCGCGAAAGGGCCCGGTACGTCAGGACCCTGCTGCGTACGAATATCCCCGAACTCTCGAGCCGTATCCACGTACGCTCCGGCGGCGAGGCCTGGGGACCTCTACGCGATAGGGTAGCTGCTGACAGAAAGCTCACCGACCACTCCCGCGAGAGAGTGCTCAAGTTCCTGGATAACGATGAGATCAGCAACGACACCCGCAAGTGGCGCCTTGCGAACTGGCTGGGCAACGACCCCAACGTCGGCAGCATCTACAAGTACCTGCTGCGGGCGCACTACCGCTACCTCAGGTGCTGCGTCGTCGTGGTCATAACCCTCAAGGAACCCGCTCTCGCGGGGATGAATGCAACCGCTCCCGCTCCCGCGTCCCAGCAGGATGCACCCGCACCTGCACGCCCTGCCGCTGATTCTGCAACCGCAGAACGCGATTCCGACATGAACGCCGCTAACGCCGCCCTCCGGGCTCCCACCGACAGCGTGGCCGCTCCCGCTGGTACTGCCGTCGCCCCTGCGGATACCGTCGCCAAGGCCCCTGCCGACAGCACTGCTGCCGTGGTCCCGTCCTCCGATGAGGCCGCAAACCTGGCCGATGCGACAGCAGCCCGCCGCCGCTTCACCCCGGTCCTGGGCCTCAGCACCAACCTGCCTTACGACATAACCTATTTCCCCGGCTACGGGCTCACCTCCATACCGAGCTTCAGCATCGAGTATTACCCCTCGAACTGGGGCCACTATACCTTCGGCGCCGACGTGGAATGGCCTATGTGGAAGCATTGGGACACCCATAACTTCATGCAGATCAACAACCTCACGTTCTGGGGCCGCCGTTACTTCAAGGCAGCGGACGAGCAGCGTTACAAGGGTCTGTATCTGCTGGCCAGCGTCAACGCGGCGCGTTTCGGGGTTGGTTCCGACGGAACTGGCTGGCAGGGTGAGGGAGCCGGAATTTCGGCCGGCATAGGACATAAGTGGATGCTCGGACGCAGCCGCTTCTTTGTCGACGCCGGACTCGCCGTAGGCGGTTTCTTCGCAGCTTATGACAGCTACACCTACGGCAACGACGCGTTCGGATGGTACTACTACGACTACACCGGAAAGGTCGAAGACTTCAAGCCTCGCAGCAAGCGCTGGCTGTGGTTCGGCCCTACCCGTGTGTATATCTCGATAGGAATTGATTTGTTTAACAGGGACAGGAAGAAATGAAGAAGTTCGGTCACATAGCGCTTCTCGCGGTCCTGTTCCTCACAGCGGCCTGCCGTATCGATCCTCCTCTTCACCTGAAGAAGACGGCCGCGACGGCGGTAGTGCTTCAGACTTCCGTGAGCACGGACATCATGTGGCAGGTCAACTGGCAGGCTGAGTGGGATTTCGCGTGGAATACAGAGGTCCTCGGTCCCGTCGGATACAGCAAGCCTTCCGCCGTACGTATGCACGTCTTCACGCTCGGACCGCCCATGGCGCCCGTGCAGCACTTCTTCTACAATTTCGAAGGCACCCAGGGCCAGGCCGAGATATTCCTCGGAGTCCACGACCTGCTCTTCCACAACATACGTTCGGAAGTCAACCTCTTCCGCCAGGACGATGAACTGTCCGATGTCTATGCCTACACGAGGATCATCTCTTCCGGCCTGCGGGCATCCATCCCTGTGATGACGACCCAGCAGAAGGCTACCCGTGGCGGTGAAGGGGAAGGTTCGGGAGAAGGATCCGGCGAGGGTTCCGGTTCCGGCGATAGCGGTTCTGAGAGCATACTCGGAGATTATAACGGCGACGAACCCGTGGCCTACATGCCTGACGAACTCTTCAGTCTCCTCGACAAGGAGCGCGTGATTACGGACAACCTCGATGAGTATGTGTACGAGAACGGCCGTTACGTGCTGAAGATCAAGGGAGACCTCCTGCCTGCAAGTTTCATCTACCTGGTGCAGGTCAAGCTCCTGAACAACTTTGACAGGGTTACCGGCAGCATGGGCGGAGCGGCGCTCACCGGAGTTGCGTCCGAGGTGAACCTCAATACGAGGATGACCTCGTCCGAGACAGTCTGCGTCCCGACGGATGTCTACATAAACAGGACTGAAGATCCCGACCTCATGGGAATGAGGTTCCTGACCTTCGGCATTCCGGGCTGCAACCCTTACGACGCCGCCAGCGTGGCTGCCGCCCCTGAAGGGAAGCACTGGCTGGTCGTGAACATGAACTTCGCGACAGGCAAATATAAGAACGTGCGCATAGACATAACGGACCAGATAAGGGCCCTGCCCACGGGCGGAGTGATAACCGTGGAACTCGACGTCAACGACTTCCCGCCCGAAGAGGTCGACCCTCCGATTGACGAGGACGGGGGAGGCTTCAAGGCCCTGGTCGGAAACTGGAAGGAAGAAACCGGATCAACAACGATAATTAATTAAAAATCAAATATTTATTACTAATTATTTATTAACTTTTTTAACCATTTCATTTATGAAACGTTACATTTTTCTCGTAGCAGCAGTTGCTCTCGCAACCGTGTCTTGCAGCAAGACCTACGACACCGCTCCCGCCTCTTCCAGGGCTATCGGTTTCGGTACCTGGGCTGAGACTCTCACGAGGACCATCTCGGATCCCCGTACCGCCGGCACCAACACGTTTGGCGTTGGCGACAGCTTCGCCGTGTATGGCTACAAGTCCGATGCTGAAGACAACGGAAAGTCCACCGTGTTTGATGCTGGAAGCGGCAAGGATGTCGAAGTCGAGATGACCACTGCAGGAACCCCCGGCACCTGGACCTACAGCCCTCTGCGTTACTGGGATGTGAATTACGCCAAGTACACCTTCTTCGCCGTTTCTCCTTCCTCTGTCGGTAAAGCAGCGACTGTCACTCCCCAGACCGGTGCGATCACCAGCGCAAGCATCACTTTCGCCGGTAATGACAATGATATCCTTGTCGCTGATAAGGAGACTGTCCTTAAATCTACCGACAACTATGCCAGCCAGGTAGTCCTCGATTTCAATCACGTAGCCTCCCTTGTGGACTTCAAAGTAGCAAAAGCTAAGAATCTCCACGATGCTACGGTTACTGTATCCGCGTTCTCCCTTAGCAATATTGAGAATGTCGGTGTCATGAACGTAAGCAGTGCTTATAACGCTAATGTTTATGGTGGCACCAACGGTCCTGTTGTTACATGGGGCAGTGGTACGACAGGTACATATGGCCCTGAAAGTGGTGTCATTAAAGTCAAAGTTGATGCTGGTGGAAATTATGAAGCTGATGGCACTAATACGATTAACTCTACTCACCCTATCCTGATCGCCGAAGACGATGCTTTCCCCGTTCCTGCAGAGCCTGGTAGTGGCAAGTCCACATTCCTGATCAACAACCTGGTCGTGAAGCCTCAGACATTCGCTGAGCCCACCGCTGCAGAGCGTGAGACTCCTGCTACAGCAGCCACAGCCCAGAAACTTACGATTACTTATAAGATCGCAGTTACTGACGGTGACACCAACGAATACACCTCGACTCTCTTCCTCTACGATTTCGACATTGTCAATAACGAAGCTCAGACTGATACCAAGGTTGCCAGTTGGGATACCGGAAAGCACTATACCTTCTACATCACCCTTGATTCCAAACCGATTGTATTCGGTGCCAGAATCAACGACTGGACTGTTGGGACGGGCTATCACTACCTTGTCAACTAATCGGCTTGACATCGTAAGCTACTATGCGTAACCGCGTAACGTTCATATTTGTGGCAGTCTTCGGCATCCTGCTTCTGGCAGGGTGCTCGAAGACCTTCGGTCCGGTGCCGGGTCACGACGGCGCTATCCGTTTCGGTACCGGATCGATGCTGCTTATGGACGATGCACGGCAAAGGTCGCTGACCCGGGCTGCTGAATTCAAGGACGCCTTCGGGATGAACGACCAATTCCTTGTCTGGGGATCAAAGACGATTTCAGGCAGCAAGTACGCAGTATTCACCGGCCAGTCCGTCTCTCTGACCAGTCTGGGAGCGAACGACACCGATCCCACGGATGACGTATGGGAGTATTCTCCTCTCCGATTCTGGGATTCCAATGCATCCAGGTATGATTTCCTGGCTGTCAGCGGAGCGTCTTCCTCCGGTGATGTAATTTGCAGCCCTGCCGCAAGCGGCCATCTCACTGCGACTGTTACCCACAACGTGTTACAGTCCCAGAGCGACCTTATGGCGGCAGGCGGGCAGCGCACGGGTGGCAGTACTGAAAAAGTCGATTTCGCATTTGAGCATATCCTGAGTGCCGTGAGCGTGGTGATCTACAACGATTCGCCGTTGATTTCAGTCACTCTTAACTCGTGTAAATTCAGGAATGTATGCGTGCTGGCGATGGGTGTTGTCGAGTTGGAAGGTAATTCCCTTGCTGAGATGACATCATCCGACTGGACCGCAGTCGCGTATGAATCGAACCATATCATGGGCTTCGCCATAAACGGCGGAACCACTATGACTCGTAAGACGCATTATCCGACTACGGAAGTCTGGGACCTGATGATTCCCCAGTCGCTCGCTCCGTACCAGACCCATACTCCCCAGTTGTTCCTCGATTATGAGTATGACCAGGAGAATCCTGTTTCGGGCCTAGTCGAGCACAACCACCAGAGGTTCCCTATAAACCTTGAGGATATTCTCGTGAAAAACACCACCGAGAGTTATATCACGAGTTGGGAACCGGGTAAAAAGTATAATTATGAGATCCATATCCGTCTCGGAGGCGGCGTAAACGTCAATGTCTCCGTGACTGATTGGGAAGAAGTACTGGCCGAAACGCCGGGTATAACACTGCAATGATGATGAAAGGGAAGTTATTAGCTGCCGTGCTTGTTGCGGCGATGTCGCTTTTCTGGAGCTCCTGTTCGCGACCGGAACTCCGGGAAGGGCCCGGTGGCGCCGTAACCCTTACCATCGTCACGTCCGAGCCTCAAACCCGTACTCCCAGCGGCGATCCCGCTGACGGAGGGGGCATAGACGTGGACGCAGGCGGAAATCCTGATCTTGCGGTTGCCATCGTGAATGATGAAGGCAACCTCGAGGCATGGTATCCTTCCACTTTCTTCACCGACCACTCGATGAATGCCAACTACTCATCGGAATGCACCGGGGATCATGAAGCTTCCATTGATGCGACTGCCTCGACTATCAGTTTCTACGGGATACCGAGGGGTAATTATACCGTCTATACATTCGCCAATACGGCGGGACTCCCTGCCTCCGTGCTGACAACGCTCAAGGAATGCGTGACGGGCTCGCAACTTGAGGCCATCCAGCTATCTGTAGAAAGCGGACAACCGTCATATGCACCGATGCCTCTATCAGCCAAAGCCTCACTGTTTGTGAATGCAAGCGGGAGCGGCCAGGTGGACATGCCTCTCTTAAGACCCGTTGCCAAGGTGAGCATGACCTTCAGGAATCTGACGGAAGAGGATATCAAGATTTACAAATGCGAGGTAACCATAGGCGCCATGAACCCTTCCCGCGGGTACCTGTTAAAGAAGGATACTGACTACATACCTTCTTACGACAGGAATCTGACGTTATCATCGGACGGTCCTCTGGTTTTCGGTAATGACCCCGACGTGCCTGAAGAGTACCTGCGCTCGACCCTCCCGGTCAAGCAGGTATTTCCAAGCATAGCTCCTGTGAGGGATGTCGGAAGCAGGTATCTGTGCACGATATCATTCCGGGTGAAGAAACCAGATGTCGACTATGACGCCGATGACTCCAGTACTTATGACGCGGTTTCCTTCCCGAATCTCCCCGTCCACGACAGCCGCTCCTCGGATATTCCGTACTTGAAGCGCAATCAGTTCCTGAAGATAGAGACGCGTATCACCAGGAGGGCTGCCGAGTTTGACTATTCCTTCAATTTCGAGGTCCTGAACTGGACCAAGAAAGAGAATTACCTTACATTCGATTAGAACGTGAAACGATTGACGCGCATACTTGCCCTGCTGGCGGTGCTGATTCCTGTTTCCTGTGTCAGGGATCAGCTGAGAAACGCAGATGAGGAAAGCTGTCTTCCCGAAGGATCTCCCGTGACCATGAACATCGGGTTCGGAGTTCCTAAGTCCCTGGAAGTTAACATTTCTACCCGCGCCGAGGCCAGCCGCTCGGACGAGGCCCGTGTCCATGACCTTTACGTTCTGATCTTTGATTCGGACGGAGACTGCTTCTACAGCCGTTATTTTACCTACGAACACCTTAATCTGTCGCTCAACGATCTCGATACCAACAGTAACGAAGGCTGGTACGTCCAGAATTCGGACAACAGTTACGGTGTCGTGAAGATAGCCACCCAGTCCAAACAGAATTGTCGGCTTGTGATGCTCGCCAACGTGACAAATACGGTCACAACCCTTAATCACAGGGATCCCGTTGACGTGCTCTCAAGGATCGCGACCTATGATGAGCTCTGCGATGTTCGCGTGACCCTTGAGCAGGAAATCGTGAACAGGACAGACCTCTTCCTCATGATGGCGGATTCCACGGGCGTCAATACTGGCGACCTCCGCTGGGGATACTTTGACGAGGGTGACCCTTTCTACACCAAACCTGACGGCCATTATCAGCTTCGCCTAAGGGCTATTGACGCTAAGGTCAAGTTCTGGATAAAATACAACGACACCAATCTGGACCCCGCCAAGTGCGAGGCCCGCAAGTGGCAGGTGTTCAACGTCCCTTCGGAGTGTTACCTTATACCGTCTAACGGGGAGGCCCCATCAGACATAACATTTTTCGATACCCAGAGGGCTTATTTCGAGGGGACAGAGATCCACGAGGGAGATGAATACCAGGTCTTCTCTTTCTATATGCTGGAGAATCCCCAGAGCGTCAACCGGCAGAAAAGTATTATGGATGAGGATGACCCTGGCTACTACCTTAGGGAGAAAGAATCAGATCCAAGATCTGAGGACCCGACCTTCACCTTCGCTCCTCCTCACGGTACGTTCGTCAAGTTCGATCTGCTTCTGGCTCTGGAGCCTGATGGAGTGCGAGCGATCCTCGATGAACTGGGTGACGCCTTCGCCCTGACGACGGAAGCGATGTACACCGTCCATCTGGGGCAGTTCACCAATAGCGCGACGCTGTCCACGGACTGGGACAACTACGACGTTGAGCGCTGCACTTTCTACAATTATTTCATTACTATCAACAACTCCAAGTCCATCTACATTGAGGTTCTTGGTGCAAATGACGGGCAGGGCGGACACAGTCAACCCGTCGAACTCCAGCCCGGGCAGGAAGGCTCGCTCCTCCTGTCGGACAACAAGGTCGTGAACTGCGATGCCCACTATGCCTACCATAGCCTTACGTTCAAGTACACTCCTGAACTGGAGGGCAAGAAGGTGTCATGGTATGTCAAGACGCCCTTCGACGAAGGAGGCGCTAAATGGATACCCAGCGATGATCCTCTGAATCCCAATGGCGGAGACTGGCAGTTTAACTGCAAGGATTACATGTGGGTGCAGTTCGCCCTCAACGAGATATCAGCCGGGACCTTCTCCGAAGATCGGGTTCCGTACCCCGGGTACACCCATGTCAATGGCTGGGATCCCACAACCCAGGCTCTTGCAGCCGGACAGCTGATGGACATCCATCAGTTGTATAGCTATATCCTTCGCCAGACTAAACTGAGGAACGACTGGATTGCGGCAAAGGCGAAGTATGATGCCGGTGAGGGCGACGACCCTGGCGCATATACCGGGGCATTCCTGCGGGATAGCTCTATTTCAACAAATATTGATGATGATCCAAGTACAGATTACGTCGATGAGGGCCACGTCTATGTCATACGCGTGACTGCATTCATAGACGAGTACTACTACGAGAAGGATCCCCGTCTGGACCCGGAGACTGCCCCTGCGGACCCGGACCTCTGGCGCCAGTTCGTGAACAAGGAACCGCGCGAACTCCATATCCTCTCCGAATCGCGCCAGAGCGCTGACGAGCAGAGCGATGTGATCACCTCCAGCCACTCCATCATCCAGCAGTCGATCCAGACCTTCTACAATACCTATTCTCCCAGTCTGAGAACCCTGTGGGGCACGGAGCATACTGATGAGATGGAGTATCGCATAAGAAAAGAAAAAGACCCTGGGCAGGCGATATGGGCATGGTTCCCAGATAACACGTCTCTGTCTCTGGGAAATCCCACCAGCGATGACAACGGCCGCTACAATACGGCTAAGATATGGGAAGTAGACGATACTCATGCTCCCTATTGGGCGGATTATGATGGGCATGCCGGGATGCTCAATTATTCCGTCGACAACGACCATCCCGAACTTAAGGCGGCCTACAGGTATCTGGCATACTCCTGCCTTACCCGTAACCGCGACAACAACGGCAATCACGTCATAGACGTCGATGAGATACGCTGGTATACGGCTTCCCTCAACCAGCTGGTCGGGATGTGGGTAGGCAATGAATCCCTGTCTCCTTCCGCCAGGATCTATCAACCTGAGAACAGGAACAGTACCGCGAGTGACTCCAGGGAATGGCGCGCCTGGGTGATTTCTTCCACCGCCAGTGATATTAACGATCCCCGAGTTGTCCGCGCCGAAGAGGGGTGTACAAAATCGAATCACAGTACTTTTAATTGGCAGCAGTCGCCCCAGATTAAGTTTACAGCAACTGATAGGAATCAGGTATCGTCCGTACGCTGCGTACGTAATATAGGTACATATGATGACGGGGGAGAAGTCAAGGATATAAGCTATGCCGCCCTCGACGTGATCCCTGACCAGTACTATGAATCCAAAGCCGGATTCGACGCCAACGGAAAAGTAAAGAAAAATGACGACGGGACCTATACTCTGAAATTCTCCCGTCTGGATCCGAGGTCCATCCGCGAATATACCTCCGAAGACCTTCCGTATCACGAAGAATATTCCATGCATAACAGGGTGTACATGGAACTCAACATGCAGGATCCGGCCAACCGTGTCTATGCAGACGGCTCCCTGCCTGGGCAGTACACCCAGGAAGAAATAAACGCGGATATAACCACTACAGGGCATAACACCTACTGCCCTGCAGGCTACCGTCTCCCGAACATGACGGAAATGCTTCTGATGGTAGCCCTTCAACCAAATGGATACTGGACTTCCGGCAAAAAATACCCCTGCCGTACATATTATTCTCGAGGTGCCCTTGGCAGCCGAAAGACTCTGGGAGAAGACCATAAGATAGGATGGGGCTATGACGCACTGACCATTTTCCACATGCACAATTCGCGTGCAATGTCGCCCACTGAGATCAGCGGAATACGTTGCGTCAGGGACAATAACTGTACCGGTGAAATAACAGGAAACATATCAGTTCCCGGAGCTGACAGACTCCACACAGGAGACAACTGCAAGATCAAGCTTAACATCTCCTCACAGGGCTCTGCTATCAGGTCGTTGAACCTGTACCTCGTTTATGTGAATTCATCCGGTTCGGAGGAAACGCTTCCAATCGATGTGAGCAACATCAGACTGTCGGGAGTCGCTATCCAGGATGCCGAGGTGCCCTGGCAGGTGCCGGATGACCTGGCCTTCCTCGGCAATATGTCTATAAGGGCCGTCGTTGTCAACAACGCGGGTATGCGAAAGATCATTGAGGCTCCGATCCGTATCATTTCACCTGTATCCGCCACTATAAGGCTTCTGCCGTGCGAGTATAACGTGAGTAATGAGACGAGGGAGAACCCTCCTTTCCCTGTCCTGCTGACAGTTACGTCACCTACAGCCAAGATTACCAGCTGGCGTCTCAGCGTCAAGGATCCTGATGGCGTGACGACGACCTACACTCCGGAAGTCGATAACGCAGACAACCATTATTGGACATCCAAGTGGAATTATAACTACAATATATCCAGGCTTTACA
>JAEEGL010235683.1_pt1 | contig 21351 bp, 14 predicted proteins | sample 9134231 | NCBI WGS metagenome assembly JAEEGL01 (sample SAMN16246548, study PRJNA631951) | gut metagenome | biome: gut microbiome; feature: rumen; material: fiber-attached | host: Bos | place: Iran: Karaj | collected 2018-10
CAGGAGTGTCGTGCCCGCAGGTTTCTCTCCGGCAGCCCCCGCGGTTTCCGCGGAATCATCTTCTTCCGGTTCCGGCTCCTCCGTCTCTTCCGGTTCTTCCGGCTCTTCCGGTTCCTCTGCCTCGATCCCGTCTTCTTCCACAGGGAAACTCACGGCACCGGAGATGGGCCTCAGTTTTCTGGCGGACGGGCGGTTTTCATTTTCCGGCGGCTCATAGAAATACTCCGGTTCGGATTCCGATTCTTCAACGGCGTGTTCTTCCGCCGGTATTTCCGTATTCTCAGACCGCTCTTCCGCACCATCCTCAGGGAGCTCCTCTGTCTGCTCCTCCGCCGGCTCCTCTGTCATGTCCTCAGGCTCGTCCTCCCCGGGCTCTTCCTCTTCCGCGAACACCGGGAATTCCTCCGCTGTCTCCGCTTCAGACTCTTCCGCTTCCGTTTCGCCGGGAATAAACTCCTCCGGATCGCCGGACCACATTTCGTCCGCCGGATCGGCAGTCATGGCATCCTCTTCATACGGTTCGGCCGGGATCATCTCCTCCGCCTCCGGATCGGCAGGCGCGGGTTCCAGCGTCACGGAGTCCGTGATCACCGTTTCATCGAGTACGATCCCGTCGGTGACCGTCTCCTCCTCCGCTATGGCGGCCGCTCTGCGCACGTCTTCCTTCCTGTACTCCGTGTGTCTCTTTGCCCTTGCCATCCGTTACTCCCTCTCTTCTCCTCTTCCCTGCGCTCAGTACTGCGTATAGCCTTCCGGCGTAAAGGTGTAGGTCACACCGTTGATCTCCCGGTCCTGGTTCACGATATAATTGCCCTTGGCATCGCGGTAGCGCCAGCCCTGATCATCCCTCTTCCAGCCCTCGACGGAGATGCCGTTCTCCACGATCGGCGGTTTCAGTGAATCGGTCGCCTCGTTATCCTGGAAATGCCACCATTCGCTGCTGATCATCCCGAAGCCCGCGGCGGTCACATACTCCTTTAAAAGATCCGCCTCCTTGGTATTGCGGCTCTGCGCGGAATACCAGCTCAGGTTGTGCATATCGGACTGCGCCGTGATATCGCGCCCCGTGTCCAGACTCACCATGGTCATGTCCATGGCGACACCGAGATTGTGACGGGAAGCCGCTGCCGCGAGGAAGCTTCCCAGCCGCCAGGTCCCGTTGGTCATCTCCCAGTAATAACTGTAACTCGCATTCTCCGAAGGTGCCTCCACGGGCTGCGTCTGCACCGGGCCGTCGCCCTCCGAGACCAGTCCCTGAACCCCGGTGGTATCCTGTCCCGCGATCTCCGCGATCGTCTGCGCCATCGACGCCGGCAGCGCACTGGGCGCCGGGTCCTCCACATGACGTCCGTTCTGGATGTAACGTTCAAAGGAAGTGGGCGCGTACCGGATATCCGGATGCCGCACGTAGAGCACCTTCTCCGTCTCATCATAGATGGAGCGCGTCGCGCAGTGCGGACGGAAGCTGTCGTTGATCTTGATGCGGAAGCCGTGCGCCAGCGTGTTCTCCGCCGCATCCACGAGTTTTTCGGCGACGGGGTAAAGCAGCGGCACGACAAAGGTGTTGTCATCGAGCAGGATGTTCTCATAGCCCGGCGTCACACGGCCGGTGACATTCGGGATGTAATAGCCGTTCACCATGTAGATGGCGGCATAGCTGTTGGGGATGTCATACAGACACAGATCGCCGATGTACTCCGGCAGGTTGATCATGCAGTAATTGCTGTCGATGTACCCCTGCGCGTCCCCCAGACGTATCCGGAAGAGATGGTTCTCCTTATCTTCGCCCAGAATACACAGCGCCGTGGAAGCCGGTACCGTTCCGGTCTGCTCCGACTTGCTGCTGTCCGAATAGATCGCCAGTTCCTTGGTGGGCCAGATCGTCGCATAGAGATTGCACACATCCGTCTCGATCTCGCAGATCCCGCCGCTCTCCTGCGCGCTCCCCGGCTGGAACTGTTTAAAGGGCGTTTCAAAAGCCTCCTTGATCGGCTCGTCAAAAAGTTCCTCTTCATTCACCGCCCGCACGCGGAAGGTGTAGGTCCTGCCCGGGAGCAGATGCTCCGTATCGTAGGAGAGTTCCGTATCACCGCGCACCGTTGTCAGCGTCACAAAATCCGCCGCGCCGGGTGCCTTCATCTGGACCTGATAGCCCAGACTTCCCGTGTCATTCCAGTAGATCCGGTAATGATTATCCTGGAGCTTGTCACTCGCGAGCACGATGGTCTTGCTCATGAGGCTCCTGCGGTCCGCCTCCATGAGTTCCACGCGCTTACCCTGGAAGACGACGCCGTCCTGCTCACGCGTGGCCTCGATCTCGATCTTGTAGGATTTATCATCCTTGGGCAGTCGGAAATCCCCGTGCGGACCGTAATCCACATCGACCTCGAAATCCTTGCGGTCCCCGGGCGATGCGGTATCGCTCGCAGCCTCCGGCTGGATCTCCTTGATCATCGTACGGTCATTGCCGCCGCCCTGCACCAGATAGATCGTGTAGGTATCGCCCTCCCAGCCTTTCCAGGAGAGTTCGATCTTCTGTGCTTCATTGTTGATCCTGCTGTGATCGTCCACGATCTCGGGCTCATTGAGATAGCACTCGTAGGAAGCTGTTTCCGGCTCGTGCTCCTCCTGTTTGTCCAGGAAATAGAGAATATCCCGGGCGGTAATGGTGATCCGCACCGGCTGTGTCTTGGGGATGTCTCCGGGCTGCAGGGTGCATTTCGCCCGTCTGGTGAAACGCTCAAAGACCGGCGTCGTCTCGCTCCGCGCTCCGGAGAGATCATAGATCTCCACGCGGTAGCCGCTGGTGCGTTTCGCCGGCGTCCAGGAGAGTTCAAGGGAGTTGCGCTTGCCCGCGCGGATCTCGAGCTGCATGTCTTCCGCCAGTTCCGCGTGCTCCCGGATCATCGGCAGGATGAACACGTGAGTGGCAATAACACCGACAAGAACCAACAGCGTGAAGATCAGTAAGATCAACAGCCGTCGGTTCCTCTCTTTCGCGCTCATCCTTCTTTTGACGCGCCCGTCCCTATCCACGCCGCTTAGCGCGCGGCGGTCTTTTTCTGATATGATCGGCATATCAACGCATCATCTACTCGCCCATCTGTCGGTAATCCGTATACCTCCAGGTGCCCTTCTGTCCGTACTGCAGCTTAAATCCGCTCGTCCCGCGGTTCATCTGGAAGTCGGGATCATATACATAGGTCTTTCCGTCTACATCGATCTCCACCCACGAATGGATCGTAAGACCGCCCTTGCGGCTCGGGACCATGCCCACCATCTGACGGGGGGCGTAACCGCAGAGTCTCGCGAACTGGAAGAAGGTCGCCGCCATGACAAAGCAGTTGCCCTTGCGGTTGTCGTAGCCATAGTTGGCAAACCAGTTGGTACCGGGATCCGCGACCTCGGGCATGTCCTTCTTGCCGTGGCCGTAGTAGGTGAGACCCGCGCTCCAGTTAAAGGCCTTGTTGATATCCCAGTTCAGGCTCGAGAGGATCTCGGCAGCCTTGGCATAGCTGGGATCCGATGTCCCCGGGATGCTCTGCCAGTTGGAGCCGTCCGTGATCGGCTGGCCGTTGCCGCCCGACGCGGCCGGGGTCTGCACCGCAGTCGGCGTGGCCGGCGGCACGGTACCGTCTCCCGTAGCGATACGGGCCTCTCTCTTGCCCAGATGCAGATAGTGGATATAGTACTGCTTGAGGTCATTGCCGAAAGCATTGTTCAGGTCGGCATAGCGGGCTCTGTAGGCATACACGTTGAATTCCTCGCTCGCCTGTCTCCCCTCGCTCATTCCGTAGGCGATGAAGTGATCCAGGAGCAGCCCCGTGTCATAGCCGTACGCCGCCTTCACATCCGCATAGTGGTCGGCATAGTAGCCGGCATTGAAGACCGGTGCATACTCCGCGGGATTCGCCGCGTGCACACGCTGTCCGCAGAACGCGAACATCACGATCGCAAGCAGCAAGGCGGCGATCATGTACACGCTCTTCTTTCCGCTTCTGTTTATTGTCAGCCCTTTCATAACAATCCCCTCCATAGCGTTTCAGCCACAAAAACTAAAATATTATATCAGTTGTTGTCAAATAACACAAGTCCCTGTTATCTGTGCAAAATGCGTGCTATAATCTTCTTGTTGCGACCATCTGCCGGTCCCGTATCCGCGCCGGCACTTCCTCATGATGAAGGGAGGAACCCATGAAGATCTATTCCGTCAACGATCCCGAATTCAAGCCCTACGGCAAGGTCCTGGAAGGCTACGACACCGCTCCGCTCTTAAAGGCGCTGGATGAGTCCACCCCGCTTCCCGACGGCGTCGACTATGTGATGAGCGAAGCCGTGCTGGAGTACACTCCGGTCTTCGGTGCGCTGCAGAATAATGCTTACGGCGGCATGCCGATCCAGGTCGGCTATTGCAACGGCCACAATACGAAACTCAACTGCCTGGAATATCACCGTGACAGCGAGCTCAACATCGGCTCCACCGATTTCATCCTGCTGCTCGCCAAGGCCGATGATATCATTGACGGCAAGCTCGACACCTCCAAAGTGATGGCCTTTAAGGCCGCAAAGGGCCAGGTCGTCGAGGTCTACGAGACGACGCTCCATTATGCTCCCTGCTCCGCAGCGAAAGGCGCGGGCTTCAAGGTCGCGATCGTCCTGCCCAAGGGCACGAACGGTGCTGTCCCGGCTCTCAAGCCGTTAAACGAAGAGGACAAGTGGATGACCGCCTGCAACAAGTGGCTCCTCGCGCACGCCGAAGCTTCCGAAGCCAAGAGCGGCGCCTACGTCGGCCTCACGGGCGAAAACATCGATATCGAGGGACTGATCTGATACAAGACTCAGATCCCGATTTTCTCTGATGATAAACTCCGCTGCATCCGTTGCAGCGGAGTTTTTGTCCGGATGCGTCTTAGATCACGCTGACGACGATGCCGGTCAGGACGATCCCGGCGCTGACCAGTTTATAGCCGATGTTCTTCTCCCGGAAGACGAACTTGCCGGCCAGGATGGAGACAACGCAGGCGGACTGCTTGATGAGCGTCATGATCATGAGCTTGGAATCGGGGTTCTCATTGGCGATGAACAGGGCTCTGTCGGCAGTAAAGAACAGGATGCTCAAAAGCCAGATCCAACCGTTCTTCCAGACCGAGCGCGGGATGCGGATGTGCCGGATCACGAAGTAGAGACCGTAGAGGATCACGAGGAAGAGCATATACCAGAACTGGAGCTGGGAGGAATTGATCTCTTTCGTGTAGACCTTATCCAGACAGCCGGAGACCGCATTGAGCAGGCAGGAGCCGAGGATCATGAACAGATACTTCTTCCGGATCCGGTCTTCCTTGAAAGCGCCGGGATCTCCGCGCCCCCGCCACACCGGATAGAGCTGCAGAAACACCAGACCGGCGAGTACCAGCAGGAACCCGGTGACCGAGAATACCGTTGCTTTTTCTCCGAGCACGAACATGCCGAACAGCGTGGAAAAGATGATCCGCGACAGGTCCAGGACACCGTAGATACTGATCGGCACATGATCGATCGCGTGGAATGACCAGATCCAGGCGATGAAGATCACGAAGCTCTTGATCGCGATGAGAAAGAAGTATTTCGGCGGAAACCCGGTAATGGCTTTCGGAAACTCGGGGATACAGAAAAGAAAGGCCAGAAAGGTGTAGACAAACAACACCTCCATCACGGAATTCTTCGTGAGCGCCTTCTTTTTCACGGCATCCCGGACACCTTTGGCGATGCCGTAGAACAATACGAGCAAGATCCAGATCATGCGGCTCCTATTCTTATTTCATGCGTTCCCCTGCTTCGGTTTTCGATCTACTCTGCCAGCACCCGGATCACCACGTCCCGGTCATAATCCTCGGTCAGTGTCAGCACGGCGTAGGTCTTCTCGCGGCGTTCTCCGCGCGGATAGGTGAGGCTGCCCGGATTGATGTAGAGGATCCCGCCTTCCTCGCCGAATTCCGGGACATGCGTATGGCCGAACAGGATGATGTCCGCCCGGTTTCGCAGTCCGATCTCTAAAAGATCATGCACCCCGTAGCGGACATTTTCCCTGTGCCCGTGCGTGATCAGAACATTGTAGAACAGGATCCGTTCATTCAGGATATCGGGCAGCCCGCCGTAGTCGCAGTTCCCGCGCACGGCATGGAACCGATAGGGGTTATCTTCGGCGGCGTACTTATCGAGACTCACCTCCGCGTCCCCGCAATGGATCAGATGATCGAAAGGTGCTTCCTTTTCGATCACGCGGTCGATCACCTGATTGTCTCCGTGTGTGTCCGACAGGATCACGATCTTCATGAACAATCCCTCCGCAGCTGCTCACTCTCCCAATGAGTTTTTTCTTCCTATCCTATTTTATTCATTTTGTTTCAATTGTTAAGTATCTCCCATCAATAATTTATCCCCCGGTCACCCGCACCACCTCCGTGGCCACCTGCTCCTGAAAGCGGACGTCATGTTCCACCAGAAGCATCGTCGGCTCGTATTGCAGGATCAGCTTCTCGATCTGCATCCGCGAGAACACATCGATGTAATTGAGCGGTTCGTCCCAGATGTAGAGATGCGCCGGTGTGATGAGACTCGCTGCGATAAGCACTTTCTTGCGCTGTCCCTCGGAAAAGTCCTCCATGTTCTTCACAAACTGCTCCCGCGGCAGATCAAGGCGTCGCAGCACGGCAAGGAGCAGACTCTCGTCGAGGTCCCGCTTCCTGCAGAGCTCGCGCAGGCTCCCCGTCAGATGCGACGTGTCCTGGTTCACATAGGAGATGATCATGCCGGAGGCAACCTCCAGATCCCCCGAAATGAGCAGATCCGTATCCTGTCCGCCGGCCGTCCCCGCCCGGTCGAGGATCGCGCGGATCACGCTGGATTTGCCGCACCCGTTGTCGCCCGCGAGGACGATCCTGTCGCCCTGCCGGATCTGAAATCTTAAGCTCCGGAACAGTTCCCGCTCCGCGTCCGCGTACCTGAGCGTCAGGTCGTTTGCGCGGACCAGCACGTCCTTATGATACGTTAACGGCCGGATCTTTAAGTCATCCACGCGTTCAATGTCCTTCAGGAGTCCCTCCTTTTCCTCGATCTCCCGTCCGATCCGCGTCTCATAGGATTTCACCCGCGCCTGCATCTTCTTGGTCTTGGCACCGATGTAGGATCTCGTCGAGATATTCCTCTCGGGCTCCTTGACGGGATCGAAACCGATCTTTGTGTTCTCGTTCTTCTCCGCCCAGCGGCTGCTGCGGTCGGCGGCGCTTTTCAGCTTCCCGATCTCCTTCAGGTGTTTTTCGTTTTCGGCCCTATGGAAGGCGTCCGCCCGTTCCTTGTTCTCCCACCACGAGGAGAAGTTGCCGGCCTGCACTTCGATCGTGGCGCGGTTTAATACCAGGACATGATCGCACACCGCATCCAGCAGATCCCTGTCATGCGATACGAGGACAAAGCCTTTCTTGGACGCCAGATACTCCTTCACGATCCCGCGCGCCGCCGTATCCAGATGATTCGTCGGCTCATCGATCAAGAGAAACTCATTGTCCGCGGCGAACAGCACGGCCAGCATGACCCTCGTACGCTCCCCGTAGCTTAATGTCTCAAAGGGTCTGTACAGGCATTCCGGGTCCGTCTTCAGCTCATTCATCTGCACCAGCACCTGCCAGTTCTCGACGCCGGGCTTCCACACTTCGATCAGATCCGCCGCGTTCTTCCCCCGGTCCGCTTCCTCCACCCGGTAAGGGAAATAGTCAAAACGGGTGCCGGACTCGATACTCCCGCGGTGTTCATACCTGCCCATGAACAGGTTTAACAGCGTGGTCTTGCCCTTCCCGTTCCTGCCGATCAGTCCGAGTTTCCAATCCGTGTCGATATGAAAATTCACATCCCGAAGCACCTCATCGGCACTTCCCTCATAGGAAAATGTCAGATCTCTCACCTGTATCTGTGCCATATCCATCACCTCCGTCAGTCATCCACGGCCTCGTCGGTGCAATAAAAAAACTGCTCCCAACCGGAAGCAGATCACACGTACATAAGAAGATAAGGTCATGCCGGATGCACTAAAAACAATCCCTGACGGTTCTTTGAAGAGTACGATGATCGGATCCGGCATACACAAACAGACCTGTTAAGGCCATGGTTATCATTCGCGTTTACCTGATCTGTCATCGAATCTTCATCGGCTCACCCGTACGCTGTTACGCGCCTTTCTTTTTTAATCAATGCAAAGGATAACACCTTTTGACGGAAAACACAAATGCTTTTTTGCCGGCCTTGCGGATCTTTCTTTCAGGTTCCGCCGGTCCCGAGCATTTCATCCGCCCTGTCGGCCAGGATCGTCAGTTCTCCCATCGCGGCCCGGCTCTCTTCCATCAGGAGCCGCTGCGCATCCGCCCGTTCCGCATCGCCTTTGGTATCGTAGATCCGGTACAGAAAAGCGGCTTCGACATAATCCGCCAGCGCATGATAGGAGACCGACTCCGTCTCGTTGTTGAATTCGTTAAAATACTTTCCTTCGATCAATCCGGCATAGTCTCCTTTTTGCAGTTCAAACGAGATCATGCCGGGATCCTGTGTGAAGGAGCGCTTATCCGCCATTTTCCTGTAGAAAGCGGCGGTCCCTGCCGTCACGAGCAGGACAAAGAACAGGAGGATGATGATCCCGTCCAGCAGCAGGATCACCGGGTCTTTTTCTTTCTTCTCCCGCTTCATCCTCTCATCCCTCCGGTGCCGTGGCTCTGTAACTCTCATACAGGAGAGCTCCAAGAGATTCCGGATCCATCTCCCACATGGCGGACGCCTGCGCGTCGGTCAGGCCGAAATACACCTGTACCATATCCTGCGTGTCCTTTTTGATATCGATGAGGAACGCCCCGTGTTCCCCCATATGCATCGGGGAAGCCGGCGGATCATGCCAGAACGCGCCGCCGACATAGCGGTCCCAGTCGCTGATATAGACCGCCGCATCCACACACCAGTCACGGTCGGTCTTCTCCCGGTATCCGTCAAAGCCCCCGAGGATATTCAGGATATCGTCGCAGATCGCCCCGTAGCTGATCACTGCCGTGAAGACTCTGGCGTAATCCTGATATGCCTCATTGCTGCGCAGGCGGTAGTTAAGCATATAGCAGTTCATTGCCAGGTATTCCCGGTTCTTCTCCATCTCCCGCAGCGTTTCCGCCACCGCTTCCCCGTTCCGGCTGACCTCGCCGGCGATCCGCTTTTCGTATTGCTTTTCACGAGCTTCGATATCGGAATCCCTGCGGATCCCGATCCACAGGGTGAGGATCGCGGCAAGCATCAGCCCGATCACGATCAGTCTGCCGATCCTGCCGGCCGTTCTCGTCTTTGAGGCGGCCTCCCTCCTCGTCCTGTCATACGTATCGCGGGCTTCGCTCATCAGGGCCCGGTGGCCGGCTCCCTGATCGTTCTTCCTGCCGCAATAAGGACAGACAGCATCGTCCATCCCCAGATTGCTACCGCAATATCTGCACTTCATCCTGTGATCCCGCCGTGAATCTAATGGTAGTTTTTATAATACTTTGACGTCTCTCTGAAGACCCGGGAACGGTTCACCCGCTGCGCTTCCAGCACCCGGTCCCGCATGCGCTCCATATCCTCTCCGGTGTAACCCAGACGATCCGTGATGACAGGCAGGATCTCTTCTTCGCGGATCGGATCAAAGAGCGCCGCACCGTCCTCCCCGTACGCCCGGTAATAGAAATAAAAGCAGATATAGGTCAGTTCCTCCGCCTCATGGTCCGTCAGACTCCGGTCCTGCCAGCCCGCGAGGATCCGGCTAAGCTTCCCGTAACAGCTCGCCGCATATCCCGCCTCATAATGGGGGACTCCCCAGAGCGACACTCTCTCCAGTGAATAAGCCTCGTCAAAGATCTCCGCCATTCGGGTGATATCGCCGTCTTCATAGGCCTGTCCCAGCTGTTCGCCTGCCGCCGCGGCATAAGCCGACGCATGCGCCTGTTCCTCGGCGGTCAGAAACAGCTTCGGCTTGTCCCTTGTCTCCCGGATCAGTTCCGCGACCCCCAGAGCAGTGATCACCAGCAGGATCACCAGGATCGTCAGGACGAGCTTCGTGCCTCCAGCAATCCCCCTTACCAGCGCCCTGGTAGGTTCCTTCTTCGTCTCCTCGATATCCCTGCGGATCGCTTCGAGGTCTGTCCGGAATTTCCGCTCCGCGCCCTCCCTGTTGATATAGCCGCAGTACGGGCATCTGTCGGCGTCCCGGTCGATCTGCGCCCCGCAATTGGGGCAAACGACCGGTTCGGGTACGGGCTGTATCTTCTCCGGCGGGTTATTGTTATAACACATCCCATTCCCTCCGATCCGCAAAGTCCATCCTGACAGCCGCATTTTCCACGGCCTCATAAGAGCGTCAAAGGCACGCCGGCAGCACTTTTCGGGCGGCGCTCACAGCTCCGAAAGCCGGAAATCCCTGATCCTGCCGTATACAGGCGGCGCCTCCACCCTGAGACCGATCACCGCCTGTCCGGCTTCCGGCACCTCCGCCTCCAGCGCGGTGCGCACATAATCGATATCCGAAGGATAGATGGCTTTCTCGCAGACGACCTCTTCATTACAGGTAACCCTCTTGAAAAACAGGCTTACCCTGACACCGGTGGTATTGGTTCCCCGGTATTCCACGGACAGCCGGTATCTGCCCGCCTTTTCGATCCGGATATCCCTGCTGACCTCAAATCGGAAATTGGAAAGACTGGAAAAAACAAGCTCTCCGTTCTCCCGCTTTACCTCCACGCTGTCGGGCTTTTTCCAGATCCACCAGCACGAGGCCTCATCCGCGAGATCTCCCGCAGGGATCAGATCTGTCCCGGCGGGAGGGAGTTCCTCCGCCTTCCTCCTGTAGAGCGAAGCGATATGACCGTTGAGATCGGCGATCGCGGGATGCAGCGGATCAAAATCCCGGAAGGCGGCAAACGAGGGAAGGAGTCTGCCCTCCGTATCCATCATACCCATATTCTCATCCCAGCTGCTTAAGTTTTTATCCGTAAAGCAGAGCGGTTCCCAGTAATATACGCCGCTCCTCTTCTCGCCGGAAACCTCCGACGCGATCTGCATCACCAGAGAGAGCGCCTTATACTGCTCGTCAATCCCGGCTGGGAAGCCTGCCATCTTCATCATGTCACGGTTGATATGCTCCAGAGGGCAGTGTCTCCAGGGATGCGCGGTCTCCACCACATACACGGGCAGTCTGTACCGGTCGATGAGCTGTGTCATGGAATCCTTAAGATCCTTAAACGTACCGTGCCAGAAGGAATAGAAGGAGATCCCGATGACATCGATCCTGTCCATTCCCGCGGCAAACATCGCATCCAGCCAGTCACGCAGGCTGAAGAAGCGTCCGCCCTGATCCAGATGGATCATGACCTCTATGCTTTCCGAAATATCGCGCACCGCACGGATCCCCGCATTAACGAGCGCCGCAAGGGACGGATAATCGGGGACAGCCCCGTCGGGAAAGAGCATACCGCTGCGGATCTCGTTGCCGATCTGCACCATATCGGGCAGCGCATCGTTTTTGGAGAGCTCCGCCAGCACATGATGCGTATAGTCATATACCGCCTGTGTGAGCCCCTCAAAATCCAGGTCCTTCCACGCAGCGGGCTTGTTCTGCTGTCCGGGATCCGCCCAATAGTCGGAATAATGGAAATCCAGCAGGAAATGCAGATCCCTTTCTTTTGCCCTGCGGGCCATGGCAATGGTCCGCGCGAGGTCGCAATACCCTCCGGATTCCGGCACATTGGAGGGTACGTTCCATATACGGAGGCGGATCGCGTTCACCCCGTACTTCGTAAGCAGATCCATGGGGTCTGCGGGGGTCCCGTCCATATCCCGGAAAACAAGGCCCTTTTCTTCCTTCTCGGGAACGCTTGAAATATCGACGCCCTTCAGAAACCGCGGTTTTTCAAAAGGTTCTCCGATGACGGGCTTTGCCCCGGGTTTACTGTGGCGGGCGCGTTTTACCTCATACATATACTTGTCCGCCATCACCAGATACTCATTGGGGCTGCGGGAGGATCCCGGATCCGTGTAGATCACCCCGATGCTCACCTCCATGTTGCGCGCGCTCAGCACGTCGTGGACACGGCGGGTAAAGCGGTTCACCTTTTCTTCGGATGCATAGGGGATGAAGACGACAAATTCGTCGCCGCCGAAACGGTAGGCGTAGGAATCTCCGGGCTTGTATGCGCTGATCGCCGCGGATATGGCAAGCAGCACCTTATCCCCGAAATCATGTCCGTAAGTATCATTGATCGACTTGAAATGATCGACATCAAAAAAGCACACGGCGCAGACTACGCCTTCCCTGCGATAGGTCTCAAACCGGGGCAGGATCATCTCGTTGTAGGTGACCCGGTTATACAGGCCGGTCAGGACATCCCGGTTATAAAGCCGCCGCATCCTGTCCGCCGCGTTTTCCAGCTGCGTCCGGATAAACAGGTTCTGGAGTCTGTTGATAAAGGTATGGTGCGCGTCGTAGAACAGATAATGGTCGTAAAGAAAAGCCGGCTCCATTAATATGGTCATGCCCACTCTCTGGTCACGGAAATGGATCGGAAAGAACATGAAATCTCTTGTCTGTTCCGAAGACGCGAGGTATTCCCTGACATCCTGATACGTCCTGACCGAATACAGACGTCTGCCGTGATCCTCGCCTGCCACGACGACGAGAGAATCCGTGTCCAGTCTGTCCACGGAAAAGCCGCTTTCAGGCTTCGCCTCCAGAAGCGCCCGATCCACGCAGATGAACAGGCCGGCACACTCGAGGTTCCTGATGTATTCCGCAAAGCTCTCGAAAAGCCCGCTGATATTCCGGCATTCCGCAAAGCGCTTTTCCAGCTCCAGCGTGTGCTCCTCATGGCGGTCCAGTTCCACCTTGTAATCGATCTGCCATTTGGCGTAATCCCGGTAATCGACGAGACCGGTATTGGGACAGCCGCAGGTTTCGGCGGGGATGATCTCACTTTGCATGTAGGTGTAGATATCCACTTCCTCATGGTTCATCAGGGCATGGAGCACCTCAAACGCACGCCGGCTGAGCGTGCCGCGATTGTGATTGACACTCGCGATCTGCGGCTTGTAATAGGCGGCCTTGTCCAGGTTGTCAAACCCCGTGACCCGGAAATCCCGCGGGATCTCGTACCCCCGCCGCATCGCCTCCTTGCAGATTCCCGCCGCGATATTGTCATTGGCACAGATAAAGACGTCCGGGAATACCTTCCCCTCCTCCATCCATTCCGAGAAATAGCGGACGCCGGTATCGAAATCAAAATCGCCGAACATGTAATGATCCTCCGGGACCGGCAGGCCCAGTTCCTCCATCGTCTCACAGAACGCCTCAAAACGCTGCCTGTTCTCATAATGGTAGGACGGTCCGCCGGCGAATACCATGTCCCGGCATCCGTGGACGTCATACATGTGCCTGACCATGTCACGGATCAGATTCTTATTGTCATTTCCGACGTAATGGAAGCCCTCGACATAATATGCGATACTCACAACGGGCACGTGCACCCGTCTGAGTCTTTCGACCGTTGCCGCGATGATCCCGGGATCCTCCGTATTGTTGCAGTCAAAGATAAAGCCGTCGAAGTCATCGTAATCGATCTGTTCATAGAGCGCGTACTCGCCCTTATTGTACTTTTCATCATGGCTGAGATTGCCGTTGGTATTATAGGTATACAGGCAGATGTCGACGCCGAGTTCCCGGGCGCCCTGCATGATCCCCGACACCCAGGCATACGTCACATATCTCCGCCACCCATCCGTGATCAGCGCGATCTTTTTCATCCGTTTTCTCCGTTATTCGGATCCCTGCAGAGAGCCATGGGGAGGGTTCTCACGCCTGTGCCATGGCCTCCTCGTAATCCCTGACCTGCGCGATAAGCCTGCGTGATTTGATCTCCGCCATGGGGAAGAGATTCCTCGCCAGATCGCTCACCCGCTCATCGGTCGAGATGAGACGGATCCGGTCGATCCCGTCGACGCAGGCGGCCAGGCCGCCGGCCGCAGCCAGCAGCAGGGCCGTGGTCTCCCGGTCCGACTCGGAATAGAAGAAGACCGGGAACAACGTCCTGTTCACCCGTTTGGTCAGCAGCAGACCGCAGGGTTCCTCGCCGTCCAGCAGCACACTGCTGATCTCCGCATCATACCCCTCGATATCGCCCGCGATATCAAACAGGCTGTAGGCGCCCGTCCTGCCGGAGAGCTGCCCGATCACCTTGTTGTTCTTGAGCGATGCCAGCGTCACGGCAGGGGGATAAGAGGCAGGATCCTCCTTAAACAGCGGATAATTGAAGATCTGTTCCGGATAGACCTCCCACTCTCCCGGCAGGTCCTCCATCTCCTCAAAAAACCGTTCCTCAAAATAGATCGCCGCCCGCTCCATGACCGCGCGCAGATCCGTTTCCTGAATGAGGCGTGCCGCCACACGCGGGAGATCATAATGCCGCGCCGTCTCAAAGAGCCTGACGAGCAGTTCCTCGCCGACGCCGCCAAACCGCTTCTCCGGATCGACGCAGATCCACTCCGCGGTGACCAGCTCCTTATCCCTGCTGCCCACCAGCAGCCCCAGCGGTTCGTCCTCATCCCCCGTATTCTCTGTCGCGGCGTAGGCAAATCCGCCCGGCAGCCACGCCCTGTCCATGAATCCGTAGGGATCCAGGTGCGTAAAATACTTCGCCTCATCCTGCCACAGTCGTATAATCTTCATCTCATCCTCTCCGATCTGTTGTTACGCCGGCCCATCATACCGTTTTCGCCAGCAGTGCCTCTGTCAGCGCCGCCGGCACATCACCTTTCCTGCTCGCGTATGTCTGCACATGCAGGTCGATCCTGCCGTTTTCGTGCGCTTCGTCATATTCCCCGGCCGCGTCCTCGACCAGGAGCCTTAACAGCTCCAGCGCGGACCTGTCGCCGTTCTCCGTCAGGAGCACACAGCTGTCATGCGCCGTCCGGATAAGCTCCGCATTGCCGGGCGCCTCCTGCTTCAGGATCGCGACCAGCGCCCCGGGATCGCCCCCCGCCGTAAAGGTCATCGCGTAACGGAAGGTCCGTCTGCCGAGCAGTACCTGTTCATGCAGATAGCGCAGATACTCCTTATTGCACAGGCCCGTCTCCCGGTCCTCAAAACGCCATTCGCTCACCAGCGAGAAATACAGGAAGACCAGCCCGATGGAGATCCCCAGCGCCGCGGCGGAATACGGAGTCGTGAGATCCACAATGCAGGCGGTCATGGCCGGTATGAGAACCGGTGCGATCCGGAAGAACCGGAACCGGTGTCCCTTCAGGTGATAGACGATCGTCTGAAACAAAGGGACCAGCAGGTAGAGGAATTCCACCGCCATGAGCACATCGTAGATCACCGTCCCGGTATAGGTCAGATCCTCGTTGATGGTAAACACGATCCCGGTGAAGAGGTTAACGATGAGCAGCAGCGCACAGAGCCCGAGAGGCGCCGTCAGAAACGCGATGGTGCGGATCAGGCGGTCTCTGCTCCCGTAGAGTTTGAAATCCACGTACATGACCCAGTGAAAGACCAGCACCAGCATGGTCATCTCCAGCAGGGTCTTCGAGATCCATGCCGCGGGTCTCCCCCAGGAAAAGGTCTGCCCGTGCAGGGAGTAGCACACCATACTCAAGAGCGCCTCCGCCATCGCTCCCACACACAGGATCAGAAAGAGGCGGGCCGCGACGCTGCGTCTGCCGCGGAATCTCGAGGACAGACAGACCATTCCCAGCATCATGAGAAAGGCCATCAGATCGGAATAGATGATGACTGCATTCTGCTCCGTCACGATCATACGCTCTCCTCCTCATCGTAGAATCCGCGGTTCATCCTGAGGATCTGGATATAGACCAGACCAACCGCGTAGACAAAGGGGGTGGAAGAGATCCCTCTGGCCATTCTGCCCCCGAAGAGACGCACGATGACCATTAAGAGCATGGTCAGGATCAGGCGCGCATCGATCCTGGCCAGGAGCATGACGCCGATCAGCCCGTAGACCGCCGTCGCGAGAAAGATGACCGGATAGTATTCCCCGAAATGATACCGGTTGGCCTCATCGACCGTAAACAGGTACCGGCCGGGGAGATTGCCGAGGATCACCGGGATCTCCAGCATAAACGGGACCGCATATAACGGCAGGCGCTTCTTTGTATGCGCGGGATCCTGATACGCTCTGGCGTCCGCGTACAACACGAACAGAAACGCAAAGCATTCAAAGGCAAGGGTAAACAACGTATCCCCGGCGATGATGAGATCGCCCGCCCGGGATACCGGGCTGCTCTCGAGCATGTTGTTCATGCCGTCGGTAAAGGCGGCGATGATGTCCGTGACGAGCATGGCAAAGAACAGCCTGTCCTCAAGCCTCCCGCGGATACGGTAGAGCCTGGTGTACAGCGCCATGCCGGCCAGCAGGAACAGCGCCGCGCTGCTCATGATCACGGTACCGATATTGACATAAGACCGGCCGGCCAGATCGAACAACATCCTCTCAGTCCTCCCTTCTCGTACCAGTCGTGACCGTCTCCCCTTTCTTATCAGGGAAGAACATGGAAGCGAGCCGCCTGGATGCATCGTTGTGTCTGCGCAGGATCACCTGCGTGTCCGCCGGATACTTCTGCACGGCAGCCTGTATGGACCGCCGGATCATCATTGCCAGATCCACACGTGTGTCCGGACCGAAGCCGCACAGGAGAGAGAGCAGGAGCTTCCCGGAAGGCAGCACGTGGACCAGCAGGAAACCGCTGATCTTGCCGTCCGTCATCAGGGCACTGGAGATATCGGGCTCAAAGAAATCCATGGGCAGATAGGCCAGATCCTCCATGATGCCCTTTTTCTGATGGAAAAGGGCGTCCATGATACCGCGCCGGTACTGCCGGACCATGAGCTCCCCGAGATTCAGGATGTAGGACGGCACCCTGCCTTTGGCGAGAAGCAATTCCCCCAGTTCTCCGACAGAGACCGTCACATCACGGCCTTCCTTCTGTTCGGGTGAGAATCCTTCGTCCGCAAGCAATCCGGCAGGCAGATCATCTCCCGGCAGTTCAAAAAAGGTCTGCGTGACGCGCTCCTCTTCCGCTTCTTCGCGGTACGCCCGGAACAGCTCCCTGCCTTCTTCCGTGCCGGGGGCGCAGAGCCACACGATCTCCGAGGACGTCTCTTCGCGGTCCTCATCGGCATCCTTCAGTTCCCAGATCAGCGCGGTATCCGGCTCGTCACCGCCCAGGGATATCCCCCGGTAGCAGGGCCGTCCGATATTCTCCGCGACATCCTCCGGGATCAGATCCCGATAGACCTCCAGATTCTCCGGCGTGATCCTCTCAAATCCCACGTTATCTCTCCCGATCTCCCCCGATCGTCCGTCTTACTGCTTCAGTTTGTTAAAGATCTGCTCGGCCGTCTCGCTGTCCGTCTTGCCGATCGCATCCTTGAGTCCCAGGATGGTCAGCGTGCACTCGGCCAGCAGTCTGGGCTGCTTGAGCGGGTTGAACTTGCTGGCGCTGAACAGGAGGGAATGCACGATGTTGAGCTTGAGATAATCCCCCATCTCCTCGTCGCGCTCAAAGCCCTGGCCGTTGCGCAGCAGCCGTACCTCCTTGCCGTGGATCTCCGTCTTGCCGCCGGTCTTCTTGTGCTCTTCCTTATTCATGTACTTCTCATAGATGAGCTTGCCGTGCAGGTTGGATTCCCCGTCGATGAGCCGCTGCAGCGTGGCGTTGCCCGCCTCGGCGTAATAGCCGTAGATCATCTTGCGGTCCGCGAAGCACTTCCAGATGAAGTCCGCGAGTTTGAAGGCCTTCTCGATGACCTTGTCGTAGCCCTTGAGACCGGCGAATTCCGTACCCTTGGCGGCCAGATCGCCGATGGTGGAGAGGATCTTGCGGCCCTCCTTGTCCTGCGTGAGTTCATTGGCCACGTTCATCAGGGAGGCGTTGTTGCCCCGGGCGTATTCGACCAGTTCCTTGCTGTACTTCTCGATATCGATACCGGCCATCTTGGTGTCGTCCTCGCTGACCGCTTCCCCGGCTCCCTTTTTGACATTCTTGAGCTGTATGATATTACGTGAGGAGTTGACGATCTCGAGGATCCCGCCGATGAGATCCGCGCCGGCCCCCACATATTTGCCCGCGGCATCCAGGAAATCCTTGCTCTTCTCCAACGCTTCCAGCGTCCCGTCCAGGATGTTGCGCAGTTTCTCGGGAATGTGACTGTCGATGCAGATCTTGTTGAGGTATTCCGCCTTCTCGTCCGACCAGGTCGTAGCCCCTTCGTAGAGCTCGCCGATCTTCTTGGCGCTCATGAAGCCGCCGAGATATTTCTCGATGTACTCGTCCGCCTTGACCAGTGCGGAGGGATCTTCGACGAGATACTTGTCGAGCATCTCCCGGACCCCGCTGCCCTTGCCCGCGTAGTTTAAGACCAGGTCCACGCAGCCGACGCCGGTGATGGCGTTCTCCTCCTTCTCTTCCTTCGCCTTCTTCTTGGCATCGCGGCGCTTCTTGTCGAGCTCCTTGAGTTCCCCGGAGAGGGCGTCCTTCTTCTCTTCCTTCTCCTCCTCCTCTTCTTCGGGCCCGTTCTTGATCTCCTTGATGTTCCCGACGCCTTCCTTGACCTGGCCGACGATCTCCTTGACGGCCTTTCTGCTCTCGCCGTAGGCGTTGGCCATATCCGCGAGGCTCTTTAAGAAGCCGGCCGTCTTCTCATCCTTCTTCTCGTCCTTGTTCTCCTCTTCCTCTTCCTCCTTTTCCTTCTTTTCCGTTTCCTCGGGGAGGATGGACTTGACCTGGGCCTTGATGAAGTTGGACTTCTTCTTGGAGAGGACGTAATCGGAGAAACCGGCCACGGTGCCCAGGACACTCAGCTTGTCGGACACCTCGCTGTAGCCCTCCGAAGCGAGGAAGCGCATGAAGCGCGAACCCGTGTGATGGAGGTTGCGGCGCAGATACTTGCGGTCGAATTTCATCTCTCCCGCGGACTTGTCCCCGAGGGAATTGTAGAGTTCCTCATCCCCGGCGGCCATCTTGTACTCATTGACGGCACGCGTGACAAACTGAAGGGCCCGCTTGAAGAGCTTCCAGTCGATGGCGGTCTTCTTGCCCTTGACGAAGAACTGATTGCTGACGGTGAGGTTCTTGTCCACCCAGTTGACGCCGTTCATCTGCTCAAAGCTCATGTCGTCGTTGATCTGTGTCGAGCACAGGGACAGCAGCGCGCTGGAATAGGCGCCGTCCTTAAGCTCGATCGTCCCGCCGGTTTTGGAGGCGGAGAGCAGATATTCGTCGATCAGTTCGTCTCTTGCGCTGGTGTTGACGAAATCGCGCTCCGCGATCCCGAAGATGTTGCGGTAGAGATTCTTCTGGGAGATATCCAGGATATCGCGGTGCTCCAGCGCCCGGATGAAGAGCGCCTTCTCCGCGGTGGTCAGAGCCTGGTAGCCCTTGATCAGATCCTCCTTTTCGTCCACATCGCCGTTCTTGCGGTCCGCGTGGTAAGCGCCCAGCAGGATATCGCCGAATTCATCCGGCAGCTCGTCAGGACGCTTCCCCGCGAAGCTGCCCACATGCTTGTAGTAGAAATCCGCCCCCTTGTCGCCCTTGTCTCTGGAATTGAGGGTGATCCTGCCCGCACTGCGCACGGCCAGCCGCTTGACGCGCTCCCGTTCCACCTCTTCGATGAAGTCGATGGCATTGCCCAGCAGCTCCCAGTCTATCGCTTCCACACGCTCCAGACTGCTCTTGACGAAATCATCCTTCGTGAGCCTGCCGTCCGTGAGTTCCTTGTCATCACGGATCTGGAAGCTTAAGAGCGAGGCCATGGCCTTGCGGATCGTATCGGGATCCGCGCTCTCCGTCAGGGCGTCCTCCCTGCCGGATCTGCTCAGCAGCTTCTCATAGATGGTGAAGCGCTTCTCCGTATTGGCATGGCTGATGATGCCGGTCTCCTCGTCCTTGCCGCCCGAGGTGAAATCGAGGACCGTGCGGTCCTGCAGCACATAGATGAGCATATTGAGCATGCTCTCGTTGAGCCCCTTGACCCGGCTGTAGATGAGATCGACGCTGCAGTCGTCCTTCCACTGTCCGATGGCCCTGGCCTTGCGGTCGATGAAGCCCTGGCTGCCCTCGCGCAGCTTGTCCGTCTTCATGTAATTCTCGAGCGCCGAGAGGAAGGAAGCCTGATCCTCCACCTGCAGCCGGTCGATCTCCTGTTTCTGACTGGTCACGCTGCTGGCACTCTTCACGACCTCGCCGCGCAGGGAATCGGCGACATCCGCCACATAGGCGCTGTCGGACATGCGGTCCCACTCCTTGGTGCGCAGCTCAAAGCGGCGTTTCTCCACCATCTGCGTGAATTCCATGGCCTCGTCAAAGAGCTTGGTATCCGCGGAAACCTTGAAATTCTTGGAGCGGGCGTTGAGGGAGCGGATGGCCCGGCCGTAATCCACCTTGAAGTCCACCTTGTCCCCGTTGATATAAGCGAGGATCTGGCTGCGGGACGCGTTAAGCTGTTCGTCGCTCTGGCCGTAGATCACGCGTTCCGAACCGTACTCGGTCAACCGGGAACAGTAGAGGGACATGGCAAAGATCTTGCGCTGATCCTCATTGAGCTTGTTGTACTGCGCGAGCAGCTCCGGCTTGCGGGTGATGACGATGGCCTGCTCGAAGTCCCTGCGGGAATGCTCGCCGATATAGGTGTTGGCCGTCTCGAAATCTTCTTTGGAGACCGAATCGCCGGTGCTGATCATGGCCTCCCTGGAGGCGGCGTCCTTGATGCGCTCGCGCACGGCGCCGACGATCCTCGTGATGTTCGCTTCGGCGGTCTTCTCTCTGTTCTTGTTCTTGCCGGTGAAGTATCCGTCGCTGTCCCTGATGATGGCCGCCGTCACGCAGTCGTAGGCCGCGTTGCGGTAACGGGCGCGATAGACCTCGTCATAGGAACTGATCACCGGATCCGCATCCAGCACGCGGTCGATCTCGCGGTAAGCCCTGTCGGCAAACACGAAATAGTTCTTCTGGTCCGTGATCATTCCGGAGAATTTGGCAAAATCGGAATCCGTCTTATTCTCCACCGCAAACATCCAGGCGCGCATCTTCTCGCAGGCATCCCGGTGCGCCAGCTTCAGTGCGGGATGCGATACGGGGATCGCTTCCAGCTCTCTGATCTGACCGACGACACCCGTGCATTCCTTAAGCGCGGCATCGATCCCGATCTCGTGTTCCCCGCCGTACTTTGCGGCATAGACAAGCGCAAAGTCCATATCCTCGGCGGAGACACCGGCCTCTTTGGCGCGCTTCCAGATGCGCTTCAGACGG
>JAEEGL012043305.1_pt1 | contig 21351 bp, 22 predicted proteins | sample 9134231 | NCBI WGS metagenome assembly JAEEGL01 (sample SAMN16246548, study PRJNA631951) | gut metagenome | biome: gut microbiome; feature: rumen; material: fiber-attached | host: Bos | place: Iran: Karaj | collected 2018-10
CTTCATCTACACGAACGCCGAGACCAGCGTGGCCAACTACTGCGCCAGCATCACCATGTACCCCTGGCTCTTGCAGGGCACGCTCCCGCTCGGCGGCAACTCCACGCCCCCGACAAACCTCAAGAGCTTCTGCGGCGGCTTTATCAACATGGTCTTCATGGTCAGCTCTATGCTCAGCGGCGCCTGCGCCACACCTGAGTTCCTAATGTACCTCAACTATTTCATCCAGAAGGACTACGGCCCCGACTACTGGAAGGAACCCGAACGTGTTGTCGACCTCAGCCTGCGCAAGAAGACCATGGACAAGGTGATAACCGACTGCTTCGAGCAGATTGTCTATTCTCTCAACCAGCCCACAGGTGCACGCAACTACCAGGCTGTGTTCTGGAACATCGCCTATTACGACAAGCCCTACTTCGAGAGTCTCTTCGGCGAGTTCCGCTTCCCCGATGGCTCAGCTCCCGACTGGAACGGCCTCTGCTGGCTGCAGAAACGTTTCATGCGCTGGTTCAACCAGGAGCGCACCAAGGCCGTGCTCACCTTCCCCGTTGAGACCATGGCCCTGCTATACAAGAAAGAGGGCGACAATGTTGTCTTTGCCGACCCCGAGATGGCCAGCTTCACCGCCGAGATGTACGCCGAAGGTCATTCGTTCTTCACCTATATCTCTGACAATGCGGACTCGCTGAGTTCCTGCTGCCGTCTGCGCAACGAGATTACCGACAACGGCTTCAGCTACACGCTGGTTGCCGGCGGCGTAAGCACAGGCTCCAAGTCGGTGCTCACCATCAACCTCAACCGCTGCATCCAGTATGCCGTCAACAACGGCAAGGACTACAAGGAGTTCCTCACCGACATCATCGACCTCTGCCACAAAGTGCAGCTGGCTTACAATGAGAACCTCAAAGAACTTCAGAGCCACGGCATGCTACCGCTCTTCGACGCCGGCTATATCGACATCGCGCGCCAGTACCTCACCATCGGCGTGAACGGCCTGGTGGAGGCTGCCGAGTTCATGGGCATCGCCATCAAGGACAGCCCCGAATACCGCGAGTTCGTGCAGACGGTCCTGGGTCTCGTGGAGAAGAAGAACAAGGAGTACCGCACCAAAGAGGTGATGTTCAACTGCGAGATGATTCCCGCCGAGAACGTGGGCGTGAAGCACGCCAAATGGGACCGCGAGGACGGCTACTTTGTGCCACGCGACTGCTACAACTCGTACTTCTATATCGTCGAGGACCAGTCGCTCACCGTGCTCGACAAGTTCCGCCTGCACGGCAAGCACTATATCGAACACCTCACCGGCGGCTCGGCGCTGCACATGAACCTCGAGGAGCACCTCACCCAGCAGCAGTACCTGCAGCTGCTCGAGGTAGCCGCCAAGGAAGGCTGCAACTACTTCACTTTCAATATTCCCAATACCATCTGCAACGACTGCGGACACATCGACAAGCGCTACCTCAAGGAGTGCCCGAAATGCCACTCGAAGAATGTCGACTACATGACCCGCATCATCGGCTACCTCAAGCGCGTGAGCAACTTCAGCCAGCCGCGCCAGCAGGAAGCCGCCCGCAGATACTACGCTACTATGAACTAAACAATGCTCAAATATACTAACACAGATATTGTCTTTCAAGAGATTCCCGACGAGGTGACGCTGGCCGTCAACCTCTCGGGGTGTCCCTGCCACTGCCCCGGGTGCCACTCGAAATACCTCTGGGGTGACGAAGGGGAGCCGCTGACCGACGAGGCCATCGACCACCTGCTGGCGTCACAGCCTTCGGGGGTGAGCTGCGTGGCCCTGATGGGTGGCGACGCTGAACCGGCAGAAGTCGACGGCATCGCTGCACGACTCAAACAACGTCACCCGAAACTGAAAACGGCCTGGTACAGCGGCCGTTCGATATTGGCTAAAGAGGTGAACCTCGACCATTTAGACTATGTAAAACTGGGTCCCTATCTCTCACATCTCGGACCGCTGAAATCGCCCAAGACCAACCAACGCCTCTATTTGGTACAGCACCGTCGGGATACCGAACCCGGCAACGCACCATGCCGCGAGGCCAACGTCCTCAAGGACCTCACACCTCACTTCTGGAAGAAAAAGAATTGACTGCTACTCAGGACGATACTCCGAGAAGGTGTGGTCGTCGTAGAAAAACAGAATCTTCACCAATCTGCGCCCGTCAGAAACGATAGGCGCAGTTTCTTTTTGTGGAGACGACGCAGGTTCAGACTCAACGTCAGTGCCGTATTCCACCTCCTGCTGGGGGGCAGTCTCAGATTTCGGCTCCTGATCGACCAAAAGTTCCTGGGCAGGCGTGTGGTGCTCTATTTCGGGAACAGCATCGGAGACACGGGTATCGTCCGGAGCAGGAGAGGGGGCCTCCATGGAAAAAAGGGTGGGCTCCCCTTCGGGATGCTTCATTCTATATTCTCCGTACATCTCACCCTTGCCTAAGAGGAGCCAGTTGGCGTCAATCTCGGGATAGCGACGGATGACCTTGCTGACGAACTCCAAACTCGGGTTGTTCCGACCACCCAAAATATGTGACATTCCGGAGGGCTGAATTCCGATTTCATCTGCGAACTGTTTTGCAGTGATATTTTTGGCCTGCAAAATGAGATTTATCCTGTTTATCATTTTCTTACAAATGTAATATCGTCTATTTCGAATTACAAATGTACAAACATTTTTCGATACCCGCAAGCACTTTTTTTCATTATTACACATGTAAAGTATATAATACAATCAAGTAAAACTTTATACAACAACTATTATATTACTATATTTAAATGATTTATGAAATATAAACAGAATATCTAAACAATTACTCAACGGCAAGATTATACTGCATCTATTTCTTTAAATAGTATGAATTAAAATACTGATTATTAACTAATACTATGTAACAATATAGCGAATATTAAATTATTTAACATAAAATACAAATGTTTTTGGTTTACGTTTGTAATATTACAAAAGAATGGCATTATTTACACTTGTAAACAGTGGATTTGGTGCCACTGATGTTACGGATGTGAAAAATAAAAAATCGCTTCTAAGCGCCTATCTCGGTGACCGACTACCTGGCGCTCCAGAATACAAAAAAAATCGCTCAGAGGCGATTTTCCAATTTTAAACTTTAAACACTAAACTTTAAACTTTATCTTCTCCCCTACTCTCTCATCTCCCTCAGTTGACGTTTATGGTCGTCGGAGACACGGTAGCTCTCGAGGGCCTTCTGGATGGACTTGCCCCTCACCCACCCATCCAAGGTGTCGAGGATGGGTAGCGTGGCGTCCCACTGTTTGGCGAGGGCGGTGGCGAAGTACCAAGCCTGCATCATCTGGATATAATATTCTTCGCGTCGGATAGCGGCGACCCACTGCAGGTGCTCCGGCCGGAAGTCGTCGTCGAGGTAGTAGCGCATCAGAGTGCCGATACCGAAGCGGACGGTGTACTCGTGCTCCGCCGACATCCATTTCCTGATTCGCGGCAGGAGTTCCTCCCTATGGCGGGCGAAAGCCCGGGGCGCTAATGAATCGCATACCGCCCAGTTGTCGATATAGGGAAGGAAGGTTTCCGTTTCCTCAACGAGAATCTCGTATTTCTTTTCCCCGCACAACAGGTAAGCGTGTAGCACATTCTCCTCGTGATATTGATGTGGCAGTTCCTTGAGAAAACCTAATTGACTGATTGTTTGGTTGTTTGAATGAATTATCTCTTTGGCGAGCGCACGGAGCTGCGGAGAACGCACCCCGATGAAGCGGTCGGGAGAGACGGTGGGGATGAGCTTCGCCGAGAAAGCGGCATATTTTTCATCTCGGAGTGAGAACAGTTTTTCTTGCAGCGACATTTCAATTTTCAACCTTGACATTGACCTTAACTTTAACGCAATAACACGAAAACGCATTAACGCATTTCCCCCAGTATCTTATTCCTGGTGTGTCTCACACCGCTCCCAAGCTCGGAGGGTTCCATGAGCAGAAGGCTCTGCCTCAGTTCTTCCTTCAGCTCCTGATAGTGGCGGCACAACTGGTAGGCGATTTTCATGCAGAGGGCTTTGATGCCATAGGGCTCATCGGCAAGCACCATGTGCTCCAGACAGAAATCGAGCAGTCGCACGTAGCGTTCGTCGTCGAGGGCTTCTCTCCCCCACTCCAGCCTCTCGAGCAGCACCAGCGAGAGTCGCCGCAACGAGGTGTCGGGAGTGCTGATGGCGAAATCCGTGAGCCTCGCGCGTCGCGTATCTATATATATAGTGTCCTCTTTTGGCAAATGTGTCAGCGCCCATGCGGCATTATACGCCTCGCGGAGGTCGTCGCCCTGCATCTCCTCAAAGAGGCTGTCGCGAAACCCTGCATCACTGTGAGCCCTGTGGGCCAGCGCTTTGATATCATCGATATGCATCACCATAGCACTGCAAAGATACACTTTTTTCCATAACTTTAACCTTTAACCTCTAACCTTTAACCTTTTTTTTGTATCTTTGCAGTTGGAATTCAAACACTACTTAATATGAAAAACACTAGTATCATCAACGGTCGTCGTGTGGCGTCGGACCGTATCGCCGAGTTGGGCGAGAACGAGATATTTGTCTTCGGGAGCAACATCCAGGGAGCCCATGGCGGCGGTGCCGCCTGGTTTGCCCACAAGACTTTTGGTGCCGAATGGGGTGTCGGCGAGGGACTGACAGGCCGCACCTACGCCCTGCCCACCATGGAAGGCGAAGCCTCGCTGAAGAATGCCGTTGAACATTTTATCGCCTGCGCCAAACAGCACCCCGAGCTGACGTTCCTCGTCACCGCCGTGGGCTGCGGCATCGCAGGGTACACACCAAAAGAGGTGGCCCCTTTGTTCAAAGAAGCCACCTCGCTGGAAAATGTCTATCTCCCCCAGGTGTTCTGGGAATTCCTATAATTATTCGTCTTTGTAGCCTGCGGCGATGCGGGCTTAGGTATCGCTCGCATCGACCTACTCGTCTTTGAAGCCGGCAGCAATGCGGGCTTAGGTATCGCTCGCATCGACCTACTCGTCTTTGAAGCCGGCAGCAATGCGGGCGCGTTTGCGCTCAATTTCGTCGAGGATAATTTTGCGGATGCGGAGGTGCGACGGGGTGATCTCGAGGTATTCGTCCTCGCGGATATACTCCATGGCCTCCTCGAGGCTCATCTTGATGGCCGGAGCGCAGGTGCTCTTCTCGTCGGCACTCTTGGTGCGCATATTGGTGAGGTTCTTGGCGGTCACCACATTGATGACGATATCGTTACCGGGGCGCAGGCTCTCGCCGATGACCTCGCCGGCATACACCATGTCGCCTGGCTCGATGAAGAAGGGACCACGGTCCTGCAACTTACTGATACTGTAAGCCGTGGCCTCGCCGGTCTCCTTGGCGATAAGGGCACCGTATTTGTGGTCGTCCATGTCGCCCTTCCAAGGTTGGAACTCGAGAAAGCGGTGGGCGATGATGGCCTCGCCGTTGGTGGCGGTAAGCAGGGTGTTGCGCAAACCGATGATGCCGCGTGAGGGGATGGTGAAGTCGAGCTGTACACGGTCGCCCTTGGTGTCGATGGTGCCCACCTCGCCTTTGCGGCGGGTGACCACGTCGATGACCTTAGAGCTGAACTCCTCGGGCACCAGCACGGTGAGCTGTTCGATAGGCTCGCATTTCTGTCCGTCAATCTCGCGGATGATGACCTTGGGCTGACCCACCTGCAGTTCGTAGCCTTCGCGGCGCATGGTCTCGATGAGGACCGAGAGGTGCATGATTCCGCGGCCGTAGACGAGCAGCTGGTCGGGCGAGCCGGTCTCCTCGATGCGCATGGCCAGGTTCTTCTCCAGCTCGGCATAGAGTCGGTCGCGCAGATGGCGGCTGGTGACGTACTTGCCTTCCTTGCCGAAGAAAGGCGAGGTGTTGATGGTGAAGAGCATGCTCATCGTGGGCTCGTCGACCTTGATGGGAGGCAGTGCCTCGGGATGCTCGATGTCACAGATGGTGTCGCCTATCTCGAAGGCCACATTCTTGTCGAGTTCCATGAGCACGGCGCATATCTCGCCGGCCTCCACGGGCGTCTTGATGCGCTCCTTGCCGAGACCTTCGAAGGTGTAAAGCTCTTTGATTTTGGTCTTAATCATCGTACTGGGAGCGCTTGACTCCCCTTCGGTCGTCGAGCCACGCTTAGCGAGGGTGACGGCCTGACCGGCCTGCAGGGTGCCGCGATGCAGACGTCCCACGGCGATGCGGCCGAGGTAGCTCGAATAGTCGAGGCTCGAAATCATCATCTGCGTGTTGCCCTCGTCGGTCTTAGGCTCGGGGATGTACTTAATGATGAGGTCCATCAGGTAGCTGATGTCCTCGGTGGGGGTATTGTAGTCCTCGCCCATCCAGCCCTGCTTGGCGGAGCCGTAGGCGGTGGGGAACTCGAGCTGGTCGTTGTTGGCGCCGAGGTTGAACATCAGGTCGAAGACGGCCTCCTGCGTCAGCTCGGGGTCGCAGTTGGGCTTGTCGACTTTGTTGACCACCACGATGGGTTTGAGGCCCAGTTCGATGGCTTTCTGCAGCACGAAGCGCGTCTGCGGCATTGGGCCTTCGAAAGCGTCGACCACCAGCAGCACGCCGTCGGCCATGTTGAGCACGCGCTCCACCTCGCCACCGAAGTCGCTGTGGCCCGGGGTATCGATGATGTTAATCTTGTAACCCTTGTAGCGGACGCTGACGTTCTTGGAGAGGATGGTGATACCGCGTTCACGCTCGAGGTCGTTGTTGTCGAGGATGAGTTCGCCGGTCTCCTGGTTGTCGCGAAACAGTTTGGCCTGATAGAGCATGCGGTCGACCAAGGTGGTCTTGCCATGGTCGACGTGAGCTATAATTGCAACATTACGAATGTTTTGCATGACTTTTTATATATAAAAACAAGTTGCAAAGTTACAAAAAAATAACAAAACTAAAGATTAATATATAAAAAAATACAGCCCCACTGGATTGCGGGGCTGTAATATTCAGTGTTTAAAAACACTATCTCAGCTCTGCTTTCGGGCTGATTTCAATCGCTTTCAGTGACCGCGAATCGATGAGACGGAGGTATTCGCGGATGGAGAGAAGCGCAGTGGCCATCTCGCCCTGCACCGACTGCAGCAGGACACCATATTGTTCCAACTCACCATCGGCATAAGGCGGGTCGAGGGTGAGGAAGGCAGAAACGCAGTAGGTGTTTCCGCGGCGTCTCAGGGAGTAGCGATTGATGAGGGCGGTGTCGGAAGGAGTCACCTCTCGCTCGAGTTTCCTGAGGTCGCTCTCGAGCATGCGTGCCATAGGCGAGAGGGAGATAGGCGGCCGCTGCTCAACAGCACTCTTGGCAGGTTCCTTCGATGCGCCACAGCCACAAACAGAGGCGGAGAAGAATAACGCAAAAAGTAACAAATAACTAATTTTCATAACATCAATTTTTTTTAAATCATTATAACAAAGTAAAATGCAAAAATACGAAAATTATAAGAAATGAAAAAAAATTTTAATCCCATGTAGTTTTTTTCCATTTTTCTACGTTATTATAGTTGTGAGAAGGACGGATCCATTCGATGAACTCCTGCACCGCTACCGCGGATTGTTGTTCACTCTCTGCAGCCGATTCAGGCACAGGGGGTTAGACATCGACGACCTTATCCAGGAGGCCACCATTGCCCTCTGGCGCAACCGCGAGCGGCTGCTGGCGCTGGGGAACATCCAGCAGGCAGCGCTGACATGGAAGATAGCCCGCAACGCAGTGATCGACGCCCTGCGGCACTACGAGGAGACCGACTCCCTGCCCGAAGGATACGACCAGCAAGACGAAGACAACAGCCTGCTGCACGAGTTGCACGAGCAGATAGCCCGTCTCGAGGAACCCGACCGCACGATAGTGACCATGCAACTCGAAGGCTACAGCTACGAGGAGATAGGCAAGACACTGGAGATGACCGAGAAGAACGTCAGCGTCCGCCTGGTCCGCATCAAAGAGAAACTAAGAAAAGCAATGATATGATTGACGAGAAACATTTTGACGAACTGTGGGAAAAGGCCGAGGTCGAGAAATACACCGAAAGCCTCTCTGCCGAATACCCCGCCTGGCGCGCCCGTCGGCGCCGCAACATGGGCGCCGCCGCACTGGTGCTGATGGCGGCAGGGGCCACCCTACCCTTGCTGACAGGCGCTCAGACTGGTCACGACAGCTACACCGTGGCCTACTGCAACCGCGCCAATATCGCCGACCAGTATTGGGTCGATATGGCTGATGAGATGCTGGTAACGCTTAAAGGATAAAGAAATGAGAAACGACAATATTATAAGAATAAAGAATAGAAAACGGTTGGCGTCAATGTTTTGCGCAAGCCTATTCTTCATTCTTCATTTTTCATTCTTCATTACGCTCGCCAGCTGCTCGCGCGAAGGAGAGCCCGCCGCAAGTGCCTTCTACCAGCACTACGCCCATCGGCAGGAGCTCAAGGTGGCCGAGGTCGACGGCTTCAAGCTCAGCGACAGTGTGCGCATCGATGTCGTCATGCTGCAGGCCGAGAACGACGAGGACTGGCAGCAGCTCTGCGCAGAATTCGACATCCGCGGCGAGGAAGGCTCCGTGAGCTGGCTCGGCGACACCGAGAATCCCGCACGGCGCACCGAATGGAACGGACAGCCCCTGCTGCGCGTCATCGCCTCGCACGAGAGACGCACCGTCGCCTTCTACCGCATCGATAACGAGGCTCAGTACGATGCCCTTATCGACTACCAGATAGAGAGAATGAAGAACTAAAAATGACGAATAAATAAAGAATTAAGAATTGATATTAATATGAAAAAGATATTCATTGCATTGATGTTGACAATGGGGTTAGCGGGCATGACGTCCTGCGAAAAGGAAAACTCTGAGAGCAACAACCAGACTCGAGAGATATTCTACACCGTTTCGGAGCACAGCGCCCTCTCCGTCTTTGACGGTACCACCGTCCGCCTCACCACCGAGGCCGAATTCGACGCCCTCCTCGACCGCTTCTGCGACTACACGCAGAGCGGCGAACAGGTGATGTTCGTCGGTACCCGTCCTTCGCAGATGAAAGGCAACGCCTCCGACACACCCACCACCATCTCCACCTCCGACCGCGAGGAGCTCAAAGCCTGGATGAAAGAGATGGAGAAAGCCGGCAAGACCGTTCGCGTAACCTACGATAACGGCACCTGGAACGGCACCGCCTATGTCAACCTCGGACAGGACGACACCCAGCAGGCACAGCTCTACACCGGCACCCTCGTCCTCGCCCCCACCCCCGTGCTCGAGAATCCGCCGCTGGGAGGAGCCGTATGGGCCATGCAACTCGCCGACGGCAGCACCCTCATCCTCACCGTCCACGGCATGATGATGTGGAACGAGAGCGAGACCCCCGAAGGCGATGTCGCACTCCTCATCGGCGCCGAACTGCAGCTCGTAGGTGTTGCCGGCACCCACACCGACCTCAACGACACACCCTTCCAAACCCTCAGCCTTCAAGTGGAAAATGAAAAGTGAAAAGAGAAAAGAAAAAAAATTTCAGCCGTCTGTAGTTTTTTCAAAAGTTATTCCGTTCTTATTAGCGAAAAGAAACAAATCAAATAATCACAAACATTAAAAAAAACATCATGAAAAAGACCTTGTTTATCGCTGCCCTTGCAGCCCTGACCCTCTCCTTCACCGCTTGCCAGAAAGACGATGTCAACAACGGCGGCAACGGTGGTAACGTCAACCCCAACGCCCGTGTGAAGAGCACTTCCGACCTCCACAACACCAACTGGACCTACACCGTGACCAGCACCGAGCTTCTCAACAACCTCCTTGGCACCGACATCCCCTGCATGGACAGCACTGCTGAAGAGACCTATGTGTTCGGTCTGAACTTCGACGGCACCTACGCCCACTTCAGCTTCCCCGAGAACGTTATGGCCTTTGGCGGCGGCGAGGGCGAACTGGAGCAGATTACCGGTGTCTCCTATGAGTATACCTACGAAGGTGCCACCCACACCGGCTACCTGACCGTTGCCGCTGAGGACATGGACGGCGAAGAGACCATCGCTCCTCTGGAGTTCACCTATGACGACGCCACCGACATCATCACCTTCAACCTGAACATGTTCTACGCCGAGAACGGCACCCCGCTCACCCTCACCCTCAACTTCGAGCGCAACTAAGAAACAGTAAATAAAATGAAAAAAAGCGCCTGCCGGTTGGCAGGCGCTTTTTTTTGCTTTTTTTTATGGCATTGTAATTTTCCGCCCACCGGATACGTTATTATAGTGTGAAGGAGACAGAAACATTCAGCGAGATGATGCTCCGCTACCGTGGGTTGCTCTTCTCGGTATGCCGCCGCTATAGTGGTGACGGCCTGGAGGTCGACGACCTGCTGCAAGAGACCATGCTGGCGCTGTGGAACCTTCGCGAACAGCTCTTTAGCATAACATTGGCCCCAAAACAGGCAGCATGGATATGGCGCGTGGCACGCAGCACCTGCATCGACCTGCGGCGCAAGAGAAACAACAACCCCACCCCACTGCCCGACGACTACGACACCCCCGCCGAAGACACCTCGCTGCACGACACCCTCCACGAACTCATCGCCCAACTGCCCGAACCCGACCGAACCATAGTAACCATGCATCTTGAGGGCTACGAATACAAAGAGATTGGCCGCAAGACTGGCATGACAAAGAACCACGTAGGCATACGCCTGATGCGGATAAAAGAAAAACTGAGAGAACAATGGAACACAAAATGACATTCGACAGCATCTGGGAACAGGAGGAGCAACAGGGCCTTCAGCAGCGACTGCGGCAGGACTACCCCGCATGGCTGCGCCGCCGACACCAACGCCGCACGGCGCTGGCCACCGTGGCCGTGTTGGTGGTCGCCGGATTTTCAATCTTCAACTTTCAACCTTCAACTTCAAAAGATTACGACTACGTCGCCTGCAACCGCAGCGGCATCGCCGAAGGCCACTGGGCCAAGGTGGCCTCGAACATCTTGACAATAGAGACATTATGAAACGTCTATTATTCATATTACTGCTGTCTTTGGCATTCCTTTCCTGCTCGCGCGAGGTGGAGGAGATGCCGCTGTACCGGCAATATGCAGCACGGCAAGATCTGACGGTGGCGCAGGTGAAGGGCTTCCAGCTGTGCAACACGGTGAAGACCGACGTGGTCATCCTCGTGGCCGACGACAGCACCGCATGGGCAGGCTTGAAAGAGGAGTTCGACATCCGCACCTCGGAGGGCGTCACCAGCTGGATGGGTGACATCGACAAACCCGCCAAGCGTGTGAAGCGCAATGTGCGCCCCGCCTGGCGCGCCATGGCCGTACACGACAGTCTCACCATCGCCTTCTACCGCATCGACAACGAATTGCAGTACGAATCCCTAATGGACTACCAACTCAAAAAAATTGAAAAATGAAAATTGAAAAAATAAAAATTATGAAACACAAATTTTTCATCTCTCACCTTTCACCTTTCACCTTGCTGTCCCTGCTGGCCACTATGCTTTGTTTTGCGGCCTGCGAAAAGAACGAGGACGTCACGCACGAGCGCCACATCATCTACACCGTCGATGCCGAGCAGCACGAAGTCCACCTAACCACCGACGCTGAATTCGATGCCTTGTTGGATCAGTTCTGCGACTATGCCGAAAGCGGTCACCGGTTGTCGTTCTACAACACCAAACACAGTACCAAGGGCTCTGCCGCCAAAGAGGGCACCTCATTCTCCACTTCTTCACGCGAGGAGATGAAGGCCTGGATGCGGCGGATGGAGGACGATGGAAAGACGGTGACAGTCACTTACGACAGAACCACTGGTACCTATAACGGCACCGCCTACGCTACCGCACCGCCTCAGTACGGATGCTTCACCGGTAAGCTAATCTTCCTGCCAACCCCCATCATGCATTCGGGCGTCAACGAGCCTGCCATTGTGGCAGCGCTGCAAATCAATGCCGACAGCACCCTGTTCCTCACTTATAACGGAGAGTTTGGCGAAGGCCTAGTGGATTCCATTGGGTCGGAATACTCCGAGGGCGATACCGTCACCTTATGCGGCACCCTATTAAATGTTGTCGACTATAATGGCAATGCGTTCCTGGCGCTAGAACTCAATGACGGGGTGGGTCCCATTCCTGATCCCGTGCCCAACCCCAATGGCGAGTTGCTGACCTACGAGTGCGACATGATGCCGGCCTTCAGCTACATCATCAGTTTCGATACCACGAACCACCGTGTGTATATCTCTCTGCACGACAGCACTTACATGCCTAATGTACCAATAGGCAGTGGCCTTCCCCTTGGCATCTACGAGTACAGCCCATCTGGCACCACTAACGCCTATATGCTCACCGACGGCATGGGAGAGACCTCAGGGCCTTACCTCTTCCAGTTTGCGGGAGGTTTCGGTGGCAACACACTCACTTTCAACACAAGCGATATGAGCCATCCTGTCACGCTGGTGCGTACCCACAAATGGTCGACCTACATCTGTCTCGACATGAATCTCGACTTCGTGATGCATACGGCCAAAGATAGTTTATGGAATCTCTATAGCGTTATTCTTGGACAGCTTGCCTCCAACATCGTCCCGAGAGTCAACTGCCAGACACCGTTCCTATACGGACGCTTCCAAATGACTAGTCCACAATGGTATGGGGGCAACAATCCCTTTGATATGGAAATATACCAGCCCGTCAACGACACCGAAGGCTACTGGATCAACACTCTTTCAATCGAAGGCGAGCCCACGGTGGATCACCATTTCACTATCAAAGTCGATTGGCCTTATGAATCCACCTACTGCACCGACACGTATAACTTCTATCGCCCGTAAGTAATATAATCCCGTAAGTAATATAATTATGAAAAAGACAGCATTTCTGACGCTCTGCGTCGCATTGTCTCTCGCCGCGAAGGCTCAGACCCCTTGCGACACCATCCGCCACAGCGCCCTCCCCTACCTGGAGACCTTCGAGGGCCAGACTGACAGCTCTCTGTTCGCCTCCGGCTGCTGGCAGCGCGGTGCCGTCGACCTCGTTTTCTTCCTCGAACATGGGGGGAACGCCTTTGCCGACCTCGTCTGCGACGACAGCATGAGCTGCCGGCTGCGGCTGGCCACGAACCACAACCTGTGGGCCGCAACGGTGGCAATGCCTCCCGTGGACAACCTCTCAGACCTAGAAGTCTCCTTCAAGACCTATCAGGAAGTCGAGAACTTCAATCCTTGGACGAGCACCTGGGGATACATCAAGGTGGGGGTGCTGGAGGACAGCAATGACCTTTCCTCGTTCGTCCCCCTCGGAGCCGTAGCCTCCTCATCCTCATGGACAAGAAAAGGGGTGCGTCTGGCAAGCTATCATGGGTCGGGAAAGGTCATCGCCTTCATGGGCTGCAAGGGCAACATCTCAAGCCCCTTGCCGGAAGGTGACTCCAACTACGTCTTTCTGTATGTCGACAGCATCGAGCTGCGGCAGATTACCACCTGCGGCAGCGTAGATCGACTGAGGACCACCAATATCACCGACACCCAGGCCACCGTCACATGGAGAGACCCCGAATGGGCGGGCAACTTCAAGGTGATCATCAGCGGTGTCGGATATGACACCCTCTTCACCACCACCGACACCTCGGTGACACTCACCAGCCTCCTGCCCAACTCGAACTACACCGTCTTGGTGCGCGTCCTTTGCGCCGCAGGCGAAGGTCCCGTCGCCAACACCTATTTCACCACCACCCATCCTGTGGGTCCCACTCCCATTGCGCCCAGCGGCAGCACATCGGTCACGCTGACTCCCGAGATTGTTGGCAAAACGCTGACGCAAAGGGTGTTTATCCCCGATGGTCAGGAGTGCCTGGGGTACAACCTTGACCATCTCGAAATCCCATTGACGCTGACGGAGTTTCGCGCCGAGGATACCATTCGGACGGGAAGCGACGTGCGGTCGGTGTGCGTGAATATAGAGCATTCATACTCCGCCGATGTGAACCTTGCCGTCATCTGTCCCACCGGTCAGATGGCCATCTTGAAGAACGGCGCTCACGGTTTCGGCCCGGAGCACGGGATGGATATAACCGGACACGGAGGAAACGCTTTCCTCGGCCTGCCGCTCGACGATGAGCCTTGGGAGGACACAGACAACAAATGCGACTCGCTCTCCAACCCCTTCGGCGTGGGCCTCGACTATTGCTTCAGCCGCTGCGCGGGCTACACCCTTGTTACGGGCGACGATGCCGGCGATGTGTGGACAGAACAGATGCCACTGCCTGTGGGTGACTTCTACATCACCTCGTCACCTATGGGCAACAACTATGCCATCTACACCGACACCATGGTCACATCCTACGGCACCATCCCCAGCTATTTCCTGAACCATCCCGGTGTGACACCGCCGGACGACACCCTGATTCACGTGAAGCGTCCAAGCAACCATGCGGCACAGAGCGACTACTACCTCCCCGTCGACCCCTTCGATGCGTTGGTGGGCTGCCCAATGAACGGCCAGTGGAAACTCTATGTCAAGGACGGATGGGGGCACGACAACGGCTGGGTCTTCGGCTGGAGCGTCGACCTGCGCAACGTCTACAATTCCGACCCTGACACCGTCATCGTCCACGACACCATCATCGTCCACGACACAGTGTATATGACTGTCGGCATTACCGAGACGGAAAGTGTCGACGTGAAGATCTACGCCACTGACGGACGCATTGTGGTCGAAAGCACGGAGCCGCTGCCGATGGTCAGCGTCTACGACATCAGCGGCCGCGAGGTGGGAAGTGGAAAGAGAAAAGCGGAAAGTGGGAAACGAATAATATTCGATGTCCCCTCGACAGGTGCTTACATGGTAAAGGTCGCCAACAACCCACCTCGCAAGGTCGTCGTGATAAGGTAAAGAATCCTCAATCAGAAAAACACACTAGAATGAGCCATTACAACTAGGTGTGCTTATGGCGACTGACAGGACGGCTGACAATTTGTCAGCGGATGGCAGTCGCTGGCAGTTTTGTTACCTTTGGCACGGGATTTGATATTTTCAAGTCGTCCTGGTTGAACTAGTATGACTAGCGAGACTAGAAGAACTAGAGAAAAACAAACAAATAAAAATTATAGACTATGAACATCAAACCTTTAGCAGACAGAGTCCTCGTGCGTCCCGCCGAGGCTGAACAGAAGACCGCCAGCGGCTGAAAGAGGAGATGGACATCCGCGCCACGGAGGGCGTCACCAGCTGGCTGGGCGACATCGACGAGCCGGCCCGCCGCGTGAAGCGCGACGAGGTGCCCCTCTGGCGCGCCATGGCCGTGCACGACGAGAAGACCGTGGCCTTCTACCGCGTGGAGAACGCAGAACAGTTCGCCGCCCTGCGCGAATACCAGATGGACAGGATGACAAAGCAGTACGGCCATGGAACTGTGATAGTGAGCGGCGGCACACTGGCAGCAGGTATGTATTTCTATTCGCTCGTGGTGGACGGGCAGATTATTGACACAAAGCAGATGAAACTTACAAAATAAGGAAAGGGTAAAGCTATGAAAAAGATTATCATGATAATAGGCGCACTGTTGTTGACAGCGGGCTGCCTCACGGCACAGGACAGCCCGACGCAGGACACAACGACACGGGGATACCGCTCCTTCTTCGGCAGCGAGAGCACGGTGTGGAATTGTGCCGTTGAAATGTATGATATTGGACCTATTGATAGAACATTCACGTTTTCGGGTGATACCGTCATCAACGGAACCGCATATAAAAAAGTGCATCAAAGTAGCAATACTGGGTTAGCTCGTGAAGATACTATATTTGGAAAGTTGTGGGTAAAATGGAGATATCAGGATAGTGAAGAATTGGTGGTAAACATGTCTCTATCTGTTGGTGACAGTTTTGACATAGGTTTCAGAGGATGGTATATCGTGGATTCTGTATATTATGATTCAGACGGCAGAAAAACAATACATTTAGTAAAACCTGGCTCAACGAGTTTTTACATGAAAGAAGGGATCGGGGCAGAGCTAATGTGGAATGATTTTTTTTCTGCAGGCCAGATAATGTCTTATCTAATATGCGTATTCCAGGATAATTCCCATGTATACGCAACAACTATCACATCAATTGATGGTGATAACGGGAGTATAATACGCGATTCTTGCAGAGTCAGACCTCGTTTAGATATAGAAGATATAAACGCTGATGATCATGCCATCTACCCAAATCCTTTCCATAAGAAATTAGTAGTGGATATACCCAGATTGCAGCTTTTGCAGATATATGACATGAAAGGTCGATTGATTATTGAGACTATAGAAAGGGAAATCGATATGGGCAGTATACCAGATGGGATGTATATTGCTATTATTAAAGCCAACGACAAAAATATGTACAAAAAGATAATAAAGAAATAGGAGAAAAGTATGAAGAAGATTATCATGATAGTAGGCGCACTGTTGCTGTCGGCGGGATGCCTCACAGCGCAGGACACCGCTACCAGAGGCTACAGCTCGTTCTTTGGCAGCGAAAGCACGGAATGGCATGTTGAAGATATGAATTATGATGTATATGGTCAGAATTATAGATACTTGATACGTGGAGACACTATTATTTCTGGTATGAACTATAAAAAAATGGAGGTTCATCGTGTTATGGCCACTGCTCCACAAACATATTTTGAGTCAGGTATTGATAGCTCTCTTAGCGGTTTTGTTCGCGAAGATACAATCGAGGGTAAGTTGTGGGTTCGTAATGGGCTTACTGAGAATGGAGATGATCTAATAGTCAACCTGTCGCTTAATATTGGTGACACTTTTTATTATCGTGACAATAGGGGCTTCGGAATATATGTGGTACATGATGTGTTTATGGATTCGTTAGGAAGAAAAGTTATTGCATTCAATGATGGATATTATCAATTCTTCTTTATTGAAAGTGTCGGCGCAAGCACGTTCTTTGGACGTGTGAACTTAGGGTTGTACAGTACGGTGATATGTATCTTCCATGATGACACGTTGACATACAGAAACAATAACCTATCGGACATTGATACGGGAAACTGCTGGAGTGCATACCGGTTGGGAGTAGAGGGAACTGCAAAGAATAATATTAAAATATATCCCAATCCTGCGTATAATTATATCAATATTGAAGCAAACGACATCCACAATATCACAATTTTTAATTTACAAGGAAACACACTTCTATCATGTGACAATGTTAAAAAATATATTGATATACAATCAATTCCACGAGGTATCGTAATAGTTAGAATTATTTCTGACAATGGGATTATTTACAAACAACTTGTTAAAATATAGCCATGAAAAAGTATCTTATCATTTTCTTTATATTGTTGTGTAATTTTGCTTATACACAAAATATAATGATTTGTGGCAATGAAGAATCCAATGGAATAAATCGTCACTATGGAAATATTGCGTATGGCGGAATATTTACTCCTAAGGGTGATATGCGAATACTTGTCGTTTTCGTTAAGTTTAAACCACCATATGACACCTTCCTTGTGGCAAATTGGCCCATTAACCAAAATTTTCCAAATTGGGCCATAGACGAGACCCACCCGTCGTTCGATACAAGTTTTAATCATTTCTCCAACAATATTTTTTTTGACACAAACAGGTTTTCTGTATCAAATCTATATTACCAGATGTCAAATGGGAGTTTCAGGTTGATCGCCGACTACTACCCTAATGCTGTGGAAATTGACATTGAATCTGGAGACAACTGGACCCAACTAAATACTAAAACCATAAACAAAATAAAAAATGATGTAGAATGGAGTAAATATGATAAAAGAACACGTCGTAGTTATTATCAATCTGATGATTCTCAAACAATACCTGATTATAACATAGATTATGTAATGATTTGTTATAGATTTGACTGGGATTGGAATAGTCAACTACCTTCTAACCTTTCAAACAACGGAGCAAATGCATTCTCATCGCTATCTGGAATAGATGTTACTGTCGGTAATGGTTATCATGTAAAAGATGGTTTTACATTAATGACAGGAGCATCTGTACCAATAGGTGTTTTTTCTCATGAGTTAGGACATGAATTATATAGTGGTCCGCATTATAATGGGGGAAACGGCGTATGCGGAAAGTACTTTTACATGCCAGCTTCTGGATGGGGCATGATGAACATCGGTTTTAACTATACATGTGCATTGGGATGGGAACGTTTTATTTTAGATTGGACGCCTCAGATAAAGGCAAGTAATATACCTGCAGATATTGACGACCCTAGTGACCTTGTCGCGACAAACGGCGTGTTCACCTTGCGAGACTTCATCACAACAGGCGATGCAACAAGGATAAAGATACCAGCAGCAAATGGCAAACACCAATACCTATGGTTAGAAAACCATCAAGGTATTTCTGTATTTGATGGTTTTTTACATGGCAGTTTTTTTTGTGAATACCCTATAGAAGAATACAAAAGAGGTTTGGTTGCATATGTGGAGGGATATTCACATGCAAAAGAAGAAACAAACTTTAACTTGTTTAGTAATGGAAACGCTATTCACTGGCTAACTAAAAATGGTGACTACGATTTCTCGTATGTACCAATAGAAACTCAATACGCCACAATATGCAATAATATATCATATCCGCTATATACTATACGAAAAAATCCTGTTGGTGGACAAAGCGTAAATGATTATATTAGAGAGGATTTCAATTGCAATGGATTCATAAAACACAATGGAAACAACATGAATAACCCAGGCAGTAATGCAAACGAGCGCGCTTGGGCAGTAGAAGTAAATAACGAAACACCTACAGCACGATGGATGACAGGTTCAGGCATGCAATTCCATGAGGGTGACAAAGTTGGTATGGCCACAAACCCAACTATAAAGAATATGCCGGAATATGATGAGACCACATACACTATGGGCGACTATTACCTTAATGGCATATCGTTCGAGGTGTTGAGCGAGAACCCAGACGGAAGCATGACAGTAAAGATTAGGCTCGACGACGTGGCGGTGGACCGCGATGTGCGATGGGCCGCGGCATCCATTGTGCTCGGCGACATCACGGGCGACAGCCGTCCCGATGTCGACGTGCAGCCTAACATAACGCTGACCATAGACATGAGCGGCACGCCAAACAGACATTTAAATCCAGACAATCCGAATCATACACCATCCGTAGTGGAAGACTTCATTACACCCACGACATTCTCATGCCGCAACGGCTCGTACTTCAGGCAAGACACATCGTCTACGGTAGAGGTCATCAACAAGTCGTCGCTTGTGCTTGAATCGGGATCTGTATACGAAGTAAGGGACCATGCGACGCTGAGAATTGGGGCTACGGGGACATTGATTGTAAAGTCGGGAGCGACTCTGCGTGTATCTGGTTCTGGCCATGTGGATATAGAGGACAATGGTTATTTATGCATAGAAGATGATGCCATAATAGACCTTGTGGATGAGGTAAGTGCTATCAATATAAGCCCATTGCCAATTAGCGGAGTATACAGCGGAGGGTCGGCCCCAGAGTGCAGATGCACCACCACACCATTGACACTCTTCCCGTTGACTGCAACAAGCAACGGCGGTATTTACCATTGCGACGATGACAGGATAATAACCGGCGTGAACTATACTGGTGATGCTTATGAATGCGGAGAGACAATACGTGTTGGCGCAATAGCGGATCCCAATAGTATGTCACGGCCACAGGGCGTTGCTGTAATGAATGGTGCACGTGTAGTGATGGACGGCGACAGTAGTGTCAAGCTGGAACATGGATTCAAAGTAAATCTCGGTGGTCATCTGGAAGTACGATAATACATGAAACGTAAAACAATAACAAATATGAAAAAAACAATAAACTTGTTATTATTAATTGCAGTGATAACACTTTTTGCCTGCAATAAAGAGATGGGGTCAAAAGATGTGGGTTCGGGTGTGAGCGGGAGCACGCCAGAGACTCCGGCACATGAGTACAAATACACCGTCAGCTACATCGTGGGCTATAATGTCAACACCGTAAACATGGACACCGACGAAGAGATGGAGGCTCTGCTTGAACGTTTCTGTGACTATGCACAGGAAGGGTCGGCTGTGACATTCCGCAGTGAGAACAAGGCATCCAAAAGCGCGAAAGCGCCAACCACCTTCAGCACCAGAGACCGCGAGGAGATGCTGCGCTGGATGGCACAGATGGAAGATGCTGGCATGACGGTGACGGTGACCTATGACAGAGACAACAACACATGGCACGGAACAGCATATTGCGTCGCCCAACACGAGCAGGCAACGGCAGGGCGTCGCTTGAGCCGTATTACATACTTTAAGGAGAGAAGTGGATCATTCTGCGCAATATATGACTACACATGGAACGGGGACCTGCTGACGAGAGTTGACATAGAAGAGGGTGACTATTACAGCACTCGAAAGACACGCAGCTCGGCTGAGCTGAGCTATGACAATGGCCTCTGCGTCGCAATAAGTTTTTACGACAGCACAGGCACACTGCTAAGACAGCACCGTTATTCGTATTTCGACGGACGTCTTGTGCAAGAATGGCAAAGCACCAACAATCAGACATACGCATTCCAGTATGACAGCATCGGCAACATCGTGGCGTGGGTGATAACCCCAGAATACAACACGGCAATACCTGTCGGCGAACGCTGCGAATGGGCGAACGGAGATATGGTACGTACCTATAATCAGGGCGGCCAATTGGGAATTTACGAATACGATAATTCGCCACACCCCTACGGGATTACGTTCGGCACAAAAACGCTGATGCCAGGTTCCACCTATATGTCCGGCCAGGAAATACACTGGAGCCAGCACAACATAACACACTATAGAGCTGTCAACAGCAAAAGCTCAGGGACAGACTTGAGAATAAACTATACATACGACGACAGAGGGTACCCAGTCACCGCCGAGACCAACTGGTTTGGAGCGTACAATATCACCTGGACATACGAGTACTTGGATTGACCGACAGTACGACTGAAGCCGGCGACTGCCATCGGCTGACAATTTGTCAGCGGGTGGCAGTCGCTGGCAGTTAAAAGTGGCAAGTTGCTCCCTTTCGGTCGCATCCATGCCATTTGGCACGGTTGTTGATAATAATGGTTGCAGCCGCGCTGAAGCACGGCACACCGAACGAAGTAAAACAAATAAAAAATAAAGTACTATGAACATCAAACCTTTAGCAGACAGAGTCCTCGTGCGTCCCGCCGAGGCTGAACAGAAGACCGCCAGCGGCATCATCATCCCCGACACCGCCAAGGAGAAACCGCAGCGCGGCGAAGTCCTCGCC
>JAEEGL013492006.1_pt1 | contig 21351 bp, 6 predicted proteins | sample 9134231 | NCBI WGS metagenome assembly JAEEGL01 (sample SAMN16246548, study PRJNA631951) | gut metagenome | biome: gut microbiome; feature: rumen; material: fiber-attached | host: Bos | place: Iran: Karaj | collected 2018-10
CCAAAATTATGTATCTCAATTCTTCTCATACTGTTTTTTCGTTTACAACGTCGCAAATTTAAAAATTTATTTTGACAAAGAAATAAAAACCGAAAACTTTTTTTATCTTTACGCCGAAAATATTAACCCAAATCCAATTAAAACAATGAAAAAACTACTGCTTCTAACACTTTTGCTATTGTCGGTAACGATGACCGGCATGGCGCAGAAGGCGAAGAACGTTACGGTTGCTACGCCCGACGAGTTCATCAAGGCAATCGCCTCCAATACAACCATCACCGTAAAAAACTCTAACATTCTCGCCATCACCGACGCGCTCAACAAGTTGGACAAAAGTCGCGAATTACAGGACTTTGAGAACGCCTCAAAACTCGCGCCCGGCGTGTATTACACGGAGGAGTCAGACGGCAGGTCGATTGCAATAGTCAACATCAACAACCTCTCTATCATCGGTGCCAACACCAAAAACGCCGACAACCACATCCAAGCCGAGCCGTCGTATGCCGACGTACTGAGATTCCACAGATGCAAAAATATCACAATCAAGAACATTCGTGCAGGCCATCTGGAACAGGGACATTGTGAGGGCGACGTGTTTGTATTTGGATTTTGCGAAAATGTTAACATCGACAACTGCGACCTCTACGGCTGCGGCGTCAACGGTCTTTCGATGGGCGCGACCAAAGGCGTAAAGGTTACCAACACCGAAATCCGCGATTGCAGCGAAAATATGGTGGTAATCTCCGACTGCCACAACGTCAATTTCGTAAAATGCTATATGCACGACTGCGGGGCGGGCATCGCCACTTGGGGAGATAACTCCCAAATCTCTTACGACGATTGCGAAATCAATGAACAAGAATATGAAGACGGCGGCTACGGCGATTACGGTGGTTACGACGACTACGGCGACGACAGCGGAATGCCGGCATATTTGCACGATCCGGTGAACGCAGCGGGCGATTTGTTCGAGAAGTACCTTTGCAACAATAGCGTCAACGGCGTGGTTTACTTGCACCTGGGCGAAAATCTTGGAGAGGTGATTGTAGCGGAAGATTGCGGCATTCTCGCTGCATTTCTCGTGGTGTTAGATGATGATGGTGAGATTTCCTTTACTTTCTTGGACAAGGCAGACACCAACAAGGACGAACAAATGTTTTTTGGCGACGACCATATAAGCATCGTCAAAAAAGACGGCACCTACTCATACGAAATTGTGGAAAACAAACTGAAATCTGTATCCTTCCGCACCAAGGCCGCCAATGGCAAAGTGATTACACGCCATGGCAAAACCAAGAATTTGATGAAAGATTGCAGCCAAGATGTCGTGAAACCGCATTTTGAGTTTGACGCCAACAATGTGGAGGAGTACAGAAAGAACCACGAAGAATATCCGTGGGGTTAATCATACTACTCTTCCACCGCCTTTTTCATATAAAATATAATGCTCTGCAACCACAACGGTATCATACCCTTTAATTTCTCAACATTCTGTTCGGGAATAATGATTTGCTGAAGGGCGTTGCTATACATAAAATTATCTTTACCAATCGACAGCACCGAGTCGGGAATTGTGATTCGCTTCATCGACTCGCAGTGCTCCAAAGCGTTTGCCGCTATCGAAGTTATGGTGTCGGGAATGGTGATATATTCCTCATCCTTTAAGTACGCCACAATAATCGACCCATTGTCCAATAAAAGGCCGTCCGCAAGCGTGAAACGAGGCGTTTGGCTGATGATTTCTGTATTTGTCAAACCATTGAAAGGATTTCCCGTCATGGCAGAAACTGATGCCGGGACGACGATTTGGCGCAAGGATGTGCAGCCCTCAAATGCCTTGGTTCCTATCGACACTACAGAATCGGGCATCGTAATCTCTTGCAAAGAAGTACATTCGAAAAACGCACCTTCTCCAATAGTTGTTACCGAGTCGGGGATAGTGATGCGCTGCAAGGAACTACATTGGTCAAACATATAATGCCCAATCGCCGTTATTGTGTCGGGCAAGTTGACATCCTGCAACGATTTACAGAGTAAAAAAAAACAATCTTCAATATACGTAACAGACTGAGGAATAGATATTTGCTGTAACGAGTCGCACTCAGCAAAGCATTTGCAACCTATTGAAGTTACCGAATTGGGAATGGTGATTTGTTGCAAAGATATGCACCTTTCAAAAGCATAGCGTCCGATGGACTTCACCGAATCAGGGATGTCAATCTGTTTCAAAGACTGGCAGTTGTAGAAAACAGATTCCTCAATCGCAGCAAGAGAACATGGGATGTTGACCTGTTGCAACTTCTCACATCCATAAAACGCCGACTTTCCAATCGAAATTACAGAATTGGGAATATTGATCTGCTCCAACTTCCGACAAGCCTCAAAAGCGGACTCACCAATCGTTGTAACGCTCTCTGGGATAACAACTTGTAGTATATTGCTACAATATTTAAAGGCCTTCGCCCCGATAGAAGTTACCGTATCGGGAATCACCACTTTGTCGGCGCGTCCTACGTACTCCACAACGGCATTATTGATTATCAATAAGCCATCTTTGACAAAATTGTGGTCAAAATTATGGAATTTTAGCGTATTATACCCCAAATGCATCAGGGAGGCAGGTATGGGGATATGTAGCGTCGTGTCGCAACTATCGAAAACATTGTCGCCAATCGTAACCAACGATTTGGACATCTTAATCAATGACAAATTGTGACATGTGGCAAAAACATCGTTGCCAATCTCTGTAACCGAATCGTGAATCTCGATGGAGTGCAAGCCATCACAACCGAAAAACGCCCTGTCGCCTATCTTGACAACAGTATCAGGTATTGTAACCCTTTGCAAGGATTTACATTGTTCGAAAGCCCCGTTCCCAATCGCGACCACCGTATCCGGGATTGAAATCTCTTTTTCGTTGCCAAAGTATGAGATAAGGATATGGTTGTAGTTGTCTATTACCAAACCATTTTCGACCACAAAACGGGACGAATTGCATTTGATAGCCAATTTGTTGCAACTGTAAAACGGATTGTTGCCCAACGATGCCTTGTCTGGAATAGTTACCACTCGCAAAGCCCTGCACCCTTCAAAGGCGTTGTCCCCAATCTTTGCCACAGAATCGAACATCACCACCCGTTGCAGGGAGTGGCAATTACCGAAGGCGTGCTTGCCAATCGAAGTTACCGAATCGGGGATGATGATTTGCTGCAGCGAAACTAAAGCATAAAACGCATAATCGCCTATAATTTCTACGGCATCGGGAATGAAAATGTTTTTCAACGGCAACTGTTTGTACAAATAAGCAGTATCAAAGAAAGCATGATTGCAAATCACCTTGGTGCCTTCCCTGACGGAGTATGCCTCAAGATTTTCGTTGGGGAACTTCAACAGCCGTTTCCAATCTTTGCTATATATAACGCCAAATTCGTCAGCAAAACCACCGTTGATTTCCTCAAACGAGGTTTCCGCCGACAATTCCACCGCCAAGTCGCCCACGGAAAACAGCAACATCTGAAATTCAATATCTTTGCCCGCTACAAACTCGCCTTTTGCAAACGACTTTGAAAATGTAACCTGACCGCCAATTTTGTTGGCAAAATCATTCAACTTGTCGCAGTATTTTTCTTCTTCGCCATCCAAAGGGGCTATGCACACAAACTGATTGTAGCCACCACCAAATGCTTCCTTGCAAAACTCAGGGAAGTTGTTGTATGAAATCATTTCAGTAATCGGCAAAATATGCAAGGTAGCACTGTTGTCAACATGCGGAATGTTGTTTAGGTCATAGTGGTCGAGTCCGTCCAAATCTTTTAGGATAGTAACAATCTCCGCATCAGGCAGCATCCGCGACACGTGCAGTGCTGAACGTTGAAGGCAATTGATTCCCGACGAAATTATTGTTACGGTTTTAATGTTCGCCTTTGAACGTTTCATTTTAAGATATTCGGCAAAACACATCGTCCCCAACGCCTGTCCGTAACCATATTCTACGATGTTGATGGTTCCCTGTTTGAACAATTCGTCGGTGATTTTGCTGAAAGCATAGTTGAATTTGGACTGCGACGACAAACCGTTAAAATACAAATTATACAAAAAATCATCTCCAGAAGAACGATGCGTCAACATCGCATGGTGGGGAAATTGGGCTATCTCGCTCCGAATCCTTAGCGACTTGGAGTTACATTCTTCGTGAGCGATAGACAGCAACTTGCCGACGCTCAAATTTTTGATGCCTTTGAGTTGCTCCGCATATACTGTGTTCTGTTCTATTTGCATGGCTGTGGCGTGTTGGTTTTCAAGGGCAAATATACAAAATCAATTGTTTATATGCAAAAAAAATACCGTCATTTTTTTTGGGATTTTTTTTTATAAATAAAGGTGTTGCAATAAAAAAATATTTATATCTTTGTAGCGGTTAAAAACATCACACAATGATAAAGTCAATTAGATTCAAAAACTTTTTCAGTTTCAGGGATTGTAAAGTAGAACTTAACAATCTTAATGCTCTCATTGGCATCAACGGCTCGGGAAAAACTAATTTCATAAAAGCAATCAATCTTTTGAAAGCGACAGTTACCGAGGGCGCATTAGCGGATTTGATACTCAATCAGTGGGGCGGATTCGACGCAATGTATTTTGCGGGCAATAATAATGATGATACAAAAAGAATTGAACTTGAATTTGAATTTGAAAATTTATCATATTGCATCAGGTTTGTAAAAGTAAGTGCAGTACAGAATTATAACATATCTGAACTTATTGCAACCCCAACAAATAAATTCAATTTTGACAATAATACAGAATCGATTCTCTGTCAGATGATTGATGCCAATAGGTGCGACGAAATCTTTATGTTGCGCAACATTATAAAAAACATTGCAATCTATAACAATTTTGACACCTCTGCCAACAGCGCGATTCGCAAGCCAATGTTGTCAACAGGTGTTTCGGCAAAACTTAATCCCAACGGCGGCAATTTGACGTCAATTTTGAACAGAATCAAAATCAATAGCAAATCAAATTATAACAAAATAGTTAATTCATTGCAGACTATCAATCCTCAGTACAATGGTTTTGACTTCAATTTTATTGGAGGAAATATCGAACTAATGTTGGACGAAAAAGGCTTTGACAAATCTATTCACGAGACGCACATTTCTGACGGAACGCTGAGATTTTTGTGCTTGCTTGCAATTGTTCACAATCCTGAACGTGGCGGATTGGTCTGCATCGACGAACCTGAAAACGGTCTCCATCCAGATATGATTATGGACATTGTGGAAGCCGTCAAAGATACTACCGACAAGACACAATTTGTGCTTGCAACACACAGCGACCACATCCTGAACAATCTGTCAGTAGAAAACGTTTTGGTCTGCGAAAAAAATGACGACAACGCGACAATCATCAATACATTCCGCGACAAGGATTATGTAGAATGGGCGTCGCAGTACTCCACCGGCAGACTTTGGAGAAATGGACATTTGGGCGGCAACCGTTATTAAAAAAAGGAGGCTAAAATGAAAACATTATTCATTGAAGGGTCGTCAGGAACTGACAACGGAGATGTTCGGAAGGCTTTCAGACTATTGCTTGAAAAAGAATTGCAAGGTAATATGCCACGCATTTTTATGTGCGACGGGCAAAAACATACAATCGACACTTTTTTTAGTTCGCCAATGCAAAAAGACGAACAAAGGTTTATGCTATTTGATTCGGATATGCCGTCGCCAGACAAACAAGCAATTTGCGCAGCATCCAACAAAAGTTTCAAAAAACGTCTCATTTCCGCCACGCCCGAAAACACCTTCCTGATGATTCAAGAAGCAGAGGCGTGGATTCTTTCGCAGCCGGATGTGCTGACCGCCGCAGGAATAGATATGTCAAAGTTCAATTGTCAAAATGTTGAAACCATCCACAAACCCTGCGAAAAACTCGCCGAACTTTATAAAAAGAGCGGAAAGACTTACACAAAAGTCAACGAATTTGCAAAGATTTTCCCGAAACTCGACACCACCAAATTAAAGCAAACCTGTTCGGAATTTAAGGCATTGATTGAAGCATTGAAATAATAAAAAAGCCTGCCGGAGAGAATCCGACAGGCTTTTTTATTTATAAGCAGGCGAGCCGCGTTTTTTTATTTGGCAGGCGAGCCGCTTGCACTCCAATCAAGCGTTATTCCCTATCCTCGCTAACTTCCACCATCATGCCCTTGGTTCTTGCGAAGACGCGGGCGTTTTCGAGGTCGCGGACGTCGAGGCCGGGGAGGTAGAATGTGCCGGCGTAGGTGGCGGTGAGTTGGGTGCGGAATTGGATGCTGCGGTGGCTCGACAGGGTGAAGTATGTAAACTTCCTGTCGTCGCGGACATCGGTGTATTTGATGTAGCCGCCCGACGAGTAATAGTAATCGTCGTCGTCGTCATCATAACCATTGCCGCCGTCGAGACCAGACATAATCTCCCAACCAGACGGGAACATCTCGGTAATTGCAAGTTTGTTGAGATATTCGTCGCCGTTGTTCTTCACCGTGATAACAGCCGTGAAATCAGTGCCTTGCTTCAAATTCTTGGGCGAAATCTCCTTGCCGTTTTGGTAGAATTTGAGGTCGGCGGAAATTACAGCATTTTCGGCCTTCTCGTTGCCGGGTTCGGGGATGCCGGAGTTGGTGATTTCGGCATAGAGGACACCATTGGTGTTGTTGGTGAAGGTGAGTTTCTGCGGCTCTGTCGAGGTGATTTTCAGGGTGTTGGCGGAGAAAATCTTGTCGGTCTTCACCGTCTTGCTCTCACCGTTGAACTCGTACTTGCAGTCGATCTTGGAGGCGGGCTTGTACTTGTCGAAATACTTGCCGAGAGCCACGAGCGACAGGCACTCAAACTCGCTGCCAAGCCAATAATCGTCGGAAATACGCTCGCTAATCGCCTTGGCTGCGCGGAATGCGTTGTCCTTCTGGTCGAGAGCCACAAGGGCGATGAGTTTGCGCGGACTTGCATAGTTGTAAGTCTTATTAATCGGGTTCAAGATAGACTCGGCGGTCTTCTTGTTGCCAGAGATAGCGTAGGCAGCGGCGAGGTAAATCTTCGCCTCGTCGGTGAGGTTGGGCTGCTCTTTGAGGCGGTTCATCTGCGCGTTGAGGGCGTCGCCAGCGAGGGCGAGGGTGTAGAGGCGGTATGCCTGATTGTCGTAAGACGACTTGCTGTCGGGTGTCCACGCCTCAGCCTTGGTGCGCTGGTATTTCTTCCACTTGTTGAGGAAGTCGGGGTTGATGGAATAGCCCGCCTTCTTAGCCTCCACGATAAACTGACCTGCAAAACTCGTGTACCAAACGTCGGAGTAAGTGCCGTTGCGCCAGTAACTGAGTCCGCCGCCAGTGGTCTGATATGCGTAGATGCTCTTGATGGCCTCACGCACAACATTTTCGTTGGTCTCCTTCTGCTGCGCCGTCTCCTCGGTGATTATCGGGGCATAGAGCAACGGGAACGCCTTGCAGACAGTGTGTTGCAACGATTCGTAGGGGTAGGAGAGGATGTTGGCTACGTGTCCCTCAAAGTTGACGGGCAGGATGCCGCTCACGTTGAGGACGGCGGTGTTAGTGTTTTTGCGTCCGATGGGCTTGAGGTCGATGTCAACAGTTGCGCCCGGATCCACGGGACGGCTGATTACCTGGTGCGCGGGGGTGTTAGGCTCGCGGATTTGGAGACGGAGTTCCATCTGCGAAAGGTGCGAACCCGACGCCGCGCTAATCTCCAATTTGCCAAGGCCAGCATCATCGCCGGTCTCAATCTCAAAGGTCGGGTTCTGCTCGCCCTTGCGGTCAAATACGAGGGTCTGCTCGGTTTCGCCGTTGATTTTCAAACCGTTGGAGGCCTTCACCTTCACTGTTACATTCTTGATGTTGTCCTCGCCAGTAAATACCGTAATGGGCAGACGGAATTTTTCGCAAGTGCCTATCACACGGGGAGTTGTGGCAAAAATCATGAGGGGCTTGGTAACTGCCGTGGTCTTCTCAGCCTTGCCGAATGCCTTGCCGTCGCCAGCCACCACCATCGTGCGCACAGAGCCGATGTATTTGGGGAGTTTGATGACGTGGGTGTTCTTGCTGCCGTTGGTGGTAAACGGGCCGAGGAACGCCACAACGCTCTCAAAATTGTTGGCGCGGGAATTCTTGCTGCCGCTGCCTTCGGAGTCGTCGCCACCGATGGAGAACATGCGCTCTATCTTGTTGCCAAATGCGCCGATAACGTTGTCGAACATGTCTATCGTGCTTACACCCAACGCCTCACGCGAATAGAACTCCTGCCACGGGTCGGGCGTGCGGAAGTGGGTGAGGTCGAGTATGCCGTCGTCAACGAGGGCTACGGTGTAGGTCATAGGCTTGTGGTTTTTCTCCGAAACGGTAATCTTCACATCCTGTTCGGCTTGGAGAACGTCGGGCATGGAGATTTCTGGCACAAGATGGGTTTCGGGGTTCTCGATGTCGAGGGGCAACACGCCGTACATCCTGAGCGGCAGGTCGTTGGCGGTCTGCGCGTGGGGCTGCAAAAGTTCCACAAACACATATACGCCCGGCTCCATGTCTGGCTCCACCTTGAATTTATATTCGGTCTTGCCATCATTGGTTTTAATCCATTTGCTGCTAATGACATTGGTGCCGGTTTCGAGGGTTACGAGGGCATGTCCGCCTTCCGACGAAGGAATGTTGATGGTTGCCATGTCGCCCACGTTGTACTTCTTCTTGTCTGCCTCCAACTCTACAATGGTGCTGCCCTGACTGAGCATCGGGCTGCGGCCAAACGAATCGGGCCAGTCCATATAGAATATGTGCGACGCGCTGCGGCCGCTCCTCATGTCGGTAACGTCCACCATGTAGCGTCCCCAATCGGGATAGTTGACGAGGAAACGGTAAGTGGCCTTGCCATTGTCTGCAGCAATGGTGTCGTGGCTGAGGAGCGTGGAGTTGTACTGCGACACATAATTATAAGAGTCGTACCACCACTGCCATTCGAGTTTGTAGAGTTTGACGGAGAGGTTGCGATGACCGGATATGGCGTTGCCGTTGGCGTCGGTAACTGCGATAGACACGGCCTGAGTCTTGTCAACTTCGAGGCAATGTCCCTGGGTGTCAGGCATTTTGATACCGACGTAGGTAGAGTGGGGGAGTACCTCGATGGAGGTCTCGTCCTTGCTGAAACGCCCGCCCTTCTCGTAAATCTTGGTCAAGTAATAAGCCTTCACTTTTGGCGGAAGGCGGTCGGAATCGAATTTGGGCGCAAACCTCGTCTCTCCCCTGTCGTTGAGAGTGCCCTCATAGACCTCCTCGTAGCCGTTGTCGAGGTAATAATTGGCCTTGTCGTCGTCGAAGGAGTAGCCCTCCCACTTGGGGAACGAAAGCGGCACTTCGCGGAGGCGCATCTGCACGTCCACCTTCAAACCTTTGGCAATCGCGCCGTGCAGCCATTTGCCCGCAATCATGCAGTTGTTGCCGGAATTGGTGAGAACGTCCCTATTGAAATCCATGCTGATTTTCAAGCGGTTGGGCAGGATGTTTTCTACGCGGAGTTGCTTGTTGAAACGCGAATTGCCACACGTAATTGTAGCGTCGTAACTGCCCGCAACAGCGTTTTCGTCGGTCTTGAAATTGAAGACGTAGAAGTTGCTCTTGTTTTTGTTGACAGTGGTTTTCAAGATTTGCTGCGACTGCGGGTTGCGCACTTCGAGGGTTACGGGATAGTCGTCGGGGAGCGGATTTTTGAGATCTTCTTTCAATATGAAAGTCAGGTGGATGCTGTCGCCGGGTCTCCAAACTCCGCGCTCGCCGTAGATGTAACCCTTGATGCCGTCGCGCATATCCTTGCCGGAGATGTCAAACTTGCTCATGCTCAACGACTGTCCGTCGTTGAGTTTCAGGTAGTTGCTCTCTGCGTTGCGCTTGACGATGGCAAAATACGCCTTCGGCTGCTTGCCAAAATCGTATTTGCCGTCTGAATCCGTGGAGCCGGTGGCAATCAGTTGTTGCTGATAACCATAGAGTTCCACCTTTGCGCTGCTTACGGGCGAGGATGTTTTGAGGTCGGTAACGTATATCTGAAGCGACTTGTCGTTACCCTTCTTGGCAATCACGCCGAGGTTGGATGCCAAGATGTTTTGGGTGAGGAACTTGTCGCTGTCGTAATACATCTTGAAACACGGGTTGTCGCGCTTCTGCCAGTCGTAACCCGCACTGCTGTAATAATTGTTGTCGATGTAAGAGTAGTAGCCGTCGAAATTGTCAAAATCCTTGATGTCGATGTCCTTCTCCATCGAAACGTCGTCGCCGCCGTTGCAGGTGTCGCAGTCGAACACCGCGTGGCTCTTGCGGAAGGCAATCTTGATGTTGTAGATGGAACCCGGCTCGGTCTTCACGAGTTTTGAGAGTTCGAGGTAATAACGGTTCCACGCCGTAACTTCCTCAGATTCAGGGTCTGCGATGTGTATTGTCTTGCGGAATACGGGAACGCCGGTCTGCTGGAGGTTGGAGCCGTTGTAATAGTCGGAATAGTCGCGGATGTAACTGAGGATGTTTTTCTCCAAGACTTTGATGATGGTAACGTCCACCGCCGCAAGGTTCACTGCCTCAAAGGGATACACAAGACCGTCGTCGCCGTCAGGGAGAATCAAGCCAGTCTTGACGCTGCGCACCTGCGGTTTCAGGCGTTCAAAACTGATGTTGAACACCTTGTCGTCCTTGAACTTGGAGCCAAGCACGTTCTGGATGCCTGCGCCGAGGGTGATTTGTCCGTCGCCGTCCTTGCGCTCGGGCGGATATACGTTGACGTAATTGCCCGAAATCTCTATCTTGCAGTCTTTTACAATGGTGTTGCCGCTGCTGACGCTTACAAGTCCGTTAAGATTCTGCCCCTCCTTGATGGGGTCGGTAAACTCAACGCGCACGTGCTGCGAGGGCGCATCAAACACACGGACGCTCGTGATGCCAAAATCGTTGATGGCGGGGATGGTAACCTCCTTGCTGCCTTTGGTATCGGAGTCGATGTAAGAGCCTGTGTAATTGATTGAAAGGGTCTGTGCCTTGTCGATACGCTCGATGTTTTCGATGGTGAAGCCAAAGACGGTGCCCCTGTCTGCCTCGTGCCAATTGATGGGGAGTTCGTTCCTGCCGATGGTAGCCTTCACAGACTTCTTCACGTTGTCCAAGGATTCTTCATCGGCGGTCTTCACCGTACCAGCAATCATCTGGTATTTAAGGGTTTGACGGTCGGTGGTGGTCTGCTCGTCAATAGTTACCCTGAGGTCTTGACGGATAATCGACACCGGGAACACAAAGTTCTTGAAGTCGCCCGACACGTCGGCTATCTTGCCAAGGTTGAAGTCGAACACGTAGGTGTTGCCAGACGCAAAATCGCCGTCGGGCGTAAACTCGATGGTTCTGTCGTCCACAAAGGTGCATTTGCCGCTCGCCTTTGGGTACACCTTGATGAGTTTGTCGGGGCTGACGTTGCGGTCTATTTTCTCCGCCAACTCGCTGTTTAACACCACCCTTATGGGCTGCGTCTTGCTCACCGTGCCGTCGGTGTAAGCCGAGATGTACGGCGCGAAACCAGGGTCGTTGCAATTGACTTTTGGCTTGCGCGCCACGATGGCAATGACTACGATAATCACCGTAACCAACGCCACCGCACCAATTATGATTTTTTTCTTCATAATAGATTTGGGTTTATGTTTAATTATTAATGTTTGTTGTTCGGTCAAAAAAAATATCCTATTATAAAACGCCGTAAAGTTAAAAAAGATTTTGGAAAAAAGAATTTTTTGCGGGATAAATTTTTATAGATTTGAACGGCGATTTCATTAAAACTTTTAAACACCGAATTAAACGAATAAAACGAATTTGTCTTATAGAAAGATACATTAAACAAAGTGCCGCAAGCGGCAGCAAATTTAACGAATATAAAAATTGCAGAAGTGTATTCGTTAAATTCGTAAAATTAAAAATTAACTTGTTGATTTTTAATTTATTAGTTTAATCAATTGTTTTGTTTTATTCGTTTCATTCGGTGTTAAATGAAATTGCCGTGATATATATTTGCCGTGGCGGGCGTGCCGCCTACAACCCGTCCACCATCACAAACGCCGCCCAATGCAGCGGATTGGGATATTTTTCGCGGACAGTCTTTTGTGCGGCGAGGAAGGCGGCGCGTTTGGATTGTCCGGCGGTCAAGTTCTTGAAAAACTCCACCATAAGCAACTGCGTGGATTCGTCGGCAACTTTCCAAAGGCTCATCACAATAGTCTGTGCGCCCGCTTTTTTGAAACCGCGCTGCAAACCAAAAACACCTTCGCCAGTAATCTCGCCTAAGCCTGTCTGACATGCCGAGAGAACCACCAAATCAAGACCTTGGAAGTCGAGCCGCGAAATTTCTTTTGCCGTCAAAACTCCGTCGTCCGCGCCTTCGGGGATTTCGGCGTTGCGCTTAGGGTCGAGGGCTGAGTTTGCACCGGCAAACAATAATCCGCTGCAACTCAAAGACCTATCTTCTTCGCTCTGCTGATTTTCTGAGAAAAATTTGTAGCCCGCGTTCTCCATGTCGGCCGCCGTTTCATAAAAACCGTGTGTGCCTATGTGCAGAATTTTTAAACCTGTGCCAGAGAGCATCTTGAAGGATTCTTCGGTGGCGGCGGCATCAGAAAGGGCGGTAACGTCGTAATCAGCCGAGCGGAGGAGAGCGGCGATGGAGGCGGATTCCAATTTGGTGCCTTCGAGGTAGCCCATGCCAAGACCGCGAAGATTGGCGGCTATCTGCGGAATGTCGCGGTAAATGGATGGGGCGTAATTGTCGTCGTTGCCCTTCAACTCTTGCCATTCGTCCTTAGAAAATTCGTATTGGATGCCGCCATATGTGGAGGCTTTGCGGTTGGGATTGATTGCGCGGGTCATGGCAAGTTCGCGGGTGGAGGAGAGGCGGTAAGTGTCAAATTTCTCGGCGAATATCTTGCCGTCGTCGCCGCTGAGATATTCGATGCCGATGGTGTGGATTTGTCCCACTGGGGAGAAATACACGGTCTTCACGCCTTCCAAATATTTAGCCAACGGACGCCAGATAATATTGTAAAGTTTTGGCGTGTTGTAATATTCCCTTGGCTTGATGTCGTAAAATTCGTCTGATTCATAGAGTTTTACGATTTCGGGGGCGGTCATGTCTTTTTTCAAGACAAGGGCTACATAGACTAATTGCTTGGCGGCGGTGTCCTTAAAATTGGCAAATTCTATGGCGAGGTCGCCGTCGCGGAGGTTCTTTTGGATTTCTTTCCAATCGATGGAAAGGTTTTGGACATAACTGCCAAGTTCCTTGGACATTGCTACAAGTTGATGCTCCTCATCGTCAATTGCCTTTGCCAACGAATCGGCGTCCATTGTCCTGTTTTCCAATGGCGTGTTGATGAGTAGGTCGAGGGTGGCGCGGTCTTGTTTCATTTTGTTGTAACGCTCCGCCAATACAGAATTGCCTTTTTGCTTGATGATGCTCTCGATTTCAAGTTCAGAGTTGAGCATAAAACCCTTTGACAGCACCTGTCCATTGTAGGCGTATGTTGTTAAATTTTTTTTTGTGGCGTCCGCAATTGGATATTTATATGCCGCAATGAGCAAATCTTTGCTGTAAAAATCGGAATATTTACTATTCCACATTGCGTTACGCTCCTTGTTGGTAAGGAATCGAAGGTTTGCAGATAATTTTGATTTGTTTATCTCGTAGCCTCGCTTGTATAAATCCAATACCTTGTCGTATTGTCTGTCGCAAAGATAATAGTTGGCAAGGGCTATATAGTTGTCTGCACTGCGAAAATTAAAGAGATCCGTTAAAAGTTTTTGATGCTTGATTGCTTCTGTGTAATTACCTGTATTAGCATACGCCTTTGCAAGTTGCGAGAGAGATATTTCATAACTAATATCATATTCAAAAGAATTCTCCAAAGTGTTTTTTAAGATTACAGCCGCCTTTGTATAAAGTTGGATAGCCTCGGCGTTATTGCCTATTTCTTCATAAAAAGCGGCAAATTCTATCAATGCAGCTGCATAATCTTCGGATTCTTCACCATAAACTTTTTTTAAGATTTGTACGTAAATAGAGGCAAGCCTGATTGCTTCTGTGTGATTGCCAATACAAAGATTCCAATATGCAAGTCTTTCTAATTGTCTGCCATATTGTGGATTGTCTTCCCCGTATAATTTCTTATAGATTTCCGTAACACGAGTTACAAATTTTATAGCTTCGTTGTAGTTGCCAATTCGAAAATAATAATATGCAAGGTCGCTCATCTCGTCAAGATACGTTGGATGTTCTTCGCCATACATTTTCTTGCGTATTTCCACCATACGGGTTTTTAGTTTGATAATCTCGGTGTAATCCTCAATTGGATAATCGTATGCGTATATAAGTTTTTTCAAACCATCAAGATAGAGTTCGTGTTCTTCTCCATATACATTCTTGATGTGTTCCAAAGCAAGTTTTTCGTATCTGATTCTTTCACCGTAATTTTTTTCATTATAATACAAGGATGACACTTTGGCCAACCAATGGATAAGTTCAAGTTCGGAGCGGTAATAGTTTGGTGAATCTGGTTTTAAGGTTGCTTTTTCGATGGAATCTGCCCTTGTGAAGTTTTTGCAGGCTTCGAGTGCTGAGGGAAGGCCATTGTACATTTTTAGACATTCTTTGGCGTGGTTGTAATAATCGTCCGCTCCCAATTTGTTGGCATACATCAGGCGGTAATAATCGAGATTTTTTTGTGCCTTGGTGTAATCTTGTGATTTTTTGCCGTAAACAGTCTTGCATCCGTTTACGACAAGGGTTTGCAGACGGATGGTTTCGGAAGTGTCGTTGATGTCCGCATAATAATCCACAAGATTTTTCCAACAATCAATCAATGCAAGGTACGAGCGGTTGTATTTCGGCGATTGTTTGGTAAGCAATGCTTTCTCTATTGAGTCGCTTTGCTGTAAATAGGGCACTGCCAAATATGCCTGACGGGTTTTGTAAAGGTTGATGCCTGTGTTGTAGAGAGAGTCTGCGCCGGCTAATTGCAACTGGTAATCGTCGAGTTTGTTTCTGGCATTGATGTAGTCGGGATGAAGTTCGCCGTATATTTTTTTGCTTGTATTGACGGCAAGGGTTTGCAGACGCAAAGCCTCCGGGTCGTTGATGCCTGCATAATATTCAGCGAGGTCGTTCCAACATTTTATCAATATGCACTCTGAACGGTGGATGTTGGGCGACTTGGCTTTTTCGATGGAATCACTTTTTTCGAGGTACGGAATTGCCAAATGCGCTTGCCAATCCTTGTAAAGTCGGTAGCCTTCGTTGTAATATTGGTCGGCTTCGGGCGCGTCAGAAAGCATCAGTCGGTATCTTATGAGTTTGTTTTTGGCATCGACGGTTTCCCAATGCTTTTTGCCCTTCATGTTTTGCAAACTATTTACAACCAAGGTTTGCAGCCTGGCTGCCTCGGCATAGTCGTTGTTGTCCACATAATGATTCACAAGGTCGCGTCTGCACGCATTAATGGCGAGTTCCGAGCGGTGGTATTGAGGCGATTTGCTTTTTTCAATAGCGTCGCTTTTTTCAAAATACGGAATAGCATCATACGTTTGCTTGGCGTTGTAGAGTTCCATGCCCCTGTTGTAATATGGGTCCGCCTCAGGACATTTGCCCAAATGCAGATTCAGCTCCGCGAGTTTCTCCTGCGCTTTTGTGTAGTACGAAGTTTTTTGGCCATTAATGCTTTTCCGAGTAGCAACGATGCGTCTTTGGTATTCAATAGCCTCGTCATAGTTTTCTGCCGCCGTCAAACTGTCCCTGATGGCAGTCCAACAATTTACGAGTAAAATTTCGGCGCGGTGGTAGTCAGACGATTTTTTGTCCTTCTGCATTTTGTCGAGAGAGTCGCATTTCTGCAAATAGGTAATGGCCTCATGATAATGGTTATCGCGGAGATATTGCCTGCCTTGGTCGTAGTATTCGTCGGCGGTAATGTCCTTGTTGAATTTAAAATGGTACTTCATGAGGTCTTGTGTCGCACTATAATAGTCGAGGTGGTTTTTTCCCAAGGTTTTCTCGGTGGTGGAGACTACAAGGCTTTGCAGACGGAGAGCCTCGGTGGTGTCGTTGATGTCGGCATAATAGGCTGCAAGGTCGCTCCAACACTTGGCAAGTCCTATTTCCGAGCGGTAATAATTTGGCGACTTCGGGTCGAGTTGCGCCTTTTCGAGCGAGTCGGCTTTCTGCAAAATTGGAACTGCCTCAGACGCTCTTTTTGCATAATACAATTTCATGCCCTCGTTGTAGAGAGAGTCGGCTTCCTTGCTCTGCGAGAAGGCAAGGAGCGGCAGAAGGAGGAGTAGGAATGTGAAAATGTTTTTCATTGTTTTTTTGATGCGTTTAAGTGATTGTTCATGGCGATTTCATTTAAACTTTTTAACACCGAATTAAACGAATAAAACAAAAATATTTATTAAACTAATAAATTAAAAATCAACAAGTTAATTTTTAATTTTACGAATTTAACGAATACTCCTCTGCGTTTTTATATTCGTTAAATTCGCTGCCGCTTGCGGCACTTTGTTTAATGTAACTTTCTGTAAGACAATTTCGTTTTATTCGTTTAATTCGGTGCTAAATGGTTATTGTTTTGTTTGTGTTTGCAAAATTGATGAAAAAAACGGAAAATTCCATAAAATTTTGCATAAATATTTACAAAAAATCGTGGGGGATGTGGCTCGCCGCGTCCCTACAACCCGTCCACCATCACAAACGCCGCCCAATGCAGCGGGTTGGGATATTTTTCGCGGACTGTCTTTTGTGCGGCAAGGAAGGCGGCGCGTTTGGATTGTCCGGCAGTCAAGTTTTTGAAAAACTCCACCATTAACAGTTGCGTAGATTCGTCAGCAACTTTCCAAAGGCTCATCACAATAGTCTGTGCGCCCGCTTTTTTGAAACCGCGCTGCAAACCAAACACGCCTTCGCCAGTAATCTCGCCCAAGCCTGTCTGACACGCCGACAATACCACCAAATCAAGACCTTGGAAGTCGAGCCTCGAAATTTCCTTTGCCGTCAAAACTCCGTCGTCCGCGCCATCGGGGATTTCGTCCATGCGATTGGGGTCGAGGGCGGAATTGGCTCCTGCAAACAACAATCCGCTGCGGCTCAGGGAGCGGTCTTCGTTGGTCTGCTGACTTGCCGACGCATAAAATTGGTAACCCACATTCTCCATGTTGTCCTCGCTCTCATAAAAACCGTGTGTGCCGATGTGCAGGATTTTGATGTCGGTGCCAGAGAGTTTTTTGAAAGATTCTTCGGTGGCGGCGGTATCGGAGAGGGCGGTAACGTTGTAATTAGCCGAGCGGAGGAGGGCGGCGATGGATGCGGATTCCAATTTGGTGCTTGCGAGATACGACATGCCGCCGCGCACGGTATCGGGCTGCTCCGAAAATTCGTATTGGATGCCGCCGTAGGTAGTGGCTTTGCGGCTGGGGTTTATGGTACGGCTCATGGCAAGTTCGCGGGTGGACGACAGACGGTAAGTGTCGTATTTTTCGGCAAAAATATTGCCGTCGCCGTCACGCAAATATTCGATGCCTATGGTGTGTAGCCGTCCGACGGGGGAGAAATATACGGTTTTAACATCTTGAAGATACGGCTCCAACGGTTTCCATACGAGGTCATAAAGTTTTGTAGCGGTGTAGTATTCCTTTGGCTCTATGTCAAAAAAATCGTATAAATTAAATAGTTTGACTATCTCGGGGGATGTCATGCCATTTTTGAGGACGAGTGCCACATACACTATTTGCTTGGCGGAAGTGTCTTTCACTGCTGCAAACTCTATCGCCAAATCGTTGTTTTTCAAGTGTTTCTGCACGTCGTGCCAACTGATAGAGAGTTTTTGGGTGTAGTTGCCGAGAGCCTTGGACGATTCCACGAGCAGACGCTCCTCGCGGTCGATTACTTTTGCCAACGAATCGGCATCTATAAACCTTTTGCCGACAGCGGTTTGGTAGAGTCCGTCGAGGATTGCGCGATCCTGTTTGATCTTGTAATAGCGGTTTTCGAAGGCAGTGTCGCCGCTCTGCGAGATGAGGTTTTGGATTTCGAGTTCGGCGTTCAGGAGAAGACCTTTGGAAAATACCTGGCTGTCGTAGGCGAGGGCTGTAAGCGTGGTGTCGGGATGCTTGTATGCGGCGTATGTCAGTTCTGAACAGAAAAAATCCGAATGTATTTTCCAAAAATTGGCGCGTTCCTTGGAGGTCATCGACGCAAAAGTTTTTAAGATAAAAGCGTTGATGCGCGTGTAGGCTTGCCTGTAATATTGGGCGGCCTTGTCGTAATTGCTGATTACAAGGTGGAAGGTGGCAAGTTGCTTGAGCGATTCGGCATACCAAGGATGGTCGTCGCCAAGAATATTTCTGCGCAGTTGCGAGGCGGTGGTTGCAAGGCTGATGGCCTCCGTGTAGTCAAAAATCTTGAAGTAATACCCCGCGAGGTTACTGAGCGACATGGCGTAATAAGGGTGCTGCTCGCCCAAAATTTTCTTGCGTTTTTCCATCGCGAGCGTTCCGAGCCTGATGGCCTCGGCGTGATTGCCGCTGTCGTCATAATATCCGGCAAGGCGGCTCAGCGACTTGGCATAGTCGGGATGATCCTCGCCAATCGCGTCGCGGCGTATCTGCAAAGCGATGTTGCCAAGCCTGATTGCCTCGGAGTTGTTGCCTGTCTCGTTGTAATAGCCTGCAAGGTTGTTGAGCGAAATGGCGTATGAGGCGTGTTTCTCGCCCAATACGCTTTTGCGTATTTCCATTGCAAGAGTGCCTATTCTGATGGCCTCGGCGTAGTTGCCAATTTCGCGGTAGTAACCAGCAAGGTTGCTCAGTGCGCTTGCATAGAAAGGGCTGTTTTCGCCCGCAGTCTTCTTGAATATTTCCTTCGCCTGAGTTACCGCGCCGATAGCCTCGGCATAGTTGCCTATTCTGCCGTAATAGATAGCAAGGTTGTTGAGCGATCTTGCATGGTCTTGATTGTATTCGCCCAAATAGTTCTTTTGGATTTGCACTGCAATGGTCTGCAATCTGATGGCCTCGTGGTAGTTGCCAATGTCGTCGTAAAACCATGCAAGGTGATGCAGCGATTTTGCATAGTCGCGGTTTTGCGACCCCAAAACCTTTTTGAAGATTTCCACAGCTATTGCTTGCAGCCTGATTGCCTCTGGGTAGTCGTTTTTGCGGTCGTACTGAAATGCAATTTTTGAGAGACAATTGGCCACTTGCAACTCCGCACGGTGGTAGTTTGGCGCGAAAGGTTTGAGTTTTTTCTTGTCTAACGAATCACTTTTTTTAAAATAGGGTAGTGCCTCGTCGTATTTCGCCGAGTCAAAGAGTTCCGAGCCTTTTTGAAACAGAAGGTTGGATTTCTTGCTCTGTGGCGCGGCAAGGTGCGGCAGAAGTAGCAATAGGAATATGAGCCAACATTTCATAGTTGCAGTGTAATAAGTGTCGCGCAAAAATATGAAATGTTTTTATTTCACACAAATAAAATATTTGCCTACAACCCGTCCACCATCACAAACGCCGCCCAATGCAGCGGATTTGGATACTTTTCGCGGACAACCTTTTGTGCGGCGAGGAAGGCGGCGCGTTTGGATTGCCCGGCGGTCAAGTTTTTGAAAAACTCCACCATTAATAATTGCGTGGATTCATCCGCAACTTTCCAAAGGCTCATCACAATGGTCTGCGCGCCCGCTTTTTTGAAACCGCGCTGCAATCCAAAAACACCTTCGCCAGTAATCTCGCCCAAGCCTGTCTGACAAGCCGACAATACCACCAAATCAAGACCTTGGAAGTCGAGCCTCGAAATTTCCTTTGCCGTCAAAACTCCGTCGTCCGCACCTTCGGGAATTTCGGCATTGCGATTGGGGTCGAGGGCTGAGTTTGCACCGGCAAATAATAATCCGCTGCAACTCAAAGACCTATCTTCTTCGCTCTGCTGGTTTCCTGAGAAAAATGTGTAACCCGCATTCTGCATGTCGGCCGCCGTTTCGTAAAAACCGTGTGTGCCGATATGTAGTATTTTTAAGCCTGTGCCAGAGAGTTTTTTGAAGGACTCTTCAGTGGCGGCGGCGTCAGAAAGGGCGGTAACGTCGTAATCAGCAGAACGGAGGAGGGTGGCGATGGATGCGGATTCCAATTTGGTGCCTTCGAGGTAGCCCATGCCCGATGCACCGCTGCGAAAGTTGGAGGCTATTTGCGGAATGTCGCGGAAACTACGCTCGATAGAATCGTTGCCCCCCTTCAAACTACGCCATTCTTCTTCCGTAAAATCATATTTGATGCCGCCGTAAGTGGTGGCTTTGCGGTTGGGATTGATTGTGCGGGTCAAGGCAAGTTCGCGGGTGGAGGAGAGGCGGTAAGTGTCATATTTTTCGGCGAATATCTTGCCGTCGTCGCCGCTGAGATATTCGATGCCGATGGTGTGGATTTGTCCCACTGGGGAGAAATACACGCTCTTCGCGCCTTCCAAATATTTAGCCAACGGTCGCCAAACGAGGTTGTAAAGTTTTGGAGTGTTGTAATATTCCTTGGGCTTGATGTCGTAGAAATCATCCGAATTATAGAGTTTTACGATTTCGGGGGCGGTCATGTCTTTTTTGAGGACAAGGGCTACATAGATTAATTGTTTGGCGGCGGTGTCCTTAAAATTGGCAAATTCGATGGCGATGTCGTTGTCCTTCAAATTCCTCTGAACATCGCGCCAAGAAATAGTAAGGTTCTTGGTGTAGTCGCCGAGGACTTTGGAGGATTGCACAAGAATACGCTCCTCTCGGTCGATTACCTTTGCCAACGAATCGGCGTCCATCTCACGTTTTTCGGGCGAGGTTTGGTAAAGGTCGTCGAGGATGGCGCGATCTTGTTTTATCTTGTAATAACGGTTTGCAAATGTTGTGTCGCCGCTTTGCTCTATGAGTTTTTGGATTTCAAGTTCGGTGTTCAACAGCAGCCCTTTGGAAAAAACCTGAGCATCGTATGCAAGGACGGTTAATGTTGTGTCAGGATGTATATAGGCGGCAGAAGGCAGGTCTTTGGAGTAAAATTTTGAATAAAGTTTCCAAAAAATCATTCTTTCTTTGGAGGTCATAGAAGAAAAATTATTCAATATAAAAGAATTAGCGCGTCTGTAACTTTGGCTATACAAATCTATGGCATTATCATATTTACCATCAATAAAATAATAATCTGCAAGGGCTTTCTGAATATATGTATAGTTACGATGGTCTTTACCCATTATCTTGTTGTATATATCTAATACAATA
>JAEEGL014164590.1_pt1 | contig 21351 bp, 14 predicted proteins | sample 9134231 | NCBI WGS metagenome assembly JAEEGL01 (sample SAMN16246548, study PRJNA631951) | gut metagenome | biome: gut microbiome; feature: rumen; material: fiber-attached | host: Bos | place: Iran: Karaj | collected 2018-10
CGAGACCGAAAGGCTGATATACCGCACGGAGAGTGCGTCCGACGCAGAAAACTCGACGCAGAGTTCCGGCGAGCGGAAGGCTTCAACAGTCGAAACTGTTGAAAAACCGATCGAGCGTTACAGCGAAACGGAAAGGCTGATATACCGCACAGAGCGGGAAAGTTCCGCAGAGACGCGTGAGGTCGGGCTGCTTACGATGAACTCGTACTTCGGCGAGGGTGCGCGGTATCTGTCGCAGACCGTGGAAAGGCATATCCACAGGAGTTTTACACTTGAGCCGACGCTGCGGGAAACGCTTGTGCGGGCGGAAAGCCGCTCGGACACATTCACCTCGCTGACAAAGGCGGTGAAGCTGCTCACTTCCGAAAAGGCTCCGAGCGCGCATGACAGGAAGCTTACCGAACGTGCAGTCGAACTTGTGCTGCGGCGGGATGGCGAAAAGTCCGTAACCTTGCGGGAATTCCGCGAGCTTGACAGAGAGCGGAGAACGCAGGTGCTCACCGAGCTGACGCGGCTCATCGCCGCCGATGTGAAGAAGGGAAAGCGTGCAAAGAGCAAGACGCCTCCCGGTATGACCGGGAACGAGGCCGCCGTGCTTGCAGTGCTTAACGCGGATAAAGCTGGCGAGGCCGGAAAGGTGCTCGCGGGAAGCGATACCGTGCTGCTGCGGCAGCTTTCGCGTATATACGAGACCACTTCGCATACCGCGGCAACAAACATTTACAATCAGATAACATCAAATGTGATAAATACCGCAGGAGTGCCGGAAACGGGCTACGCGGGAACTTCTGCGGCACGGATATACCGTGTTGCTGCGGAAAGACCGGCGGAGAGAGATTTGCGGCGGGACCGTCCCGTAACGGTGACGCTCCGACAGGCAGCGGACAGGATATACGAACGAACGGCGCTGCTCTACGGGCGCAATATAACGAGCCTTTATACCATGAACACGGCTTCTGCGGGGAGCGCCCCCGGATATACCGCCGCGCCCCAATATGATACCGCGACTCTCACAGAGCGTCCGTCAATGCCGCGGATGTACCCGGGGAGCGTTTCGGAGGGCAGGGATATCCGCATAACGGCGGGCACATATACCCGGAAGCCTGCGGACATTACCAACAGATATGACATAAGGCACAGCGCGGATACGGTGAACATGTTCCTGACGCTTCGGGGTACAGAAATGACAAACAACGCGGCGCAGAGCGCTCCCGCAGCGGAGGCTCAGCCTTTCACGGACATACGGTATCTTCCGTTACGCCGTGAGGCAGCCGGACGGGATGCTCCCGCACAGCCGTCAGCAGTTTCCGCCGAGGAGCTTGTGAGCCGCTTCGGTAACCTCATTGAGGGTGCAGATGCGGGGCTTTCACAGGCCGGGATAGTACACGTTTCGGGCGACATTTCACGCGGCGTCAGAGAGGCGGTCGCGAAGGTCGCCGTTACCGAGGAAAAGGTTGCCGAGAACAGCAAGCTTATCAGCGATATAAGGCGGCGTCAGACCGAAATGGAAGAACAGGTACTGCGGCGCAGCGACATCGACGAGCTTTCGGAGAGCTTTATCGGGAAGCTTCGCGCACAGCTGCGTTACGAGAAGTCAAGATATTCGTCCTGAAAGAGTTCTTTTTGAGAAAAGGGTGATGATATGGGATTTACGTCAACGCTCACAAATGCGGCTGTCAAGGTGGCGGAGTCGATCAAAAGCGAGAAAGCCACGCTTGTCATACAGGGGGATTCCACCGAGCAGGTGCCGGTGCAGTTCAACCCGTCGGAGTACAGGATCACCAGCAGGTCGGAGTATTCCCAGAAGTCGCGCCGCAAGAAGGACGAGCCGGTGGTGAGCTTCAACGGAAACAAGCTTTCCACGCTCAACGTCAAGCTGTATTTCGACTGCGACGAGCTCACCTCGCTGGCATCTTTGGCGGGCGACGCTGTGAGCATGATAACGGGGCAGAGCAGCGACAATGACATCACCAAGACCATAGACAAGATAACCGCGCTGACGCGCATAAGCGGTGACAATCACATGCCGCCGGGAGTAGTGTTCGTGTGGGGCTCGCTGATGTTCAGCGGCTATGCGGACAATGTCACGGTGACTTACACGATGTTTGACAAGAAGGGCAAGCCGCTGCGCGCGATAGTTGACCTTACTATCAGCGGTGTGAACGGCTCGTCCGACGAGCGCAGCAGCCCGTTTATGTCGCCCGACCGCACGAAGGCGCGCACTCTTACCGAGGACAGCAGTATCTGGAGCATTGCGGAGAAGGAATACGGCGATGCGAGGGAATGGCGGCGCATTGCGGACGCGAACGGCATTATGAACCCGCTGGAGATACCGGTGGGAACGGTCCTGTCCGTACCGGCGATTAAATAATTGATAATTGACAATTGATAATTGACAATTGTGGTTGCGCCTGCGGCGCATATCTGGATCGTGACGGAATTTCACAATTGTGCAGAACCGGGCACAATTGTGAAATTCTGTAAACATATACACTACGCTTTCGCTTCCTTTGTCGTACAAAGGAAGCAGGTTGAAGAGCTCGAGAGGAGGGCGGCGCCCGCCTCTCGTGTGGCTCGCCCAAAGGCGAGACACTTTTCTCAAGCGTAAGCGACTCTCTCAGGCGCTGCGAAAGGAAGGTGAGGCATTATGGCGGATCTTATGAGCGAGACGGCGGAATACGAGAAGCTGGAGAACAAATACGGCAACTTTTTAGTTCCGGCGATGAAGATAAAATCAAGCGGGACTGAGCTTATATCCTCGCAGGATCTGTCGGTCACGGAGCTCACCGTTACGCTGTCGCTGAAGAGCGCGGGAATGGCGATAATAAGGCTTGGCGCGGAGTATGACATTGAGAAGCACACCTTCAATTCCAAAGTAAAGAACGCTTTCAAGCTCGGCACCATACTGGAGATCGAGGTGGGGTACCTTTCTGCGACCACAGCTGTTTTCAAGGGCTACATTGCCGGTGTGGGCGTGGAATTCGGAGATATGCCGCTTATCGTGATAAAAGTTATGGATGTGCGGAAACTTATGATGACGAGCGGCGTGAAGCGCGCTCTCTATGATGATAAAAACTACTCCGACGTATTCAAGAAAGTCATCGGGAACTACTCGAAGCTCTGCTCGGCGGAGTGCGATGCGACCGACGACAAGCTCGAAAGCCCGATATCGCAGGCGACAAACGACTACGATTTCGTGCAGAAAGAGCTCATAAAAAAAGGCAAATCGGACAGAGAATTCTTCGTACTCTATGACAAGGCGTACTTCCGCAAGCCCGCCAGCAGCAAAACTCCCATAATGACCGTGAATTACGGCAGAGAGCTGCTGCGTTTCAGCATGATGGCGGATTACCTCGATACCAGCATCGAGGTGATAGGCTACGACCCGGTCAACTGCAAGGACATATCCTCGAAAGCCACGGCAAAGACCACCGAGAAGTACACCCCCGTGCTGTCGCCTACACCCTCGCAGTTCTTCATCGACGCGGATGCCGACAGCGAGAGCAAGGCCAAGACGAGAGCCGAGGCTATCGCGGAGAAGGTCAAAATGGACGCGTGCTTTGCTGAGGGTGAGCTTATCGGCCTTCCCGAGATAGTTCCGGGAAGATACCTCCAGATAAAGGACCTTGATGATATGGCCGATAAGAAATACTATCTCTGCGAGGTAACACACCGCGTTACGGAATCAAGGTTTTCCACGTTTTTTGAAGCGAGAGGGTGGGCATAATGGGACTTTTCGATGATATGCAGAGCACTTCCGCCGAATATTCGCCGGATCTTATCGGTGGTATCGTTACCGGGACAGTCAAGGAAAATTACAACAAGGACGACCCCGGAAAGATAAAAGTCGAGCTGTTCCTCGGCGAGCAGGGCAAGAATGTCACCGGCTGGATACCCGTGATGAGCCCGTATGCAGGCAGCGAGTTCGGACGGTATGAGCTCCCGGAGGTAGGCTCCGAGGTAGTCGTGGCGTTCAATATGGGCGACAGGAATCGTCCCGTTGTGCTGGGCTGCCTCTGGAGCGCCAAGAACAAGCTCCCGACCGAGACCGCGACCGAGAAGAATATGGTCAAGCGGTTCATTACAAAAGGCAAGAACGAGCTGTTCATCGACGATACGCAGGACAAGCAGAAGATCGAGATAAAGACCGCAAATGGCAAGGGCGTCGTATTCGACGAGGAAAAAGACTGTATCACGGTCTATGACAAGGATAAGAAGAACAGCATAAATATAGACTCCAAAAAAGGCGAGATAACCGTCACCGCCGACAAAAAGATAGTTCTGAATGTCGGAGGAAGCGATGCCGGTATCTTCGACGGCTCGGGCAAGAAGATAGCGCTTACCACGGGGAGCGTCGAGATAAAGGCAAACAACGATATCACCGAAAAGGGTCAGAACATCAAAGTCGAGGGCACGGCGGTATCAATAAAGGGCACAAGCTCCCTCCAGGCGCAGTCGAGCGGCACCACCGTTGTAAAGGGCACGCTTGTCAAGATAAACTGACGCGTAACAAGAAAAAATCCGCTGTGAGCCGGAAAACAAGCAGGAAAGGATGTCTGTAATGGACAATACGAACAGCAGGAGCTTTCTCGGTACGGGGTTCAAATTCCCCGTGCAGGTCGATCCCAATACAGGTCGGGTACGTACCTCGTCGGGTGAGGACGATATCGCAGAGTCGATACGCATAATACTCGGGACGCAGCCCGGTGAACGCCCTATGTCGCCGCATTTCGGCTGCTCCATAAATTCTTTCATCTTCGGAGGCGCGGATTATACGGCTATCATGATGATGAAGCACGAGATAGAGAATTCCCTTATCATGTGGGAGCCGCGCATAAAGGACATTGTGGCGGATATCGAGCAGTCCCCGGACGAAGACGGCAAGCTTGTAGTAAACATAAGCTATGTCGTGCGCTCGACCAACAACCCCTTCAACCTCGTTTATCCGTTCTACATCAACGAGGGCTACGGCGAAGGCGCAAAAACGGTAAGCTGATAAGAAATTCACAACTCGTATAAAAATACAGCTGCGGACTGTTTGCATAGTATATGTTCGCAGAAAAATAGTTATCATTATGGTCCAGCGGTACGCTGGCGCAAGTCCAGAGCGCGTAGCTCTGGTCCTGTCCGGAAGGACAGTCTGTCAGAATGTTCCATTCTGACAGACATCTCACACGAAAGGAGCGGAAGGCTATGAAGATCGACGCGCGGGGAAAAGACGCGGTGCTTGAAATACTCGCGGAGCGCGCAAGAAGCTATACCCCCGAGTGGAATATGAATACCGCCGACCCGGATATAGCGTCGGCGCTTGCTGTGGCATGCGCGGATATGTTCGCGGGAACGATCAGGAAGATAAACGGTCTGCCGCTCAAGAATGAGATAGCATTTTTCAACGCGATAAACTCGTCTCTGCTGCCGGCATCGCCCTCGGAGGGATATGTGAGCTTCTCGCTGTCTGCCGATGACGTTGGGAACGCCGAGGTCGTAAAAGGCACGGTGCTTTCCGCATACGCGAATGACGACGGCGATACGATGCATTTCGAGACTAAGGATGACATCCTCGTTTCTCCGGCGCGCATAGAAGCTGCTTTCTGCGTGGACGACAGCGAGGATCACATCGGCAGGTTTGAGGAACTCTGCGAGAACGGCGGAGCGCTTTTCGGCACGGGCAATACAAACCTGCAGAGCCACGTTATGACGCTCGGGCACCCGTTCGCTTTCAATGTACGGACAGAGGCGGAGATAAGGCTGATGTTCTGCCGCAAAGGCGGGATACCGGTGAACCGCGACTATGTAAATGCTCTCGCGGATGCGGATGCCTGTATGATAGAGTATTATGCGGGTGAGGAGACCGGCTACCTGCCGTTTTCCGGGATCACCGAGCGCAACGGTGCGCTGCTGCTCTACAAGAGCGATAAGCTGCCGCCGGTAAGCGCCGATGAAAACGGCTTCGGCATACGCTTCACGGTGAAGGATATGGCGCGGTTCGACGGATTTTCCTTCTCGTACATCGCGGCACTGCCTTCCGCAAAGTCGATAGAGGTGGACTGCGTTACCGACGGCAACATCGAGTTTGACCGCGCGGGGTTTTACCCGTTCGGAGAGCGGTTCCAGCTTTTCAACGAGGTGTATTTCGGCTGCGGAGAGGTGCTTGACAAGCGCGGCGCGCAGATAACGCTCAGCTTCGATATGAACCTTGACACCGTTCCGATAGAGAACCAGCCCGATTTTGACATAAACTGGAAGTGGATAGCCAAGAGAGGCGATTTCAGGGAGCCCAAATCCTACAAGATAACGATATCCGAGGTGATCTGGGAATACTACAACGGCTACGGTTGGGCAAGGCTGTTTTCCGACCGCTCGTACTGCGATATTTTCAACTGCCCGCAGGATGTGACATCATGCTTCCGCAGCATGACCTTCCGCTGTCCGGAGGATATGACGGAGGTGTTTGTCGGAGCGCGCTCGGACTGCTACATAAGAGCAAGGATAATCCGCGCGGAGAACCTGTATAAGCTCAGAGGCGACTACCTCTCGCCGTATCTGCGCAACATCGCGCTGGAATATTACTACACCGAGGCGGGCTGCCGTCTGAATAAGATAAGCGCAGACAACTGCCTCGAACAGAAGACCTACGACCCGCTCGACCAGTCGGTTTACGACGGATTTGTGCCGTTCTGCTGCGCGGGAGCCGACCACAGGTCTATGTACCTCGGCTTTCAGGTGCAGCCCGATACGGGGCCTGTGCGCATACTCTGGAACGTCGATGAGGAAGTCTCGTCGGACAGCGCCGTGCTCGGGTGGGAATATCTGACGGAGCGCGGCTGGAAGCCGATGAACGTCATAGATGAGACGGAGAGCTTCACCAAAGCAGGACTGACGATATTCCTCGACAACCCCGGATTTGTGAAAAAGCGCATCTTCGGCGAGGAACTTTACTGGATAAGGATATACGACCGTGCCGACCGCTACCGCACCGAAAAGAACAAGCTGCCTGTAATAAAGAGCATACACTTCAACTCGGTGCGCGCGGTGAACATCGACAGCCACCGTGAGGAATTCTTCCCGATGAACGTATATACCGAGAACGCCGAATTCACGCTCGCGGCGGGGGATATCCTCGACTTTGAGCTGTATGTCAACGAGTTCTCGACCATAACGGATGCCGAAGCGGAGAAGCTGCGCAAAGAGGGCAGAGTTATCCGCGTCAAGGACAGCACCGGTATGGACACGCATATATGGGTGAAATGGAAAGAGGTAAGCTCCTTCCTCACCGAGAACAACACTTCGCGCTGCTACACGCTCGACCGCGGCTCGGGTAAGTTCTCATTTGGCAACGGCCGCAAGGGTCGCATACCGTCGGTGTCGGACAATACCGATATCCGCGTGAGATATACCACGGGCGGAGGTTCCCGCACCAACGTTGAAACGGGCGTGATATCGAGCATGGAGCGTTCGATAGGCTTCGTTTCGGCAGTCACCAACCCGAAGCGCTTTTTCGGCGGCCGCGATGCGGAGACGATATTCGAGGCTATGAAGCGCAGCTCGATAATGCTCAGGACACAGAACAAAGCCGTTACCTCGGTGGATATCGAGCAGCTCGCGATGTACGCGTCAAGAAGCGTCATCAAAGCGCGCTGCATAAGCGGAAGAGATATAAACGGCGAGCGCGAGCAGGGCGCTGTGACGCTCGTTGTTATGAAGGACCCGCACTCGGAGTTCAGCAAGGTGCGCCGCGAGATAGAGGAATACCTTATGCCGAGGCTGCCGTCCGACATTGTGGCTTCCGGAAAGCTGTACATCATAGAGCCTGTATTCATCACGATGAACGTACACGCGACCGTTGCCGCGAACGAACTTAACGGCATATTCGACCTGAAAAAATCCGTCGAGGAATGTCTCCTCGATTACATAGGCTCGTACCGCGGAAAGCCCGGCGACACGAGCTGGAATCTCGGTATGATACCGAACGAACAGCAGATAAGAAGCGTTATACTGCGTCTGGACAAGGTCTCCCGCATAAAGAGCCTCGGTGTCACGACATACGTTCCGACGCCGGGAGGGCTTAAAGAGACCGATGAAGAAGGGCTGAGAAAATACCGCTATATACTCCCGGAGAACGGACATCACGACATAAGCGTGATAATCGGGGATATGTGAGCGGGAACGCCCGTAAGGAGGTGAACGGCTTGCTGCCGGATATATTACTTGACAGCGAGAGCTTCGATGAGATATTCGAGAACGCACGCAATCTGATAGTGAGCATTTACCCCGAGTGGACGGATTTCAACTACCACGACCCGGGCGTTACCATGCTGGAGATGCTCGCGTGGCTGAAGGACAGCCAGCATTATTACCTCAACAAGATAGGCCCCGAGAACATCAGGACGTATCTGAAGCTGCTCGGTATGACACGGCGCACGAAAAAGCCGTCACATACCATAGTGACGGTGGAGAGCGAGGCGGATGGCACAGCGGCGAAGGGCACCAAGCTCTACGCGGGGAACATCTGCTTTGAGGTGGATGAAGAGACACACATCCCTGCATCGAAGATATGCTGCTTCATAACGACGAGCGGCGGCAAGCAGCGCGTTATCACCAAGGGCTCGATGTCGTTCGGCAACAACCTGCGGCTGCAGCCCTTCCCGTCGGGAAGCTCCGGCATCTTCGGCATAGGCTTTACCAAGCCGCTCAGAGCGAATGTGCGGCAAAATCTGTATTTTGAGATAGATGAAGGGCAGGGAGTTCCCCGCAACCCGATAACCGACCCCGCAACATTCATACCGCTCGTTGACCTGAAGCTGGAATTCCTCACTGGGAGCGGCTGGAGGGAGATACCGTTCGAGGACGGGACATACGGGTTCCTCACCTCGGGCATCATCTCGTTCACGCCGGACGCGGAGTTCATGCCCCGTAAGATACGCGACAATGACATATATATGATACGCTTCACGCTGACGGGCGGCGAATACGACGAACTGCCCGTGATACGCAACGTGGCGTTCGGGATACTGCCCGTGACGCAGAGGGATACAAAGGCGGAGTACACCGACTTCCCCGTGGGCAGCGAATATAAGCTTATAACCGAGCTCGCCGCTGTGGGCGACACGAGAGTGTTCCTCAAGGACAGAGACGGACTGTTCACGCCCGTCCGCAGCTTCGGCAGGTCGATAGACGAAAAGTCCGGCGCCGTGATGTATGACATTCCCGATACCGGGGATGCCGAAGCGGTGCGTATCGTGAACATACAGAAGGAATTCTGCCTCGACAACGCTATCGGAAACGGCACGGGACTGCCGTTCCAGGAATACGACCTCGGCTCGGAGAACATAGAATACGAGAGCTTCACGATAATGACGGAACTCCCCGATTCCGGCGGGCGGTATGCGGAGTGGCGGAAGGTCAGCGACTTTTCGGCCTGCGGCGCGGACGATTTCGTGTACGTTCTCGACACGCAGAAGGGAACGATACGCTTCGGAGACTGCTTCAAAGGCGAGCCGCCCGAGGGCAGGATATTCATTATAGGCTACTCGGAAACTCTTGCCGCGAACGGTAATGTTTCAAAGGGCAAGATAACGTTGGTGGGTATCGGAGACAGTACGGCGGCGCCGGAAGGCTTCACTCTCGGCAACGCGTGGCCGTCAGTCGGCGGTGTCGATGAAGAGACCACCGAGGAATGTCTTGTCAGGGCGCAGCACATGCTGAGGACCTCCGACTCGGTAGTCACCGATGAGGACTGCGAGCACTTGATAGCTCACGTCCAGGGGCTCAGGATAGAAAAATGCAGGGTGCTGAAGCGCGGCAAGAAGACCGACCGAAGTAACCCGCTCGTAACGACCGTGGTAGTCAAGCCGTATTCTAAGAGCGGCAGGGGAGTTCCCGGGGAGCGGTATATCCGCAACATCCTCGCGGCGCTCGAACCGCACAGACTGGTCGGTATGCAGTACCGCATAGTAAGACCGGAATATGCCGGGATATCGGTGTATATCGACGTTTCGGTGGTCGACAGACATATAAACGTAAGAAAAATAATCAGGGACGCGGTGGTGAAGTTCTTCCGCTCGGTCGAGGATCAGTTCGGCGCTGAGATAGTTTACAGCAAGCTGTACGAGCTTATAGACGGCCTCGGCTGCATCGCGTCGCTCAATACGCTGACGCTCGAAACGGACGGCAGCGGCTCGGAACGCACGCATGAGGGCGACCTGCTCATGGCGCCGAATGCGTCCGCTTATCTCAAAGAACTCGATATAATGACCAATACGGTGTACTGATCCGTGCGGCGGTGAAAGGAAGTGAGCATCTGCAAAAAAATGAAAGAAAAGCTGAAATATTTCATAATGAAGAGCAGCTATGACCTTAACCGCTGCATCCGCGACAAAATGGAGATAACTGCGGGGAGCCTCGTGTTCCGGTCGGACGGCGAGGTCGGTGTGGGACGTTTCATAACGCGTATCTTCGACTCCGGAGAGCGCGGTATGGTATGGCACCGGCTCACGATAGAGACCGAGCAGTGCACCGACGAGGATATCAGAATGACCGTGTACGCGACCGACAAGGACGAGATACGGTACCGCGGCGAGACGCGCGGTATCAACGATGTGCTGCATGACGAGACGCTTTCGTTCGATGAGAGGATAGAGGCATTCGAGCCGTATCTGAAAAAGCGTATCACCGGCGTCAGAGACGCTCTGCTGCATTCCGTGAGCGGAAGATACCTCTGGGTGCTCACTGAGGTGTACAGCGTCCGTCAGGCACCCGCCGCGGTAAAGAGCATGCGCATATTCCTGCCGGCAAGCTCGTGGATAGACTACCTGCCGCAGATATACCGCAAAAGCGACGAGGGAACGCACTTCCTCGAACGGTATCTCGGGATATTCCAGACCTTCTACGAGGAGCTTGAGTACGAGTTAGACGATATCTCGCGGCATTTCGACCCCGAGAGCGCGGAGAGCGAATTTCTCGTATGGCTCGCCGATTGGCTGAACATAACCGATACCGGGCTGTGGAAGGAAGATAAGCTCCGTAAGCTGCTGCTTTCGGCGGTGGAACTGTACCGAAGGCGCGGCACGAGAGGCAGCTTGTCGGATATGATAGAGCTTTACACCGGCGAGAAGCCTTTCATAGTCGAGAATGCCGAGATACGGGAATTCTCCGGGACCAGGTCGTATGACGGCTCGCTGCTGCCGATGTACGGCAACGACCCGTACAAGGTCACGCTGATGATAAAGAGCGAGCACATACGGTCGGATTCCGACCTCAGCGCGATACGGCGGCTGTCGATGAAGATGCTGCCCGCCTACGCGGAGCTCGATCTCGTGGTGCTGGAGCCGTATATCTTCCTCGACAAGTATTCCTACCTTGGAATCAACAGCACGCTTGGGAAATACCGCAGCGCCGCTCTCGACGGCAGATCGCAGCTCACGATGTCAACCATCGGCGGCAGCGGCGATGATGACGATGATGATTATGATACCGACGAGGCCGCAGATACTGCCGGCACCGTACAATAAATTCGCATGACAGGAGGCGTACCGCAGGGTACGGAACGATATGAAAAACACTCAGCTTTACCCCTTTGAAAGAAACAAATACTTCTACGGCAAGCTCCTCAGCGTGGAGGATTTCAACGCCGAGCAGAAATACATGAACGACAAGCGCAGGCTCGTGAACCGTCTCGTACACGGTATGGGCGTGGTCTGCGGCCTCAACGTCGTGAGGGTCGATGAAGAGACGATATCGGTGGAAAGCGGCCTCGCGCTGGATACTACCGGCCGTGAGATAGTTGTGGACACTCCCGTTACCAAGAAGCTCGCGATGATAAACGGCTACGATACCGCGACAAGCGACGGCTGCGGAGCTTATGCGTACCTGTGCATAGAATACACCGAGAAGGATAAGGGCACTTCCCACAATATAGCCTCCGACAGCGGAAAGGCGGTCTCGGACAAGATCCGCGAGGGGTATAACCTTTACCTCACCGCCGCTGAGCCCGACGACGACCTCGATATGGTCAGCGGGCTGTACGAGCGCGGCGTTACGGTATTCCGCGACCCGAATCTTCAGATAAAGCACGTTATGCCGAGATATGTCAATCCCGACTCAACGTTTGAATTCCGCATAGAAATCGAGAACTTCACCAAGCAGTTCGCGGCGTTCTCCTACGACATCCAGCTCGTATGCCTAAACCTCGCGTCCGACGGCAGCGCCGTGCTCAAGGTAAGATTTGACGAGATGCTGCTCGAAAAGACCGGAAAGTACACGCTGTCATTTATGCTCAAAGCAAACAACGTCAACAGCACCGAGGGAACCGCCACTATCGACCCCTCGACCTTCTCGCTGTCCTATGATAAGAACTCTGCGGGCGGGTCTGCGGCAGGACGTTCCGCTGCCATGATAATTGACGGAAGCATCGAGGACGCGGTCATCGCGGGAAATTACGGCTACAGTATGGATTCCGCGCTCAGAAATACTCTCGGCCACCGTCTGTACCTCGCGAGGATAGGCCTTGTCAATACCGAGGGCAGTGTCATAATAGACAATGTCACGAATGTTCCGTTCGGTCAGTATGTTGCGAGCAATACCCTGCTTAGCGCCCGGCTCGCGGAACGCGCGCTGCCCGAAGAGGAGAGCAGCTCACCGATATCACTCCACAAGAGTGCTGACCATAAAGGCATCCGCGATATCGGAAGGTTCATATCCAGCGGCACTTGTCGTATCAACCTCAACGCCGGAAGCTTCAAGAACAAGGCGATATACTCGGACGAGATAGTTCACGGTCTCGGCCTCGGCAGCGTCACGATAATTCTCGGAACGCCCATGGAGGACGGCGGTGTGGTCTATGGCAACCCCGGAATGTTCAAGGACGACGGTGCCATATTCGAGACCGCGGCAAAGCTCAACCCCTCGAAGGGCAGCTTCGTTATCGGCGTTATGGCGAAAACCACGATAGTCGCCGACTATATTGATGTAAAGTGGACGGCGATACGCGACGTTGACGAGAATGTCACCGAGAGAAGCAATATGAAGATCATGATAAAGCCGAACTCGCTCGTTATCAAGCCGCGTGACAGCAAATACCTCGAAGCGGTATGTGCGAATATGACCAACAAGACGATACGCTGGTCGGTATCGCCGGAAACCGGCGGTGAGATCGACGCAAACGGCCTCTACACAGCTCCCAACATCGAGGGCGTGTATGAAGTCATAGCGCAGAGCGCGGTATATCCCGAGATAAAGGCCTCGATAATGGTAGTGGTAAGAGAATGATCGATGATCCCGGCGGGGAGAGAAAATACAGCTGAAAGGAGGGTCGTCTGTGATAATACGGACTTTTGAGCATGAATACCCCGTGTCGAGCGTGAGCGAAACCAACGATACATACGATATGTACATCTGCCGGAATGAAGCGGACGGCGGCTTCTGCAGGATAATGTGCGTCAAGGACAGGTCACTGTTCCCGGACATTGTCAGCAGGCTCACCTCCGAGCTGCATTCCGATGCCTTTACCGACCACATCGAATATTTCAACTACGACGATATGCTCTGTATCGTCATGCGATATACGCAGGGCGTAACGCTCGCCGACAAGCTCGAAATGGAGAAGCCCACATTCTCCGAGCGGCTCGAGATAGGCAGACGCGTGCTCGAACGTGCGGTGCTCCAGGACATACCGGAATACTTCCTCGATAAATGCCTGTCGCCCGACTGTATCATCATAGCGCCCGACCTTTCGGTGGAATTCAACTACCCGATAGGAGATATAATCGAGAACAAGCGCTGCGATGCCTCCGAAAGGACGGATAAGCTGCTGCGGCTGTTGTTCGCGCACGAGCTTGAGAGAAAGGTCCCCGATGAGCTGATGGCTTTCTTCAAAAAGCTCCCGGAGCTGCTCGAATACAGTATGATCGAGCTGTACAGCGAATACTATATGATGATGAGCCGCGTGAATGCCGCGGACGCGGAGCTCCAGCAGCCTAAGTCGATATGGTTCAGGATCTGGGACAAGCTGCGCAAGATAGGGCGGATAGCCAAGAAATTTGCGATAATGGCGCTGATGATAGCGTCGGTCGTCTATCTGGTCTACACCATACTGAATTCCGGCAGCAGCCGCATCAACAAACCCAATTTCGACAGCATAGGAACTGTCACCATTGATAAATCACGATAAACAAGCAGAAACTTTACGGTTTTACTATTTTTGAAACGTCGGCGGAGCCGAATCCTTAATTGTCAATTATCAATTATCCAAGAAAGGAGTGCTGAATAATGGGATATAATTTCTTCTCCGCGTTCAAGCTGTTCTTCAGAAAACTGGAGAGAATATTCATCACTCCTATGTATCTCTTCTGGCGAAATATCCTGCGTAAGCTCAACCCGCAGAACATCGTCAGCAAGATAGCGGTCGATATCAAAGGCGATGTCAAGAACATCACCGCAAAGCCGCATTCCGTCAAGCAGTACCTCGAGATAGGCGACAGGTTCTTCGCCAAAAAGCTGCTGATCCTGGTATTCCTGATACTGATCTTTGCGACTGTGCTGATCATCAGGTTCCTTGTGCCGCTGCTCGTGAGCTGGTGGTTCACCAAGGATATGTGGGTGAACAGCTCGGACGCGGTAGGCTATTCGGGAAAGGTGAGACTGTACACCACTGCGGAATGTACGCAGCTGCTGTTTGAGGGGCGGCTTGACAACGGCAGCGTCGAGGGTACCGGAAAGCTGTTCGCTTACGAAGGTTATCTCGTGTATGACGGCACCTTCGAGAAAGGGAAATATCAGGGTCTCGGAAAGCTCTACTATCCGAGCGGCGCTTTACAGTATTCCGGCAATTTCTCGGCCAACGCGTTCGAGGGAGAAGGCACGGAGTATTACGAAAACGGGACAATAATGTATTACGGAAACTTCGTCGGCGGCAAATTCAGCGGAAAAGGCACGCTTTACGACGAGCAGACCGGTAATATGAGATATGAGGGGCAGTTCGCCGACGGGCAGTTCAACGGCAGCGGCAAGCTGTATTCCCCCGAAACGAAAGAGCTCGTATATAACGGCGATTTCGTCAACAACGCCTACGACGGCACCGGCAGGCTTTACAACGAGAACGGCCTGCTGTATGACGGCAGCTTCTATCAGGGGCTCTACAACGGCAAGGGCACGCTCATGTCCGACGGCAGTATGCTGTATCAGGGCGACTTCACGAACGGCGAATACAGCGGCACAGGCAAGCTGTACGACGGCGGAAAGATAGTGTATTCCGGCGATTTCAGCGACGACCAGTTCAACGGTAACGGCCTTTTATACAAGGACGGCAGGCTCTACTATGAGGGGAATTTCTCCATGGGCAAGCCGCAGGGTAAGGGCACGTTCTATGACGAGAACGGTGAGATGATCGCGGACGGTCAGCTCGGCGGACAGCTCGTAAACGACGGCGTTACCACGGTCTATGACGATAACGGCAATGTTGTTTATGTCGGCGGTATAGTCGGCGGCAAATACAGCGGCAACGGTACGCTCTACGACCCGAAGGACGGCTCGACTATCTACGAGGGCGCCTTCGACAAGGATAAATACAACGGCGCGGGCAAGCTCTACGAGAACGGTAAGCTGCTTTACGAGGGCAACTTCAAGGACGGCGTTTACGACGGCGACGGAAAGCTCTACGACGAGGAAGAAAACCTTCTCTACGAGGGCGCGTTCAAGAGCGGCAAGTACGAGGGCGACGGAAAGCTTTACAACGCGGACGGCGAGCTCGTTTACACCGGCGGCTTCAAGAGCGGCAAGTACGACGGCGACGGCAAGGAATACGAGAGCGAGGGCGTTGTGCTGTACGACGGACAGTTCACCGACGGGCTCTACAACGGCACCGGCAAGCTCTTCAAGGACGGAAAGCTCTACTACGACGGCAACTTCATCATGGGAAGCCCGCAGGGTCAGGGTACATACTACAACGAGGACGGCAGCGTGCTCGACGAAGGTCAGCTCGGCGCGGACGGCGGCGTTCTGAACGGCTCCACCAAGATATACGACAACATCGGCAGACTGCTGTATGACGGCGAAGTCAAGGACGGCAAATACGACGGCAACGGTACGCTTTATTACCCGCCGACCGGTGAGATAGTATATAAGGGCGGCTTCAAGGAAGGCCTGTTCGACGGCAAGGGCCAGCTCTACGACAACGGCGAGCTGCTGTATGACGGCGAATTCAAGAATAATCTTTACAACGGTACGGGCAAGCTGTACAAGAACGGCGAGCTCATATATGAGGGAGGCTTTACCGACAGCGTAATGACAGGCGACGGTACGCTTTACGGCACCGACGGTTATGTTGACGGACAGGTATCCTTCGAGAACGGCGAGGCTATGACCGGAACGCTCACGATCCGCAACAACGCGGGTATGGTGGTCTATGAGGGTGATATCAAGAACGGCGAGCTCGACGGAAACGGCAAGCAGTACGACCTCGAGACCGGCAAGCTCGAGTATGAGGGCACCTTCAAGGAAGGCAAGCGCGAGGGCACCGGCAAGTTCTACGATATCAAGACCGGCGACCTTATCTACGAGGGCGAGGTCAAGGACGGCAAGTACGACGGACAGGGCAAGCTCTACAAGAACGGTGTGCTTTACTATGAGGGCGGCTTCCGCGCAGGCAAGTATTACGGCGAGGGCAAGTTCGTCGATAAGGACGGCAATGTCCTGAAGCAGGGCACGGTCGATGAAAACGGCAATATCATCACCGGCACGACGCAGATATTCTCCGGCGGCAAGCTCCTTTACACGGGCGGTGTCGATAACGGCATCTACAACGGCACGGGCACGCTCTACGACGAAGCTACCGGCAAGCTGCTGTACACCGGAGGATTCAAGGACGGCAAGTATGACGGCGACGGCAAGCTCTATATCCCCAAGTCGGGACTGCTCCTGTACGATGGCCAGTTCAAGGAAGGCAAGTACAACGGCAAGGGCAAGCTCTATAAAGACGAAGCCCTTATCTATGACGGCGAATTCAAGGACGGCCTGTACGACGGTCAGGGACGCGAATACTACAAGACGGGAATGCTCAAGTACAGCGGTGAATTCCGCCTCGGTGAGTATTACGGCAAGGGTATCCTCTATGATGCGGTCGGCAATGTGGTAAAGGATACGACCGGCGGCTGATGAAGCCGCGTTTCCGGACGACGAAACAATAATTCAGCTCTCTCTCCTCCGCCGGAGGCGGGGTGAGAAAACGGGATCTGTCTCATCATTCGGTTGAACCGTCTGAGGGGAAGATAGTGAATGGTGAATAGTGAAAAGTGAATAGTTATGGTGGCGGCTTCGCCGCTTATCGGAATTGTGATAAAAGTGATAGTAAAGTTGAATTTCGTCACGATTCAGATATGTCCGCGAAGCGGACACCACAATTATCAATTATCAATTGTCAATTATCAATTAAAATTAAGGGTGGTCGCAATGCCGAATTATAACATAGTGTCCGACGTGGGAGAAGCGCTGGTGCGGCTCTTACGCGAGGGAACGGTTCCCGATATGATACCGAACAGCGAAGGGATAGGTGTATGCCACCCGTCCGACCACGGCGATGTCAGCCTAGGTATCTGTCTTTACGACATAAAGCGCAATACCGACATAATCCCGACAACGCCGACCGCGCTGGGCGAGGACAAGCTGCGTGCTCCGTCACTGTTTGTCGATCTTTACTTTATGATAACGGCGTATTCGTCAAGCGATATCAAGTTCCGCGCGCTGGAGGAATCCAAGCTGCTCGGACGGACTATACAGCTGCTGGAGGGAACTCCCGTGCTGAAAGGCGAGATATTCGGCAGGCCGTTCTCGGAGCTGAGATATCCGCCGCGGATAGAGATGCTCGACCTCGATACCGAGGAAAAGCACCGTATCTGGAACAGCTCCGACAAGCCGTACAAGGTGTCGGTGTTCTACAAGGTGTATCCTGTGGAGATTGAATCCGAGCGCATACGCAGTATCACAAGAGTTGTCGAGACGGATATCACCTTCGAGCAGTTTGAGCAGAAGGATCAGTAATGAGGGAGGTGCGTGCCTGTGGACAGCCACGGAAAAATATCTCACCGCTGCGTGATGCGGATGTCGCTGAATGTCGTGCTGCTTGACGACCTCACGGGACGCCCCGTTACAGGCAGCAACGCGAGAGCGTGGATAGAGAACGCGAAGCCTCCCATAAAAAAGGATGACGGGCGGTTCATTTTCACCGACCTGCCGGAAGGGGAATACACCGTGCTCGCGGAGGGCGGAACGTTCTGCCGCAGCGAGGTCAACTGCGTTATAACGCCGGACAGGGCCGAATATGTCACGCTGCGCCTGCTGCCGAATTCGCTGTATCCGACCCCCTCCGACTGCATACGCATCGAGGGAGTATGCGAGCCCGGAGCGCTCGTCGCGGTGTACAGTTCGGACAAGACCGCAGCCTACAAGCTGCTCTCAGACGTTAAAAAAGGCGCAGAGACTGTGGGGATTTACCACCCCGACACCGTCAACATCGAGGGCAAGCTCTTACGTATAATATCCAAGGGTAAGGGCAGCGAGTTCATCAGGATAAAGAGTATAAGCGACCCCGAAAACTCGGAATACGCGCTTTTCGGCAAGATAAGCGGCAATTACCCGAAGGTCGGGACTATGCTCGCCGAGGCGTCGGAGGTAAAAGCCGACGAGAAGGGAAAATTCACCGTGCTTATAAAAAGCCGCCCCGCGGAGGATGCCGGCATCGTCTGTGAGCTGGTCGGTGTGAAGGGCTCCGCGAAGGAGTTCCCGCTTGAGGGAAAGAGCTTCATCAAGGTCGATATGACTGAATAACGTCAATTCAAGGAGATCAGATATATGGCATTTGCTGTATGCGGAGGAGCGCAGCTCCAGTGCCCGTTCGGTGTGGCACCGTCGGTATTCAACGTGCTGCCGACAAACAAGACGGTCACTACGATGCCGATAGCCAACATTATGGATAACAAACCGTTTGTGAACATAATGCCGTTCGGTATGTGCTCATCGCTCGCCAATCCCGCCGTTGCGGCGGCGACCTCGGCAGCGGCGGGAGTTCTCACGCCTCAGCCCTGCACACCGGTGATACCGGGGCCGTGGGTCCCGGGCAGTCCCACCGTGCTTATCGGAGGCCAGCCCGCCCTCAACAACACGAGCAAGCTTATGTGCGCCTATGCGGGCGTGATACAGATAATAAACCCGGGCACCACAAACATAATGGTGCCGTGAAAAGCCGAAAGGATAATGCTTTATGATCAGCGCTGCACCAGAAAAACCGGTGATACACAACGAGGAGACCGAGATAAAAGCGGCGGTAATGAACATAGCCGCCGACATATTTACCAGCGGAGACCGCTACAGCCGCGGCAGTGAGTACACTGCCGCCATAAACAGCCTTCTCGGTGTGTTGGGTCCGATAGTCACCGAACATAAGGGCTATTTCACAAGAGTGTCGGGGAAAGGCATTATCGCGGTATTTGAGAACGACTGCGAATCCGCGCTGGTGTGTGCGGTCACGATATGTCAGACTGCGCTGCACGAAAGCGAGGAGACGAAATTCCTGAAAGGGGTCACGATCGGGATAAGCTACGGAACGGTCGTGCTGAGCACCGCGCGCTACGGGAAATTCGTGATGCCGCTGACCGTCTCCTACAATACATATTTCTCCGAACTGCTCAGCAGGTCGGCTGCGAAATACAATGCGAGGATACTCATTTCCGAGAGAGCGGTATCGCAGATACCCGATATAAATGTCCGGTTCAACATCCGCAAACTCGGTATGGTGTGCCGGAAGGACGGCAGCTGCGCCGAGATGATCTACGATGTTTACGACGGCGACAATACCGACATAAAGTACGGCAAGCGCCGCAGCAAGCTGTTCTTTGAGACGGGCGTGGATCTGTTCCTCGCAGAGAGGATGCTTCAGGCGAGAACGTATTTCATAGAGTTGCTCAAATTTGACAGGAACGACAGTGCCGCGAAACAGTACGTATATAACTGTGACAGCTGCATAGCCGGCGAGTCTGATGATAAGATGAAAAAATATATCGAGCTCTGGTGATACCGCACGGCCGGAGCGATCGGGGGTGCGATCTTTTGAAGAACAGAAATAAACTCCGTACCAAGATAATAGTGTTCTTCCTTTTCCTTATGGTGCTGGTTTCGATACCGCTGGGCACGATAATCTATGTGGTAAGAGACATAAATGCCACCAAAAATATCGAACTCGTTCTCGAAACGGGCGCGCGGTATATTGATGATATCTATTCCGGCGATATGATACGGTTACTTGTGGAAGAAGAAAAAGCAAAAGGCGAAGAGCTTGGAAGAGGAGAAGCCTACGGTCTGGTATTCAATCTGCTAGAAAAGGTAAAGAACAATATGGTTCTCGACCGCATCTTCATTTTCAAGCCCGTATTTGACGATAAAGGCATACTGACCGATGATGTGGAATTCTTATTCGACACGATGTCGGGCGATTACAGCTTTCTCGAGCCTAAAGAGATGTTCGAGGTAGGGTCGCTCGGCGATGATGTGAAGATCGTAGAGGAATACTATAACGAAGACTATGTGGATGAGATAAACCTGAATTCGGGCAGGACAACAAAACGTTCCTACGGTGAGGTTTTCGCATACTATCTGCCGATGGAGCTGAAAGACGGTACTATCTATTCATTCGTATGCACCGAGATATCAAAGAGCAGAGTGATAAAGACCGCGATCCTGACATCGCTGCAGACAGTTCTGCCGTGCATTATTCTTATCGCGGTATATATGCTGGTGTTTGTGCTGTTCATTAACAAGACCGTCATAAGGCCGATAACAAGCCTGTCGGAGCACATGGAGCGCTTTGTCGAGGATGATACCCACCTTAACTATATCCCGTTCACGGGCATAAACACGCAGGACGAGATAGAGAGCATGGCGGACAGCTTCAACAAAATGGCGCAGGCTATACTGGCATATACAAAGAATGTCGAAAAGAAGGCAGTGCTGGAGGAGCGCAACAGAGCCGGCCTTGTCGTTACCTCGCAGATACGCTCGCTGGTATCGTCCGAGATGCTGTATCCCGCGTTCCCGGAAAGAACCGACTTTGACCTTTGCACAAGCATTAAGAATACCGTGAACAACAGGTTCAGCTTCTGCAATTACTTCCTTACCGATGAAGATCACCTGTTCATTATAATCGGAGAGTCCGTGGGAAGCGGACTGCCCGCGATGCTGCTGTCCGTGCTTGCTTCCACGAACGTACAGTGCTTTGCGAAAATGGGCTATACCCCGCACAGGATAGCCACCGAGACCAACAACCTGCTCTGCAATCTCGAAAAGCATGACAAGGGTCTGACCGCAGGC
>JAEEGL016381193.1_pt1 | contig 21351 bp, 16 predicted proteins | sample 9134231 | NCBI WGS metagenome assembly JAEEGL01 (sample SAMN16246548, study PRJNA631951) | gut metagenome | biome: gut microbiome; feature: rumen; material: fiber-attached | host: Bos | place: Iran: Karaj | collected 2018-10
AACTGCCTTCCTCGAATATAAGGTCGAGGGCTTGCTCTACTTTTGTCTGTGCCATTGTGAATTGTTGATATTATGATAAAAAAAAGCGTGCAGACAAAACTCTGTCTGCACGCTTTTTCCAAATCCTTATTTGACCTCCTCGAAGTCGGCGTCCTGGATGTTGTCATCGGTCTTGGGGCCTTCCTGCTGAGGACCCTGCTGACCTCCGAAGCCGGCACCTGCGCCTGCGCCGGGCTGAGGACCTGCCTGCTGGTACATCTTGGCGCTGGCGGCCTGCATCACCTGGTTGAGGTTGTTGATGGCGCTGTCGATGGTGGCGACGTCACCGCTCTTGTGAGCCTCTTTCAGTTGGGCGACGGCGGCCTCCACATTAGCGCGGTCAGCACCAAGTTTGTCACCATTCTCATTGAGGAATGTCTCGGTCTGGAAGATCATCGAGTCAGCCTGGTTCATCTTGTCGATGCGCTCGCGCTCGCGTTTGTCAGCCTCTGCGTTGCGCTCGGCCTCAGCCTTCATGCGGTCGATTTCCTCCTTGCTCAGGCCAGAGGAAGCCTCGATGCGGATGGCCTGCTCACGTCCGGTAGCCTTGTCCTTGGCCGACACGTTGAGGATACCGTTGGCATCGATATCGAAGGTCACCTCAATCTGAGGAATGCCACGGCGTGCGGGAGCGATGCCGGTGAGGTTGAACTGTCCGATGGACTTGTTCTGAGCAGCCATGGGGCGCTCTCCCTGAAGCACGTGGATGGTCACCTCGGTCTGGTTGTCGGCTGCGGTGGAGAACACCTCGCTCTTCTTGTAGGGGATGGTGGTGTTGGCCTCGATGAGTTTGGTCATCACGCCGCCGAGGGTCTCGATGCCGAGGGTCAGCGGGGTGACGTCGAGCAGCACGATGTTGCCTACGCCGCCCTCCTTGTTGAGGATGGCACCCTGGATAGCGGCACCTACTGCCACCACCTCATCGGGATTCACGCCCTTGGAAGGCTCTTTGCCGAAGTAGTTCTTCACCAAGGTCTGCACAGCGGGGATACGGCTGGAACCGCCCACGAGGATGACCTCGTCGATGTCGCTGGTGCTCAGTTTGGCATCAGCAATTGCTTTCTGGCAGGGAGCCAGACAAGCCTGGATGAGATGGTGAGCCAACTGCTCGAACTTAGCGCGAGTGAGTGTCTTCACCAGGTGCTTTGGCACACCGCCTACCGGCATGATGTACGGCAGGTTGATCTCTGTCGAAGTGCTGCTGGAGAGTTCGATCTTGGCCTTCTCGGCAGCCTCCTTCAGACGCTGCATAGCCATCGGGTCCTGACGGAGGTCGGCGCCCTCATCGTTCTTGAATTCCTGCACCAGCCAGTCGATGATGGCCTGGTCGAAGTCGTCGCCGCCGAGGTGGGTGTCACCGTTGGTGGACAGCACCTCGAACACGCCGCCGCCGAACTCAAGGATAGAGATATCAAAGGTACCGCCACCGAGGTCGAACACGGCAATCTTCATGTCCTTATTGGCCTTGTCGATGCCATAGGCCAAGGCGGCTGCTGTCGGCTCATTCACGATACGCTTCACCTCAAGACCGGCAATCTGTCCAGCCTCTTTGGTGGCCTGGCGTTGTGAGTCACTGAAGTAGGCAGGAACGGTGATGACAGCCTGTGTCACTTCCTCGCCCAGGTAGTCCTCTGCGGTTTTCTTCATTTTCTGAAGCACCATGGCCGAGATTTCCTGCGGGGTGTATTTGCGGCCCTCGATCTCCACGCGCGGATAACCGCCTTCGTTGATGACCTTGAAAGGCACGCGCTCGCACTCCTTGCGGCACTGCTCATAGGTCTCTCCCATGAAGCGCTTGATGCTGTAGATGGTGTTCTGGGGGTTGGTGATGGCCTGACGCTTAGCGGGGTCACCCACCTTGCGGTCGCCGTCCTTCACAAAGCCCACTACGGATGGTGTGGTGCGCTTTCCCTCACTGTTTGCAATCACTACTGGCTCGTTGCCCTCGAATACAGAGACGCACGAGTTGGTTGTTCCCAAGTCAATTCCGATAATTTTTCCCATTGTTGTATTGTTATTTGTTTGTTATTGTTCTTGTCAAAGGCATAACGTCTTTTTCGGGAAGACATCTGCCGTTGTCCGATAATAATCTAACAAATGGTGTGCCAAAACTGACATTTGACGGAAAAATATGACAGGATGGCAGAGGTAAAGCATAAAAAACGGTCTCTTGCCCACTTTTCAGGTGGCATGAGACCGTCATTTTGGAGTGTCAGCACAGACTGTTTCTTCTCAGACAGTGTAGGTTATTTGCTTTCTGCCAGTGCTGCCATGATTTTTGCCTCTATCTCCTCGCAGAGTTCGGGATTGTCAGCCAGCAATTGTTTAGTGGCGTCGCGTCCCTGGGCAAGTTTCGAACCATTGTACGAGAACCATGAGCCGCTCTTTTGGATGATGTCGTTGTCGACACCAAGGTCCACCAGTTCACCGGTCTTGGAGATGCCCTCGCCGAAGAGAATCTCAAACTCAGCCTTGCGGAAAGGCGGTGCCACCTTGTTCTTGACCACTTTCACGCGCACCTGATTGCCGATGGCCTGGTCGCCGTCCTTGAGGGTGGTGACGCGGCGGATGTCGAGACGCACGCTGGCATAGAATTTCAGAGCGTTGCCGCCGGTGGTGGTCTCTGGATTGCCGAACATCACGCCGATTTTCTCGCGCAGTTGGTTGATGAAGATGCAGCACGTGTTGGTCTTGGAGATGGTGGAGGTGAGTTTGCGCAGCGCCTGGCTCATGAGACGGGCCTGCAGGCCTACCTTGTTGTCGCCCATGTCGCCCTCAATCTCAGATTTCGGGGTAAGGGCTGCCACGGAGTCGACCACCAGTACGTCAATGGCTGATGAGCGGATCAGTTGGTCGGCAATTTCGAGCGCCTGCTCACCGTTGTCGGGCTGTGAGATGAGGAGGTTGTCGACATCCACGCCCAGATGCTCCGCATAGAATCGGTCGAAAGCGTGCTCGGCGTCGATGAATGCGGCGATGCCGCCACGTTTCTGTGCCTCAGCGATGATATGGATAGCGAGAGTGGTCTTACCAGATGATTCAGGACCGAAGATCTCGATGATGCGTCCGCGAGGCAGACCGCCCACGCCGAGGGCGGCATTGAGTGAGATGCTGCCAGTGGGGATGACATCGACGGCTTCCACCTGTTGGTCGCCCATCTTCATGATGGATCCTTTTCCAAAGTCTTTTTCTATCTTCGCCATGGCAGCCTGGAGGGCTTTCAGTTTCCCTTCCTGGGTGCCGTCGGTTTGTGTGATGATTTCTTTCTTTGCCATAGTATTTTTGTTAGTGGTAAGAGGTGAGAGGTAGTAGGTGAGAGGTATGATATTATTTAGAGGTGGGGGATGAGAGGTGAGGGGTGAGAGATATGTCCTTTTAATTCGGACAATCAACTTCCCTTTCTATCATCTTTTTCCCTCTTTTTTTATCTTCTCTTTCAGTTATTCTCTTTTCCTTTCACCTTGTGTTAATGATTGTTGTTTTGTTTATTGATTAATGTATTTCTTAAACCTAAGAGCATTTTGGTCGTTGCAGATATTGACAATTCCAGTTCATCAAATTGTTGTTGAAGAATATACCCTAATTGAAGGGCCACTTCCAATTGACACATCACTTCCATCAGTGAACCATTGGCTATCTCCAGATAATGAACTCGTTCTTTTATGGAGAATCGTCCCATCCCTTCCGCTATATTCGAGGGCACTGAGACGGCCGCTCGCCTAAGTTGATTGGTCAGTCCGTTTTTTTCTTGTTGAGGGAACTCTGCAGACAAGCGATAGATGGATGTCACCAATTTCATTGCTTGATGATAAACATTCAGCTTTCTATAATAGAAGTCGTCCATTTGCAGAAATCGACAATATCTTGTAAGGTTCTACTGAGAATGCTTTGTGAATGAGGGGCCGTGAGAAGCAAAGGTATTCTCTCACCTCTTACTTCTTACCTCCCACCTCCTTCTTACACCTCCAGATCGCCGTCGAAGACCTCATGCCAGGGCAGTCCCTTCTCGTTGAGCAGAGCCATGAAGGGATCGGGATCGAATTCCTCCACGTTCCACACGCCGGGACGGCACCAGATACCCTTCACCAGCAGCATGGCGCCGATCATGGCGGGCACACCGGTGGTGTAACTCACGCCCTGCATGCCAGTTTCCTGGTAAGCGGCCTGGTGTGAGCAGTTGTTATATACATAATAGGTGCGCTCCTTGCCGTCCTTGATGCCCCGGATGCGACAGCCGATGCTGGTCTCACCCTCGTAGTTCTCACCCAGTTCCTGTGGATTGGGCAATACTGCTTTGAGGAACTGCAGCGGCACGATTTTCACCTTGGCAGTCTTTGTCGGGTCATCGGCGAGGGGAGCCTCGTATACGATTTCATCGATGCGGCTCATGCCAATGTTTTGGATGACGTCGAGGTGCTTGATATATTGTTCGCCGAAAGTCATCCAGAAGCGTGCCTGCCGGATGGTGGGGTAGTTCTTCACCAGACTCTCCAGTTCCTCATGGTGGAGCAGATAACTCTCTCTAGGACCGATGTTGGGGTAGGTGAGTGGCTTGTGTATCTCCAGCGGTTCGGTCTCTATCCACTGACCGTCTTTGTAGTAGAGTCCCTTCTGGGTGATCTCGCGGATGTTGATCTCAGGGTTGAAGTTGGTGGCGAAAGCCTTGTGGTGGTCGCCGGCATTGCAGTCGACGATGTCCAGGTATTGTATCTCGTCGAAATGGTGCTTGGCAGCGTAGGCCGTATAGATGCTGCTCACGCCCGGGTCGAAGCCGCAGCCGAGAATGGCGCAGAGGCCGGCCTGCTCGAAACGCTCCTTGTAGGCCCATTGCCATGAATACTCGAAGTGTGCCTCGTCCTTGGGTTCGTAGTTGGCGGTGTCGAGATAGTGGCAGCCGCAAGCCAGACATGCCTCCATGATGGTGAGGTCCTGATAGGGCAGTGCGAGATTGATCACCAGTTCTGGCTTGTAGTCGTTGAATAAAGTCTTGAGTTGTTCCACGTCGTCGGCATCCACCTGTGCGGTTTTGATGTCGAGGTCGTACCCTGCTTTGTGGATGGCCGCCACGATGTTGTCGCACTTGCGCTTGGTGCGGCTGGCAATCATGAATTCAGTGAACACATCGGCATTCTGTGCGATTTTGAATGCCGCCACGGTGGCCACGCCACCGGCTCCGATCATTAATACTCTGCTCATATTCTTTTTTGTTGATGTTGATGTCGTTTTTTCATTGTGGGTTGATTTCCTCGCTTCTGATGCCGAGTGCGTTCATCAGCGAGTAGCCGAGGATTTCCTGAAAAAAGTTTCCGCCCGGCATGGGTTGCATGGCCATCATGGTGATATGTTTCTCCGTTTGTTTGTCGGCTTTGCGGATGATGGCGCGCAGGTCGTCGTAATACTCCTCGTCGGGCACGGCGATGATGCGCTTCACCTCCTCTGCGTGGAGCGCCAGTTGCATGGTGTCGATGAAGAGGTCGGCGCGGCCGATGATTTGCTCCTCGCTGAGAGCATTGATGGCAAACTCGCCGAGATTGTCGCTGAAGGCCTTGCCGTTGAGTTCGTTTTTGAAATCACCTGGGTTGAAATATTCCAGACGTGTCTTTTCCTTGCTGTGGATGATGGCCACCTGGGTATGGTTGTCACCTTCGCGGAGTCCTCCGTCGAGTGCCAGACAGTCAATCCACCTTGCCAGGTCGGCATTGGGAATGGGGCGCCCGATGATGCGCTCGAAGTTGACGATCAGGTCGAATGCCACTCGGTCGGCGAAATCGGCATCGATGATGATCAGGTTGTCGCAGGTCACCAGGGGCCGCTCTGTGTTTTCATTCATGTGCACAAAGTTAGGCATTAATTTCAAAAATTCATCAAAATCATTCCATTTTTCTTCGGACATCACTTTTTTTCTTCATTTGCATGAGGTGACGGGAGCGGACAGCGGAAGCACTCCCGGAGGTTGACGGCTGCAAAGTTACGGCCTTGTTGTATCATACCGTGGTACAAGCAGGTCTTTTTTTCAAAGAATCGGCGTAAATATGGATTTTTGAATGAAAAGGCTTATCTTTGTGTGCCAATTGCCAAAAGACATTTTGGAGGAGAAGAACAATCGTGAGAAATAGAGAAAAATAGCAAGAGATCGTTTATAATATGAAATGGACTGTATTGTCAGACAACCGTGCTAAGGACCCTTCGTTTGAGACGGAGCACGGACTGTCCATCCTACTGGAAACAGCACGTTATCGCATCCTGCTTGACACGGGAGCCAGTGATGTGCTCATCCGTAATGCAAAGCAGATGGGTGTTGACCTCGGCACGGTGGATTACGTCTTCGTCTCCCACGGCCACAGCGACCATGCCGGAGGACTGCGTGATTTCATGGAAGTCAACAAGAGGGCTAAAGTCATCGTTTCCCCGGAGGCTGTCAACGGTAAGTTCTATTCCATGAGGAATGACCTGCACAGCATCACCACGGTTTGGCCGGAGGGAATAGGGGAGAGTTCCATCATGGCGGACCGCACCTGTGAGGTCGCCGATGGCATCCATGTCATGGCGCATATTCCACAGATTCATCCCATGCCAAAGGGCAACCGGCATCTGTTCACCAAGGATGCCGAGGGAAATTACATTCCCGATGATTTCCGGCATGAGTTGGCTCTCTACACAGACGGACTGCTTTTCACCGGTTGTGCCCATAGTGGTTTGGAGAACATCCTGGCGGCATGCCCCTGGCCTGTCGATACTGTTTTGGGAGGATTCCATCTGTTGGACGGCCATGAGACAAGAAACGAACTGACCGATCTCGCCCGGAGACTGGTGGACTGCCATCCCCAGACGGTGTTCCATACCAGTCATTGCACGGGTGACATTGCCTACTCCATCATGAAAAAGGCCATGGGCGATCGGCTGCATGCCTTCTTTTGTGGTACTGTCCGTGAAACAGCGACTGGGATGATTCTTGAAGAACAGCGATGATGGTATGACTGAACTGACTGAACGACTTCGAAGAGAGTTGGTGACCCTGCCTGTGGCAGAATTGGTGAAGCCGCTGAATGATACCCTGCGGAGGGAGACGGCGGTGATCGTGACGGCAGCACCCGGTGTCGGAAAGTCAACGGTGCTGCCATTGACCATTCTGGAAGGACTGCGGGAAGGCACCGGCAAGATTGTCGTGTTGGAACCGAGACGTGTGGCGGCAAGACAAATCGCCTCACGCATGGCGTGGCTTCTCGGCGAGGCCGTGGGCGAGACCGTGGGCTACCGCATCCGGTTTGAGAGCAAGGTGTCGTCGAAGACGCGCATCGAGGTGGTGACAGAAGGGGTGCTCACGCGAATGCTCTTGGATGATCCGGCTTTGGAAGATGTGGCGGTGGTCGTCTTCGACGAGTTTCATGAGCGGAGCCTGAACACCGATGAGGCATTTGCGCTGGTCAGACAGTGCCAGGATGTTCTGAGAGAGGACCTGAGGTTGGTGGTGATGTCGGCAACGATAGACACAAATGCCTTGAAAGATGCATTGCACTGTCCTGTGCTGACGAGCGAGGGGAGGATGTTTCCTGTCGAGGTCATTCACAATGAGGAGGATGCCGATGTGTTCAACGTATCTCAGATGGTGGCCAAGACCATCCTGCAGGCCCATCGTTCGCACGAGGGCGACATCCTGGCATTCTTGCCTGGCGAAGGGGAGATACGGCGTGTTCAGGAACTGCTCTCGTCGGGCGGACTTGGCGAAACGAAGATTTATAACTTATATGGTCTGCTTTCCATTGACGAGCAGGCGAAGGCCATTGCACCGACACGGGCGGGCGAACGGAAAGTGGTGCTGGCGACACCTATCGCAGAGACCTCTTTGACTGTCGAGGGCGTGCGTGTGGTAGTGGATAGTGGTCTTTGCCGGAAGATGGTGTTTGACGCACGCAGCGGACTGAACCACTTGGAGACGGTGCGGATCTCATTGGATATGGCGACGCAGCGCACAGGACGTGCAGGGCGTGTGGCTCCTGGTGTGTGTTATAGGTTATGGACGGCCGCTACAGAGTCACGGATGCCCGCAGTGCGCATGCCGGAAATTCTGGAGGCAGATCTTAGTTCGCTGGTGCTCGATGCTGCCATCTGGGGCGAGCACGATGTAGAGAGGCTGCCGTGGCTAACCCCTCCGGCGAAGTCGGTGGTAGCCTATGCCCATAGGTTGCTGACATCGCTTGGTGCTATAGACGAAGCGGGCAGGGTGACGGAGTGGGGGCGAAGACTCTCAAGACTGCCATGCCATCCACGTATCGCCCGCATGCTGCTGATGGCAGATACGAAGGAGCGGCGAGCCCTCGCTGCAGACATCGCCGCGCTGATAGAGGAGAAAGACCCCTTGGCGGGGGAGGGCGATGTCGCTATCGACCGCCGGTTGGATGCACTCCGCCGGGAGCGCAGAAGCGGAAAGTACGGTCAATGGGGGCGTATGGCGAGAATCGCCCGTCAATATGCCGACATGATACACTCCGAGGTGGACAATGCCGCCGTCAACCCCTATGAGGTGGGGGCCCTGCTTGCATCGGCCTATCCTGAGCGCATCGGCAAGGCATGGAAAGAGGGGGTTGGCGTGTTTCAGTTGCCGGGGGGTGAACTGGTGGCGGTAGATGCATCGGATGCCATGGCCGGTGAAGAATGGCTTTCCATCGCTTCGATGCACCGGAAAGCAGGTGGCGTGGGGAAAGTCTTTCTGGCCAGTGTCGTCGACCCGGCCGATCTAAAAGAATATGCCATCGAGCGCGACAATATCTTTTGGGATAGCAAGGCCGGAACTGTGGTTGCCAGAAGAGAGACCCGCATCGGCACCATCCTGCTGGCTTCGAAACCTTTGGCAAATTGTGCTCGTGAGAAGATGCAACAGGTCATCTGCGAGGCGATAGCCAAAGATGGTCCGTCGGTGCTGGATTTCTCCGATGAGGTGCACAACCTGCAGCGGAGGATTGCCTTTGTAGCCACCCGCCATCCAGAACAGTCTCTTCCGCCTGTTGACACAGAGGCCATCTGCAGAAGCGCTGCAGAGTGGGGACCTCTCTTCATCGGCAAAGCAACAACAACGAGCGAACTGAAGAAAACAGACCTTTGCGAGGTCATCTGGAGCCGGCTCACTTTTGAGCAACAGAAAATGGTGGAGCAGTTGGCTCCTGCTCATATCGTTGTCCCCACAGGGAGTGGGATACGACTCGACTACCGTATAGGAGCCGAAGTGCCGGTATTACGGGTGCGTTTGCAAGAGTGCTTCGGTTTGCTGGATACGCCACAGGTGGACGGCTCTCCCGTATTGATGGAACTGTTGTCGCCTGGCTTCAAACCAGTACAACTCACCACCGACCTGCGTAGTTTTTGGCAATCCACCTATTTCGAGGTGCGCAAAGAGTTGCGCCGACGTTATCCGAAGCATGCATGGCCTGCCATCCCATGGAGGCAGACCCTGTAAGAGGGGTAAAGAGGAAATGAGGCACAATCAAGAACATCACAGAGGCACAAAGGTTCATTCCTTTGTGCCTCTGTCTCTGTGTAAAAATGGAGCGTAATGGGTATCAGAAGCGGAAGTCGAATTCCACGTCCACGAAGTTGTAATCGTGTTTGTTGAGCGTGCGGTCGTTGACCCTTGCATATTCGGCGGTGATCTCCAGGTTCTTGTTGATGAAGTAATTGGCACCCACCTCATACATGGTCTTCGAGGAGTCCCAGTCCTTCGACTGACGGTAGCACTGATAACGGGCCTTGGCGTGTAACTTTGACTTCACGACAGGCACAATGCCGAACACATACCAACCATCGGCCTTGTCGCCTTTGGAGTAGTCGATAACGTTGCTGCCGATAGCCTGAGCCGCCCATCCCTGGCTGTGAATGTACTCTGCGCGGAAGGTCATCTCGTTTTTGTCATACTCAGCGGAGAGACAGTAGCGGTTGAGGGGAAGGCTGATATCCGTACGTTGATCTATGATGTAGCCGTCTTGGTCGAGAACATGTTCGACCATTCCTCCATGGCTTCCCGTCCATCCGAAGGCTCCGATGCGCACGCCGCTGATGGGCATGACCCACAGGCCGCCGATGATGTCCTTGCGGTTGTCCTTGTCGCTGCGGTTGACTCCCTCACCGTTGTATACGCCGATCTGATAGTGCAGCAGACGGCGCCCCGAGGCATTGGGGAAGAGGTCACCCTGCAACTGGATACCGATGTCGCGACCACCCGAGGATTTTTCACCTGCCCGGTCGCCAAAGCCCGACAGCCTGTTGATGACATCAGCATAGGCATACCATCCCTGTGTGATGGGGTGGGTGGGGTTCTCAAAGGTGAATGCGCGCTTAAACTGTCCTATTCTGATGCGGGCTTCCTTGTGTTTCACCCATTCGGTGTAGAGGTCCACAAGTTGTACAGTTGGCTCGCCGGGTCCTTTGGCATTGGTGCCCTGGATTTGGGCACGCCAGTCGAAGTCTCCGATTTTCCCATCGAGGATCATACGCATCAGTCTCAGGTTGAATGTGTTGGTTTTGGTCTCGTTCCTGTCTTGGTACTGATACTGAAGCATGCCGTAGCCGCTGAACTTAAAGGTGTCATACCATTTCTTGTCCTGCTGGGCTTGCTGGGCCTGGATGTTGAGCACGGCAAACAGCAGCATACATGTGATTAAAACTTTCTTTTTCATAGTTGATGGTTTAGGGTTGATATTCAGATAATTGCAAATAGTCAGTCAGGTGCTTGCGGTTCCGCAAGGTGGTTCTTATTCCCTTTCGGTAAGCAGCACGACATTCTCCACATGTGGCGTGTGGGGGAACATGTCGACAGGTTGTACTGCCTCTACTCGGTAGTGGGCATCGAGGTCGGCGAGGTCGCGTGCCTGGGTGGCAGGGTTGCAACTCACATAGACGATGCGTTTGGGGCGTGCGCGCAGGATGGTCTGTGTCACGTCGGGATGCATGCCGGCGCGTGGGGGGTCGGTGATGAGCACGTCGGGACGGCCGTGCTGTGCGATGAATTCATCGGTAAGGATGTCCTTCATGTCCCCTGCATAGAATAAGGTGTTGTCGATGCCATTGAGTTGCGAGTTGACTTTCGCGTCCTCGATGGCCTCCGGCACATATTCGATGCCGATGACCTGGCGTGCCTGCCGTGCCACGAAGTTGGCAATGGTGCCTGTGCCGGTGTAGAGGTCATAGACGAGTTCGGTGCCGGTAAGTCCGGCAAACTCTCTTGCGACGGAGTAAAGCACGTGGGCCTGGTCGGTGTTCGTCTGGTAGAAACTTTTCGGCCCCACCTTGAAGCGCAGTTCCTCCATGGTCTCGATGATGTGGTCCTTGCCTTTGTAGGTCACCACCTCCAGGTCACCGAAGGTATCGTTGCACTTGGGGTTGTCGACATAGAGAAGCGAGGTGATCTGTGGGAATTTCTCGGCAAGGTGGTCGAGGAGCGCTTCTGCGCGCTGCCGGTCGCCTTCTTCCTCGAAATGAAACTGTATGAGCACCATCCACTCGCCTGTGTTGGAGTTGCGCATCATGAGGTCGCGCAGCAATCCTCGCTGCTGGCGCAGGTCGAAGTAGGTCATTCCGGTGGCTGCCGCGTAGTCGCGCACGGCATTGCGTATCTCATTGTTGAGGTCGTCCATGAGCATGCATTCCTCGATGGGCAGCACTTTGTCGAACGCTCCCGTGATATGGAGCCCTATGGCATTCATGTCCTCATACACCACACCGCTCATGATCTCCTCTCGGGTCAGCCAGCGTTTGTTGCAACATTCAAACTCCATCTTGTTGCGGTAGTGCTTGGTCTTGGCCGAGCCCAGGATCGTACGTAATTCTGGCAGTTCGATCTTGCCGATACGGGTGAGTTGGTCATACACCTGCTGCTGTTTCATGCGCAGTTGCTCCTCGTAGGGAAGGATTTGCCATTTGCAGCCGCCGCATACACCGAAATGGCGGCACATCGGTGCCTGCCTGAGCGGACTGGGCTCGACGAGGCGGATCACCTCGGCCTCGCAGTAACTCTTGCGTTTCTTGCGAATCTGTATGTCGACCACGTCGCCGGGCACGACAAAGGGCACGAAGACCACTTTCTCATCAACTCGGGTGATGCATTTGCCCTCAGCCGCACAGTCGGCTATGGTCACATTCTCGTATATCGGAAGAGGTTTTTTGTTCTTTGCCATATCTTATGCGATATTGGATGGAATCGCATCCGCAAAGATAACGAAAAAATGTGCACGGCGCAAACTTACCGGCTATTTTTTTGCGGGAAGTGCCATTTTAGGTAGGTATTGTGGGGAAATCAAGGGCATTCGGGTACAATTGGGAAAATGAAATGAAGGCGGCTCCAACCTAAAAAATTTGTTCGCTTTACAATTTTTTATCCAAAAGTTTTTGCTATTACATGATTTTGCAGTAAATTTGCACATCAAAGACACATTTTTTTTAGAAACCATCAATCAATTATGAGCGAACAGAAAAGAGTTTATACCTTCGGCAATGGTAAGGCTGAAGGTAATGCCAAAATGCGTGAACAACTCGGTGGAAAAGGTGCCAACCTCGCCGAGATGAACCTTATCGGTGTGCCCGTTCCCCCGGGATTCACCATTACCACAGACTGCTGCAATGAATATTATGAGGTAGGTCAGGAGAAAATCAAGGAGATCCTTGACGCTGACGTGACTGCCGCCGTGAAGCACATCGAGTCGCTGATGAACTCGAAGTTTGGCGACGCAGAGAACCCGCTGCTCGTCAGTGTGCGCTCTGGTGCACGTGCCTCCATGCCTGGTATGATGGACACCATCCTCAACCTTGGTCTGAACGACGAGGTGGCAGAGGGTATGGTCCGTAAGACCAACAATCCTCATTTCGTGTACGACTCCTACCGTCGTTTCGTGCAGATGTACGGTGACGTGGTGCTCGAGATGAAGCCCGTGAACAAAGAGGACATTGACCCGTTTGAGGAAATCATCGAGAAGGTGAAGGCCATCCGTGGCGTGAAACTCGACAAGGACCTCTCCGTAGATGAACTCAAGCAGTTGGTCGGTCTCTTCAAGCAGGCTATCAAGGAGCGCACAGGCAAGGACTTCCCCGATGATCCCATTGAGCAACTTTGGGGTGCCATCTGCGCTGTGTTCCGCAGTTGGATGAACGACCGTGCTATCCTCTACCGCAAGATGGAGGGTATTCCCGACGAGTGGGGTACTGCCGTGTCGGTGATGGCCATGGTGTTCGGCAACATGGGCGACACCTCCGCTACTGGCGTATGCTTCAGCCGCGACGCTGCCAATGGTGAGAACGTGTTCAATGGCGAGTATCTCGTCAATGCTCAGGGTGAGGACGTCGTCGCCGGTATCCGCACTCCGCAGCAGATTACCAAACTTGGCTCACAGCGCTGGGCTGAGCGTGCTGGTATCAGCGAGGAAGAGCGTGTGGCCAAGTATCCTTCCATGGAGGAAGCCATGCCTGAGATCTATGCTCAGTTGAACGGCATCCAGGAGAATCTGGAGAAGCACTACCGCGATATGCAGGATATGGAGTTCACCGTGCAGGAGGGCAAACTTTGGTTCCTCCAGACCCGTAACGGCAAGCGCACTGGCGCTGCCATGGTGAAGATCGCCATCGACCTGCTCCACGAGGGCATGATCGACGAGAAGACTGCCATCATGCGCTGCGAGCCCAACAAACTCGACGAGTTGCTCCACCCCGTATTTGACAAGAAAGCCCTTTCCGCAGCCAAGTGTATCGCACAGGGTCTGCCCGCTTCTCCGGGTGCAGCCTGCGGACAGATCGTGTTCCACGCCGACGATGCCCAGGAGTGGCATGAGGAAGGCCACAGAGTGGTGCTCGTACGTATCGAGACCTCACCTGAGGATCTTGCAGGTATGTCAGCAGCAGAGGGTATCCTCACCGCACGTGGAGGTATGACCTCACACGCAGCCGTTGTGGCTCGCGGCATGGGCAAGTGCTGTGTCTCGGGTGTCGGCTCACTCAACGTGGACTACAAGAACAAGACTGTCGAAATCGACGGCATCGTTTACAAAGAAGGTGACTACATCTCACTCAACGGAACCACCGGTCAGGTGTTTGCTGGAGAGGTGCCCACCAAGGCTGCCGAACTCAGTGGCGACTTCAAGGAACTGATGGACCTCTGCGACAAGTACACCAAACTGCAGGTACGCACCAATGCCGACACTCCGCACGACGCACAGGTGGCTCGCGCCTTCGGTGCAAAGGGTATTGGTCTGACCCGTACCGAGCACATGTTCTTTGAGGACAAGAAGATCATCGCCATGCGCGAGATGATCCTCTCCGACAGCGTTGCCGGACGTGAGAAGGCTCTGGCCAAACTGCTGCCTTATCAGAAGGCTGACTTCAAGGGCATCCTTGAGGCTATGGACGGACTGCCAGTGAACATCCGTCTGCTCGACCCGCCACTCCATGAGTTCGTACCCCACGATCTTGCTGGTCAGGAGACCATGGCCAAGGAGATGGGCGTGTCTCTGGAGGACATCAAGCGCCGTGTTGACTCTCTCGCAGAGAACAACCCGATGCTGGGACACCGTGGCTGCCGTCTTGGCATCACATTCCCCGAGATTACCGCTATGCAGACCCGTGCCATCCTGAGCGCTGCTTGCGAACTGAAGAAGGAAGGCAAGGATCCGAAGCCCGAGATCATGGTGCCGCTGATCGGTACGCTCTATGAACTCAAGCAGCAGAAAGAGGTCATCCAGTATGCCGCTAAGGAAGTGTTCATGGAATACGGCATCGAGGTGGAGTTTGAGATTGGTACAATGATCGAGATTCCGCGCGCTGCCCTGACCGCCGACCGCATCGCCACTGAGGCTCAGTACTTCTCATTCGGTACCAACGACCTCACCCAGATGACATTCGGCTACAGCCGCGACGATATTGCCAGTTTCCTGCCGGTTTACCTCGACAAGAAGATCCTCAAGGTAGACCCGTTCCAGGTGCTCGACCAGAAGGGTGTTGGCAAACTCATCAAGTATGCCGTGAAGAACGGTCGCGAGGTGCGTCCCGACCTCCGTTGCGGTATCTGCGGTGAGCACGGTGGTGAGCCCAGTTCTGTGAAGTTCTGTGCCAAGATCGGCATGAACTACGCTTCTTGCTCGCCGTTCCGTGTGCCTATCGCACGTCTGGCCGCCGCCCAGGCTGCAGTTGAGGAGTAAATATCACTCTTACATAATGAAAGGGACCTGTCCGTTTGGGCAGGTCTCTTTTTTTAGTCTCTGGAAGAAGGCTTCCGACGATTTGTCAATGAAAACGTCGCATAATGTGCGTTATTATGTAACAGCCTACTTTCGAAAGTTTTGTTAATTTTTTGTCAAAACAAACACATTATGCAAGAAAAATTTGCAAAAAGAGTGTTATGTCAAGAGAAATCATTAATTTTGCAAGCATAATTTGCAGAACGTGATGAAACGACGTCATGCAATTAGTGCTTAACAATTTAAATTGATATCAATTGTTATTAACCCATATGGCAGGCCGTAAGGCTGGGAAGAAGGCAGAGACGGCTTGTCTATAAAAAACTCTATAAAGATGGATGCTTTTGACAAATTAGGAACCATTTGCTTGGTGGGCAGTTGCTTGGTGGGTGCTTATTTTATCGTCTTTCTGAGAAGTTCGATATTGTTGGCCGTCCTCTTTGGTGTGGCCGTCATCCCCATCTTGTGGATGCTTGGATTGAATGTCCTTGAATTCCTGACAAGGCCTTTTAGCGAGAAAGGAATGAAAGGTCCCTTGACTTGGGTCATCGTCGTCATATTGGCAATCATCCTTTATGGTGTCTGTTTTGTGGGATTGAGAGAATTGCTCGTCCTGCTGCAGGTCATCAGATAATATTAGGCAACAGCCCCATATTGGTACACTAAACGGAAGAGAGGTGAGAACGCTCTTCTGTTTAGTGTATTCTTTTTAGGTGAAAAATTTGATATTAAGAAATTTTTATATAATTTTGCAAATTGTGACGGATACACCGTCAGTAATGTTTTTCATCAACCTGTCAATGGTCAGTGAGTTATGAAATTTGATATATTGAAGCCCCAGTCTACCTCAGGCACGGGAAGAAAAGCCATTCAGGAAGACAGTGTCTTCCCGGCCTTAGGCGAGGGAACCATCCATGATAAACTTTTTATTGTGGCTGATGGCCATGGTGGCGAAGGAAGGGGGTTTGAAGCCAGCGAGAGTTTTTGTCAGGCGGTATCAGACTACTTCTTCCAGAACACATGCCCCGATGAGCCGTTTACCGATGAGATGCTGGATGAGGCATTGCAGAATGCCGCCAGCGCCATGGAGCGGCGTTGCCCCGACAGCGAGGGAACCAGTTTCGCTATGCTTTATCTGCATCGGCACGGCGTGTTGGCCGCTCATGTGGGTTCTTCTGTCATCTACCATGTCAGGCCGAAGGAGCGAACTATCTTGTATCGGTCGGCAGAGGACAGCAGAGCCTTTGTTCCTGGCCAGGGACAAAGAACGGAACCGACAAGGGCTCACATCGTCAATGTCCAGTATGGTGACTATTTTGTTTTGCTCACTCAGGGTGCAAAGGCGTGTATCTCTGATTCCCGTTTGCTGGATATTTTCTGTGAACCGGTCAACGACAATACCAAGTTGCTGCGGATGGTCAAGTTGCTGTCAGACTGTCCTGACAACTATTCCATCACCATCGTGCATGTGAGCGGAGTGATGAATGAGGCCATGGATGAGCATCTGGTGGAAGATGTGGTTTCGGCTGCCGTGGCCTCACAGGTGGCCTCGCCAGTCCAAGGTGAAACCGGGGCGGTGGAAGAAGGTGTGAAAAAGCCTGCTGCAGAATCACCTGTTGGACGGAAAGAGCAAACTGGTCCTTCTCGGACTGCTCCCCAGAAACCCAGGCCTCAACGGAAAGATCCCCCAAAGCGTCCTGCCAGGCGTGAAGATGATGATTTCGAGGAAGGACCCGACAAGGGCGGATTCCCCGTGGTGCTGGTCACTGCACTCCTCATTGTGGCGTTAGGCATGTTGGCATGGTGGTGGATGAGACGTTCCACGCAGCGTGAAGATGTGGAGACTCCTGCCATCGAAGTGAAGAAGGATTCAGTCAAGAAAGACACCGTCAATATCATGAAGGGGGAGAGACCCAAGCCCCTTGATTTGGAGGAGGAGAAGAAGAAGGAGGAAACCAAAAAGGAGCAGCCTCAGCAGAAACAAGAGGAGAAAGCCTCCGAGACAGAGCAGTCAGAGTTTGAAAACATCGACAATCCTGTCAATCCCGACAACTCCGTGACAGTGCCGGCAACAGATAATGTGACACAGCCTCAGCCTCAGCAGCAGCCTGCAGAGGAGTTCAAGTCGGAAGTGACGCCAGTTCCCACGCCAGATCCGGGGACGGTCACACCTCGGCCAGTAATACCAGAAGGCGAGTAGAGGGGATTTCCCTCTCACAAATAGGGAAAACTCCACGTCCTTGTAGGAGTTTTCCTTTTCGTAGCCGATTCTTAATTGCGAACTTTGCATCAGAAAGACAAACCTTATGGAAGGCAAGTCGCAATTAAGAATCGGTTTCTATTTATATATATTGTTATTGAGGCATAATTAGTTCTTTTGATAATCCCTTGATTATTTTTTATGGGGCAGGATGGATGTGAATCCGTCCTGCCTTCTCTTTGATAGAGGTAGGAGGTGAGAGGTAGGGGAACACTCCTTTTTGCAGGGGTTGCGTCGGAAACGCTACATACGGAAAAACTAATCTTCAATTTTCAATCATCAATCTTCAATTCTCAATATTATTTCGTACCTTAGCACGCTGAAAAGAGAAACATGTTATGGAAACTGTAAGACTGACGGATCTCACTATAGGATATTTGGCGCATAAGAAGCGCAGGGTAGTGGCAGAGGGTATCAACGCCTCACTTGAAAATGCATGCCTGACTTGCCTGATCGGACCCAATGGGGTGGGGAAGTCCACTTTGCTGCGCACCCTTTCTGCTTTTCAGAAACCGCTGGATGGACAGGTGCTCATCCACGGACAGGATTTGGCACTGTTGCAGGAGAAGCAACTCGCCAAACTCATCGGGGTGGTGCTCACTGCTCGCCCCGACGTGCAGAATATGACTGTGGAGGATATGGTGGGATTGGGACGCAGTCCTTATACGGGTTTCTGGGGCGGGCTGTCAGACGAAGACCATGCTATTGTGAATCAGGCCATCGCGATGGTGGGCATCGACTCACTCAAGGGAAGAATGATACAGAACCTGAGTGATGGAGAACGACAGAAAGTGATGATAGCCAAGGCTTTGGCACAGCAGACACCAGTCATCTTCCTCGATGAGCCGACAGCATTCTTGGATTATCCCAGCAAGGTGGAGATGATGCAGATGCTTCACCAACTCAGCCGTACAGCCGACAAGACCATCTTCCTCTCCACACACGACTTGGAATTGGCTTTGCAGATAGCAGATACCGTATGGCTCATGACAGGACCTCAGCAACTGAACATAGGAACACCGCGCCAACTGGCTGACAGCGGCGCTTTCAGTGCATTCATTGAAAAACGTGGAATCGTATTCGACCGTGAGCGGCTTTCGGTCAGGGTGGAGCCTGTCAGGTGATTCTGACGATGAGAATGCTCAGTTCATAGAGCAGCCAGATGGGAAGTGCCACGACGAAGAGCGTGAAAGCATCAGTGGTGGGGGTGATGATGGCGGCCACTATCAGGATGACGATGATGGCATGTCTGCGGAAATGAGCCATCTGCCTCCATTTTAGAATGCCCATCAGGGCGAGAAGCCAACTCACCACCGGCAGTTCAAACACAACACCCAGCACAAGACTCATGGATATCAGCGTGTCGGCATAAGACTGTATGGTGAGCATGTTTGTCACATCAGGACTCACCTGATAGGTGCCGAGAAACCTCACAGTGAGCGGAAAGACCAACAGATAGTTGACGGCGGCACCTATGATGAACATTGCATAACTGGCTGTCACCACGCGCACCGCGGGCCGGCGCTCGTTGTCGTAGAGGGCCGGGGCCACAAATCCGAACAGTTGGTAGATGACATAGGGCGATGCCAGGAGCAGACCGCAGTAGAGCGCCACCTTCATGTGGATCATGAATTGCTCGGTCAGTCCTGTGTTCATCAGTTTTAGGTGAAAATCAGGAATGCCCAGCACGCGATAGGTGAGGAAATCACCCTTGCTCGGTGCCAGCACTACTTGGAAGAGCGGTTCCTTGAAGGCAAAAGCCACTACGGCAAAGACCACAGTGACTGCCATCACCCTGAGGATGACGTTTCGCAGCTCGTCGAGGTGTTCCCAGAAAGTGCCGCTATTGTCTGACTTGCTCATTCCTGTTTCGTCTCGTCGCTTTTGTTGGCCTCTTCCTTGTCGTCGTCAAGGCCACTCATGCCATCCTTGAAACTTTTCACTCCTTTGCCAAGTCCTTTCATCAGTTCTGGGATTTTCTTTCCGCCGAACAGAAGCAGGACGATGAGTGCGATGACTAGTAATTCACTTGTTCCTATTCCAAACATGATGGAGTGTTGTTTGATTCGCAATGATTGTGCAAATATAGTGCAAAATTCGCCGATTTCCATGCAAATAACCCAATAATTTGGCGAAAAAGATGCAATGGTTTTTATTTCATGCCGGAAAGTGTTAACTTTGCACGAAAATTTTAGGAAAGCATTGGACGCGCTGATTACTTTATCCCACTATCTCATTGACCTTGACACTCGGTTGACGCTGAGTGTGAATGCTCGGCACACTCCGTTTTGGGATGTTTTCATGCTTTTGTTCAGTGATAAATACACATGGGCCTTTTTCTATGTGAGTCTGGTGTGGTTCATCTTCCGCAATTATTCATGGCGTTTCCTGATTGTATGTCTGTTGGCTGTGGTCGTGCTTGTCACGTTGTGTGACCAACTGTCCTCAACATGGCTGCGCCCGATGGTGTGCCGGTTGAGGCCTTGTGACCCAGAGAATCCCCTTTCTGAGATGGTGATGCTTGTGAATGGCTATCGCCCCGTCAGTTACAGTTGTCCGTCTACCCATGCTGCCAATACGTGGGGACTGACTTTTTTCCTGTCTTTCCTGTTCCGCAGGAAATGGCTTTCTCTGATGCTGGCATTGTGGGCTTTTGTCACTTGCTGGTCACGCCTGTATCTCGGCGTTCATTACTTTGGCGATTTGGTGGCAGGAATGTTGGTGGGCTTGGTCTTGGCGTTGCTGGTCTTTTGTGCGATGTCCGGTTTGGTCAGACTTGCTTCCCGGCACCAACTGATACAGACCGAGGAAACCTGCCTGACTATTGTCCCTCGTAGGGAGATGTGGGTGCCTCAGGCCATGCTGCTTGCCACTGTGGCTGTGTTGATGGGCTATTCAGCATATTGCAATTATCTCTCATGACGCTCCATCCCATCGCGTTTTTCAGGTCGCCGCTAACCTCCAAGTTTGGCACACCCCGTCAGAGCGGAATCGTCTCCGGGCTGAAGGGAAGAGTTGTGTTCCTGCCAGAATACCGCGACCCGTCATTCATCAAGGGGATAGAGGGGTTCGATTACCTATGGCTGCTGTGGGAGTTTTCCGCCAACAAGCATGGAGCCGTGCATGCCACCGTACGTCCGCCATTATTGGGTGGCAACCGCTCACAGGGCGTTTTTGCCACACGCTCCCCATTCCGTCCCAATCCTATTGGACTATCTTCTGTACGGTTGGAAAGCATCAGTTTTGATGAAGCAGAAGGTCCTGTCTTGCATGTCTCGGGTTCCGACCTGATAGACGGGACGCCTATCTTTGACATCAAACCTTATGTGGAGTATGCCGACAGTCATGTAGGGGTGCGCAGCGGTTTCGTCGATGAGCATGAGTGGCAGCGCCTTGAGGTGACGTTTGCTGAGGGGGTATCCGGCATGTTGTCTTCCGATGACGAGGCTGTGGTGCGGGAATTGTTGGCTCTTGACCCCCGGCCGCATTATCAGGATGACCCCGAGCGCGTCTATGGGATGCCTTTTCGTCAATACGACATCCGTTTCCGTGTCAACGGTCTCCATCTCACGGTCGTGGAGATTTTAGAATTAAGATTTTAGAATTAAGAATTAAGAATTATGATTACCCCTGCAAGCATGGCGGTGTAGGGTAGGGACGCGATGTATCGCGTCCGCCAACAAAGGACTATGAACTAAGATTCCCTACTTTCAAGATAGAAGTGCAATTTTATGTTGTTAGTTGGGGTGTTGTTTTTCGCTGGGGGATGTACGATCCTCGGAGCGTAGCGGAGAGGGGCGTACATCCCCCAGCGAAGGCGCGGCCGGAGATGACCAGCAATGC
>JAEEGL011698356.1_pt1 | contig 21350 bp, 21 predicted proteins | sample 9134231 | NCBI WGS metagenome assembly JAEEGL01 (sample SAMN16246548, study PRJNA631951) | gut metagenome | biome: gut microbiome; feature: rumen; material: fiber-attached | host: Bos | place: Iran: Karaj | collected 2018-10
CTGCTGATATGGAACAACAAGCTTATCATTACGTTCTACAAGGTAATTACTCATATAAAGCTCGTCTTCAATCATTTCTTCAAGATTCATTGCAATTTTTTTGCCGTTGCGTTCAACATAAGAGTTTACTAAATCAGAATAACTGTTAAAAATGCCCTTATAGCGGCGGATAAACGTAGCATAATTTTCGCCTTCATAGAACTTAACTGCTCTACGGCGCATTATGTCCTTTGCGGCCATATCATCATCGGCAATCTGATTAGCGGTAGATCCATCAGAAAGGTTGATTATTCCCTCTACAATAATTGATGGCAACAAAGAACCTTTACCAGCAACAAATAACGTATCTCCATTAAGCATTTCGTAATTAGAGTTTATAGCGGCTTTAGTAAGATAGATTTTTTCGCCACCGGCATCCATGTTGTCACGGTTTCTAACAAGCTCCATTCGGCTTGTATCTGCAAGCTCTGTAAGGCCGCCGCCATAATATTCTATAAGCTCTTTTATATGCTCGCCTCTCATAAGCTCGTACGTTCCAGGACGTTCAATTTCGCCTGTAACAGTAACCTTGCGACGGATTTTGTTTAAAGTAATTACATCGCCCGGTCTTACATAAGGGTTCTGACTTAAATCACCAAAGCGAGTTGCTTTAAAAAGGTCGTAAGTGCGCTTTCTACCATTTTTAGAGGTTACTGTTATATCACGAATAGAAGAATAGGCTGTAGTTGTTCCACTTACCACAGAAGAAAGTCTTGTTAAAGCCCAAGCCTGTTTTTCTGCTACAACCTTTACTTCTCCATTTACAATTACTTTAAAGCTTGCCGGATTAAGAAGAACAAACTGTACACCACTCATAGGGTAGTTTTTCTGAACAATTTCTTCTACCTGCTGCTTAAGCGTTATAAAAGACTTTCCGCTTGCATCGAGAACGGCAAGGTTAGAAACACGAATTCTATACGTCGGATCTACAGGAATTGTATATGAAACTGGAATTCCATTTGCAGAATAAGTAAGACTATAAATGTCCCCGGCTGTTACAATATAATCTGTATTGGACATTGCCATTTGAACTGTATTAGAAAACTCCCCTGCTCCAAGAGAATTTTCTGCAGAATAATCTTGTAACTCCTGAGCAGAAAGTGATAAAGCAAAAACTGTCAAAGCTAGAATGACAGTAAAAAGGGCAATTATTTTTTTCATTCTTTTTTTCCTTTAAACTTAGAAATTACTTCAGGGTCTTTTTTCATATTAGATATTGCATTAAGAAATAATGCAAGAAAAATAGAAAGGAAACCTCCTGCAAAAGTTATAATTATGCAAAGTTTAGCACGGCTTGGACCAGATTTTTTATCAGGAACTTCTGCATACTCCAATATCTGAAATACAGGCTGTTCGCTCGACATTGTTACTTTTAAAAGCTCGTACTGGGACTTTAAGTTTTTGTAGATTTCTTCCTGAACTGTGAGCTCCATTTTTACCATAGTAGTATCCGTTATAATAGAAGGAGCAGAGTTTGGAGAATGAATATTGGAAACAGAAAGCTCAATGTCGCGAACCTGCTTTTGTAAATCTAGCATTTGAGCATAGGTATTTGCTATGTTTTCTTCTAGATTCTGCTTTTGAAGCTTGTTCTTGTCTACACCAAGTTCTGTAAAACGCTGCTCAAGTAGGTCTACTACATAATTTACAACACTTTGTGCAAGTATAGGATTTTTATCCTCAAAACTTACAGTAAAAATACCAGTTTCCTCATCATAACTGGATCTTAATACTTTTTTTAAGGCTTTACGGCTTTCTGTTATAGGATGTTTTTTTATTTTCCATTCTTCTATAAAATTAAACTTGTTTATAACAGCATCTTGAATTGTATTTGAATTAACAAGATAACCAGCAAGAGCGCTATTTGAAGAAGTGCTCGGAACATTTACACCAGCTAAGCTTGCAAGACCTCCAAGACTTCCGAGCATGGAAGCAGCTCCTCCAGAAGAATCCTCTGTTATGAGCATTTGAGCCTTTGGCGTATATAGATTTGGCATAAATGATTTTTCTGGGGGTAACACTAAAGATAATATAGAAATTACAACTGCAAGAACTGCAGCACAAAAAGTTGTAATAATTATAAGCATCTTTCGCTGCCAGAGAACAGCAAATAAATCTACGAGGCTTATTTCATTATCTTTTTTATTAGAAGCTTCAACGGCTTCAACACGGGTATTTTCTTTACTCATAACAAATATTTTAACATTAATTAAGAATAATTGCTACATTTCGTTATAAGAGTAAAAATTTACCGTTATCTGCCCTGTTCTGTATAATTTGCAGAAATCCAGTTTTTGTAATCTCCAGAGAGAATATGATTAACCCAGTCAGGATTATTAAGATACCACTGTACCGTAGCCTTTAAGCCCTGTTCAAAAGTCATCTTGCGTTCCCAGCCAAGCTTTGTTTTTATTTTTGTACAGTCAATTGCATAGCGCTTGTCGTGACCAGGACGATCTTTTACATAGGTGATTGTTTTACGGATTTCTTCTGCAGGCTTTTTAAGCTCCTCGGCAGCAAGGTCAATTACCTTGTTTAAAAGCTTAATGTTAGTCCACTCATTTTCGCCACCAATGTTATATTTCTCGCCTGTAATACCGTTTTTAACAATCAGCCATACAGCGCGATTGTGATCTTCTACATAAATCCAGTCGCGAATATTGTCACCCTTTCCGTATACAGGAAGGTTCTTACCATCGCGGATATTAGAAATCATAAGAGGCAAAAGCTTTTCCGGGAACTGGTATGGTCCATAATTATTTGTACAGTTAGAAAGAGCGATTGGTAAACCATAAGTATGGAAATAAGCCATTACAACGTGGTCAGAGCTTGCTTTACTGCTTGAATACGGAGAACGCGGGTCGTAAGGAGTATCTTCTCGGAAATAACCTGTTTCTCCAAGAGAACCGTAAACCTCGTCAGTAGAAATATGATGGAATAAAACATCATCGCGCAGAGTGCCGTCTTCTTTTTTCCAGTAATTGCGAGCAACATCAAGAAGCGTAAAGGTTCCCATTACGTTTGTCTTCATAAAGGCTTCTGGTCCAAGAATTGAACGGTCTACATGGCTTTCTGCCGCAAAGTGAATTACTGTATCAATATCATACTGTTTAAAAATGCTTTCAATCTGAGGACGGTCGCAAATATCTACCTTTTCAAAAAAGTATCGCTTGCCGCCAAGTTTTTGTTCAACATCAGCAAGACTTTCAAGGTTTCCGGCATATGTAAGACAGTCAACATTTACAACGGTTCCGTCAAAATCAGCGTCTCCAAAAAGGTCAGAAGAAGACATATTAAAAAGATAGTGAATAAAGTTAGAGCCAATAAAGCCTGCTCCACCGGTAATAAGTATATTCTTTGGTTTTCTCATTTTAATCTCCAATCCATTTTGCATTTAAATCAAAATATTTTTTATTTAAGTCAAAAGCAAGGTGCTTACCGTCTTTTTCGCTTAAAAGCGGATTTACTTCTGGTGCAACGGCTTTCCAGTCTATACCAATTGCAGGGTCATTCCACATTACGCCGCCCTCACCCTTAGGGTCATAAAAGTCGGTACATTTATAGGTAAAAATTGCTTCGTCAGAAAGAACATAGAAGCCGTGAGCAAAGCCTTCGGGAATATAAAACATATTGGCTTTTTCTGAATCCAAGATTACACCGTAATATTTTCCGAAAGTTGGGGAACCGCAGCGTAAATCTACTGCAACATCGTAAACCCTGCCTTCCAAAGCACGAACAAGCTTTCCCTGTGGGTGCTGAGTCTGAAAATGAAGTCCACGAAGTACACCTTTGCTAGATTTAGACTGATTATCCTGAACAAACTTCATAGTAAGACCGGCTGCAAAAAAGTCGCGCTCACTGTAGGTTTCCATAAAATAACCGCGAGCATCACCAAATATCTTTGGCTGGATTTCGTAAAGACCTTTCATTTCGGTACCATCGTTTAGTTTACAAGTTGTAAAATCGAATGCCATATTATTTTCCTGTACTAATTATTTGCTATATATTCTAAGTAGCGGCCATAGTCGGTTTTATAGCCTTTTGCAAGCTCTAAAAGCTGTGCTTTTGTAATCCATTTATTACGGAAGGCAATTTCTTCTATACAGCTTACATACATTCCCTGCCGCTTTTGAATTGTAGCAATAAAGTTACTTGCTTCAAGTAAACCGTCGTAAGTTCCAGTGTCGAGCCAAGCCATACCACGACCAAGTTTTTCTACCTTAAGCTGTTTACGATTAAGATATTCATTATTTACAGAAGTAATTTCTATTTCTCCACGGGCACTTGGCTTTACATCTGCCGCAATGCTTACAACATCATTCGTATAGAAATAAAGACCTGGAACTGCATAGTTAGATTTAGGAGCAGCCGGTTTTTCTTCTATGCCAAGCGCATTGCCGTCCTTGTCAAACTCAACAACCCCGTAAGCTGTTGGATCTGCAACAAGATAACCAAAAATAACCGATTTTTTTTCTTCTTCAACAGTTTTTCTAGCATGTTTTAAGGTAGAAGTAAAACTCTGTCCATAGAAAATGTTGTCGCCAAGAACGAGGGCAACATCATCATTACCTATAAATTCCTTACCAACAATAAAAGCATCTGCAAGACCACGAGGTTTATCTTGAACCTTATATTCAAAATGCATTCCAAGCCAAGCTCCATCACCAAAAAGCTCTTTAAAAACAGGCAAATCACGAGGTGTAGAAATAATAAGAACCTCGTTAATTCCTGCGAGCATAAGTACGCTTAAAGGGTAATAAATCATTGGTTTATCATACAAAGGCAGAATCTGCTTAGAAACAGCCTTAGTAATTGGATAAAGACGAGTACCACTACCGCCAGCTAGGATTATTCCTTTCATAATAGGCTCCTTAATAAACTATTGTTATAACCTATTTATTATATTATATGATGAGATATTTGAAAAGATGAGTTTTTCAGGATTTCAAAATTAAGAACTAAAATTGACACAATCGTACTTTATGGTATATTTAACATAAGGTGGTATTATGAGTTTTAAGAAGATTGTTTGGATTCTTTTTGTTGCGATGATTAGTTTGGTTTCAGTAGTGGCTGAAGAAGAGTCAGGGGATGATTCGGCGTGGGAGTTTTCGTTGACTACGGATTTTGCATATTATCCGAAATCTGACTACATTACGGGGGACAATCACTTTGCACCGTTGACAGGACCTTACAGCGGAATAGAGGGACGCACAACGGGAAACGCAACATACACAATCGATACACCGCTTGGTGAACATTGGCTTGTATCATCTGCAAATGTGGGATTGACTGGAACCTTTGAGCTTTCGCCGGTTTCGATAAAGCCGGGGTTCGAAGTTAGTTTTACACCTCTTCCTTTTTTAGTTTTTACAGCTGGAGCTGTGGCTGGCACAGGCTGGAATCTTATTGGGCTTCAGGGAATGGCTGCATTTGATGGAGTTGAAAAAGGAACTTATACGGATTATTCTCCGTTTGCCACCTGGTTTTTGAAATGGTATGTTCAGGGAACCTTCCAATTTGATACAGGTGCAATCTGGGCAGGCGATTGGACACACGTTCAGATTTTGTACACATACCAGCTTTATTATGAGAAATTATCATCTGCAGCAAACCAAGAAGTTTGGATGTGGCAGTGTACCAGCAACAAGGTAAACGGTTACAGCAGCTGCCAGACTTTAGTTTTGGCTTACCAGATGCCGCTTGTTTTAAGCCGCGTTGGTGTGCTCTGCGAGTTTGAAGGTTATTATAAGGACAATGTTTTTGCAAACGCTGATTATAAAGGTTCATTTAATAAAATCAGCATAAGTCCAATGGGTCAGCTTTCGCTTGGAGAAAAGGATGTGCTTACAGTTCTGGTGGGATTCTCGAGCAGAAGAAGTTTTAAAGAGCCGCACACAGAGAGTTACGAGGAGACTGCGCTGACATACAGTGGTCGCGAGTGGTTCTTTTACCGAGGAGCGCTGAGCTGGGAGCATAGGTTTTAGAGAAAAATAACACAACTAGAGTTTTTCTTCGTATAGAACACTTTCAAAAGGCAAAGTCGAAAACAAAATGACTTTTATTTTTTCTATTTTATCCTTTCCATATCAAACAAATCAGACTTTAAGAAGGTACTCAAGCTGTCTTTCCAGAATGGTATAGTAATATCTAACGATTTTTGTATTTTGTCTTTACTTAAAACAGAATATGCAGGTCTCCTTGCAGGGGTTGGATATTCATCTGTGGTACATGGATTAACGACACAATCTTTGTTAGTAATCAAACCTAGCTCAACACCTTGTTTTTTAATTTCATTTGTGAAATCCCACCAGGTTATTTCGCCAATATCGGTACAATGGTAGGTTCCGTAAGGAACAGTTTCTATTTTTATGATTTTTATGATAAAATCAGCCAAATCACCGGCAAAGGTCGGGCTACCCTTTTGGTCATTAACAACCTTTACAGAATCGTAAGTGTTCATGGCTTTTATCATTGTATATACAAAGTTTTTTCCAGCCCAGCCATAAAGCCAGGCTGTACGGATGATGTAATGTTCCTTCAGATTCTGTCGAACAGCAGCTTCACCGTCAGCTTTTGTTTTTCCATAAACACCTATTGGAGCAATCGACATTTCTTCAGTGTAAGGAGTTTTTCCAGTTCCATCAAAAACATAATCTGTAGAAATATGAATCATTTTTGCATGAATCTGATTTGCTAGATTTGCAATGTTTCTTGGACCGTCTTCATTCAGTTTTTTTGCAAAGTCAGCATCACTTTCGGCTTTGTCAACAGCAGTGTAAGCAGAACAGTTGATGATATAAGTAATTTGTTTGCCTTTTACAAAATCAGCAAGAGCCTGTGGATTTGTGATATCTACATCTATATCTGTTCCAGCAAAATCAATTTTATTAATTGTTAATTGTCTGGCAACTTCAGTTCCCAGCATTCCTTTACATCCAATTAACCAAATCATATAAACCTCCTATGTTTTGTGTTTTTTCCTATTTTCTCGTAGTATACGCAATCTTAGCTTTGCTTTAAGTAAGAATTAAAGAATACGTATTTCCAACACATAGTTTTTAGACAAAAAAACTGTCAGTAAACTTACCGACAGTCTTTTGTATTTTATGATTTATGTAAAAAAATATTACTTTACTTCTGTAATTACAACGTCGGTTTTAGTATATGCATTTTCTTGTGTTGAATATAAAGTTTCTACATTTTTGTATAAATAGTGCAATTTGCAATATTTATAAAATATTCTTTAGTATCATCATCGTCAAGTGTGTCAGTCTTCATACCTGTTGTAACATTTTTAAACCATAAAGTTCCTGAAGAAATAGAAATTGACTCATCAGCCTTACAAGCCATTAACATCATTGATAAAACAAATAAAAGAAAACATAAATATTTTTTCATTCCTTAAACCTCTCTTCCCAGTTCCAATCGAACTGAATTATAAAATCACTGTCATAATCTTTTTCGTAACGCTTTAACTCTGTAGAATATGTTTGAATATGTATTTGTTGTTTATTCAAATCAAAATGAAGAAGCCTAAACCATCCATCTCCACCATAAGGACTATTTGAAACTTGAAGAAATTTAAATAACTCATTTCGTCCTTCATAATCAGAAAGTAATTGATAAACCTTATATCCATCATTATTTATATCTGTTCGTGCTGCTTCTCCTTGTTCTTTGTTATATGCATGACCACAAAGAACAATAAAAATCTGTTTATTTTTTGATATAAATTTTTCCCATATTTGGGAAGCAGAATTATAATCTCCTGAATCTCTTCGATACTGATTTGTACATAAACGATGTTCGCCAGGATTGTAATAATCATATCCCCAATGAAGGTATTCATGAGTAGCCACTATTGTTGGAAGATTTTTATTTTGTTCAATAACACTCTGTGCCCAATCAAGAACGGCATCACCAGCTTCTAATTCGAGCCCTATAAATAAAAATTCTATCCCGCATGCAGAAAACTTGATCCAAGAAGATAATCCTTCATGAAAACTACCTCCATACCATTCTTTATTATTAAAATGGATACTTTTTTCACCAAAATAATTTATAAAATGAGTTGTTCCATTGAAAGCCCATGTTTTATCCTCTCGTTGTGTTCTTTCATCATAGTCATGATTCCCAGGAACCATACCATATGGAATAACATTATCTAATAAAGAAATTGTATTAGAAGCAAGTTCCCATTCAAGTTCTTGTTCACCATGATGAAGAACATTATCACCCAAATGAATAGCAAAAACTATATCTCCACCATTTGAAATTGCATTTTTTGAAATATATTCTATCTGATGTTGATATACATTAATAAAATCTATTGGAAATGATGGATTAGAAATTGTTTGATAACGATAATCTGTATAATTTTGTGAATCTGGAATAACAGCAATTGTAAACTTCTGAGAATAACAAAAAAAACTTATAAAAATATAAAATATTATTCCACAAAAAACTTTACCATTCATAAAACCCACTAAAACTATTTTATAATATTTTCATTTTTTTCAATTTATCTATTACAGTTTTGCAATTATTTGTCCTTTCTTTTGACACTTCTTCACATATTATATTACGTTCATCCTTGTATGAATCATTAGCAAAAGCGTCTTGTAATGCTTCTAGAAAAAACTTCTGCGAATGCACATGATATCCTACAGCATATTTCTTATAATCCACAGCAAAACCTACTTGGTTATTATACTCATCATAATCATAATCAAAATATAAAATTGGATGATTTAAAATCATAAAATCATACATAATACTTGAATAATCTGTAATTAAAGCATCGAAATTTGCAAGCCAATCATTTATTTCTGGATAATCAGCTCCTGAAAAGAATTTTATATTGTCATAAGACTTCATGTTTTTAAGACTCTCACTTTCAAATCTCGGATGCAAACGAAGGTAAATAATGATTTTATTTTTTGAAAGAAATGATTGTAAAGAATCAATATTAAAATCTTCGAAAGGAAATAGTTTTACATCCGCGTAATGTCGCCATGTAGGAGCATAAAGAATCCTTTTATAATCAACTTTATCTTCAAGTCTCAATCGTTGCGCAGAAAGAATTGCATCATAACGAGGATATGCAGAAATTATAACTCTTCTAGGTGAAAAACCTAAATGTCTTGCCAAAAAATTAATAAAAACACTTGAAGAAGTAACTGTATAAGAAATATTAGTTCTAAGAAGCATATAATATATTTTTTTTATAAATGATATATCGTGCTCACACAAACCAGAGTTTTTTATGGGCGCACCATGTCCAAAATGAACAACATTTCTTCTAAACCTTAAGAATACTCCACTTACTGGTAACTCAAAAGCATTTATAAACCATAAAGGTGATTGTAACGCAAAAAGTTTTCCTTTAAATGATTTAGTTTCAATAAAATAATTGCCATAAACTTTAGTTAATTCATTACGAAGTTTTTCATCATTAATAACATAACGAACATCTTTTTTCTCATTTTCAATCATATATAAAAATAAAGATTTTGTATTATCACTAAATGCAATATTATGAAAAGAATTAAAAATTACAAGATTTTTATTTCTATGCATAAACAAAGAAAATATAGAAGGAATAACACCTGCTGCGAAAGAAAAAAAACGACTTTTATTATATTTTGAAACATTTTTTTCCATAAAATGAACTATCTAACCTTTTATTTTATTTATAATATATTCAACCGTTTTTTCTGTTGCATGACCAGTTTCATAACTGCCTAATGTCTTATGATGATTTTCCATTTTATTTTTAAAATCCAACTCATTAAAATTCAAAATTTCTTTTTCTAACTCTTCATTTGATTTTGCAATTGGAAAACCCCATGAATATGGATCTGTATAAAATCCTCTTTGTGTCATATAATCCTCTAAATCTGGCATAAATAAAAAACAAGGTTTATATGTAAAAGAAAAATCCCACATCGAAGAAGAATAATCAGTTATCAAAGAATCTACACCACAAATCAATTCTTGCATATCTGGATAATCAGAAACATCAAAATCAAAATCAGATGAATTAGGCATATTTTTTAAATAATGATGCCCCCTAAACATAATTTTAACTGTTTTAGAAAATCGTTTTTCAAAAACTAATTTAATTCTTTTTATATCTAAAAGATTTTTAAAACTTCCATGCTGTACATCACCTCTAAACGTCGGTGCATACAATATAACAAAATCATTTTCTTGTACTCCATATATATTTCGTACAAAATTTCTTCGGTCAATCATCTTTTTTTCATCAAAAAATAAATCATTTCTTGGCATACCTACAGGTAAGAATTTATCAAAAGGAATTCCTTTTGATGTATTTTTATTTTTTGATAAAACCTCACTTGAAGATAAAAAACAAGTCAAATGCTTACTTGCATATTCTTGAATTTTCCTTACATCATAATCCATGATTTGTGCATTATCTTCCATGTCAGTTTTCTTATATGCCCCTCCTCCATGCCAAGTATTAATAAGAATCTGATTTTTACGATATGGAATAAATGAACGAAAATTCATATTACTAATTAAACAATAACTAGTCAATTCTTCTATAATCCATGGAATACTCATGGATTTTACAAATTTCACACCTGCTTGTTTCAATTCACTAACCGGTTCTTTATTATAACACCAAACAATTTTAAAATCAGAATAATTTTCCGCAATGTATTTATATATATAATACGGATTACAACTAATCTGCTTTCCTTGATACGACTCAAAGAAAATTTTCTTTTTGTCGATTGGCAGTATACAAAATATCTTTAAAATATTTCGAACTAAAACCTTAATAAAATATTTGAGCATTTAATTATCCTTTATTTTATATCGTGTAAAAATTTAGGAATTGTAGTTTCAAGTGGACTATCTTTTTTAAATATTCCAGCTGTACCACCGACAAATAAACTTGCACCATAATTCTTCATAATTTTTGCACGTTCATTACTAACACTACCATCGACTTCAATGCAAACTTCGTTATATCCATTATTATCTAAGAAAACTCGAGTCGTTTTAACCTTTTCCATTATTCCATGAATCAAGGTGCTACCTGCAAATCCAGGAACTATCAACATAAGATTAACCATATCAATATATGGAAGATACTTCTGGACTTCCTCAATTGTTGTATCAGGATTCAAAGCTAATCCAAACATTGCCCCCTGCTGTTTTACAAATGCAACATTTTCCATAATCCTTTCTGAGCATTCTGCATGAATCGTAACATAATCACCTTCACCAAACTTCAAAGAACGGATTATTCTATTAGGTTTATCAACAAGAAGATGTATATCTAAAGGTATACTTGTAATTGATTTTATACGATTTACCGTATCTATACCTAAAGTCAAATTCGGAACAAAAGTAGAATCCATAATATCCAAATGAAGATAGTCTACCCCAAGTTTCTCGAATTTTCTTATTTGACTTTCAAGATTTAACAAATCTGCACACATAAGAGAAACAGATAGTTTGCTTTCCATAATTTTATTCCCCCTTATTTTTTTTCTTTACCAAACTCATACATTTTTTTATATGAATCTATATATGTTGTTTTTTCACTCCATCCCAAATCAGAAAGCTTTTTGTTAGAAAGATTTATATGAGTTGAAGGTGCAAAACTATTTTGTTTAATATCAAATTGAATTTGTATTTTGCTATTCAATGAATTAGCTACAAGTCCTACTGTATCTTTTATTGTTACTGCAGAATCAGAGGCTGATACATTATATGATTCTCCTGGAATCCCTTTTAGAAGAATAAAAAGTATTCCAGTAACAGCATCAAGTGTATAAATACTGTTTCTACAAGACATACCATCAGTATTTAGAACAATATTCTTATTTTCCATTATTGAACGAAGAAGATACGAAGGAAATCTTGAATCATTTATATCTACACCAACACCAATTAATTGTGACAAACGAGCACATTTACAAGGAAGATTATATTGGGCAAAATATGAATGACATAAACATTCTGTCATTCGTTTCCCCTCAGAATAGGAACTTCTTGGTGAAAGAAAATCTATTGTTCCATAAGTATTTTCTTCTAGACAATCTGATTCAAGCGTTCCATAAACTTCCATTGAAGAAAGATATACAAATCCTTTAACCTTTTTTTGAAAGGCAAAATCTAATAAAACCTTTGTACCATCAATCATTGTAATAATTGTATCCACAGGCTTTTCTGTATAGAATTTTGAATTCGTAATATTTGCTCCATGAATTATGTAGTCAACATTTCCATCAAATTCTATTCGATTCAAAATATCACCTTGAAGTAATATAAGCGATTTGATATCATCGCCAAAAATGTTTTCAGCTTTTTCTCTATTTCTAATAAGGCAAATAATTCTTATATCAAAAGAACATTTTTTATTTAACGCAAGTAAAAATTTCACAATAATAGAACCAACATTGCCTGTTGCTCCAGTTACAAATACTGATTTATTCTTAAGTTCTGAAAAATTAAAAGAAGTTGCATAACGATTAAGTTCTTCAGAAAAAATATTTGCCATTTTATTCTTTTCCTTCAATAATATTTCTAAAATTGTCCAAATCTACTGATGTTGTAATTTTAAAATTACGCTCATCACCTTGTACTAATCCCATATTCATTCCATGAACAAATGCAATCTCAGAAGAACCTCTATAACTAGCAATTTCTTCAATTGTTGCTTCCTCATGAGCCTTTAGATACTTTCCATAGTTAAAAGCCTCTGGAGTTTGACCGGCAAATAATTTACTACGATCAAGAGTTCCTGTAATTCTTTCTCCATCTTCTGTAAAATAAATTGTATCTTTTACAGATATTCCACTCATTACACCATCAAATCGTTTTGCTCCATCAAAACACCTTCTAATAACATCTACTGAAACAAGAGGTCTTGCTCCATCATGAACAAGAACTGTGTCTTTTTCCCCTGCAATCTCCTTTATTCTTTTTAAACCATTAAATATACTCTCTTGTCTTGATTCTCCACCATCTGCAAACAACAATTTATTCTTAATTGCTAAATCAGAAATACTATCTTCAACAAATTGTCTCCAACTCTGCTCAAGGACAACAACAATTTTTTCTACTTCTGTCATATTTCCTACAGTTTCAAGACAATAAGTGATAATTGGTTTTCCTCCAACCTTAATATACTGTTTTGGAATATCTGCGCCAAGTCGCAAACCCTTTCCTCCAGACAAAATTAATGCATAGTTCATTTTGAACCTCCTCTATATAATTCTCTTCCATTTACTCCAAATGAGCAAGTGTTTTAAGAAAAATTTATGTGTTTTTTGTGTCACAATAAAATAATAATTCTTCCATAACCATACTATATCTTTAACAGATATTCTATTTCTTTCAATATGGGATACAAATGTCTTAATCTTTTCAAAATCATTATTTGTAATTTTATAACGACAAGATAATTCTTCGATATAATTAAATCGATCTGTAAAAGATCCTTTTATTAAAACATTTATTTTAGAAAACAATTTTTCAAAAAAAGATCGAGTATCTTTATTGTGATCTTTAAAAGTAATATTGTCACCATGTTGACGATAATATGTAACTATCTCATATGTATACGAAATACCTTTATCAAAACAAGCGCATGTTGCAAACCAAGTATCATGATATTTAACTTTTTCTGGAATCGGCACACAACGTTTTGAAAACTCTGCATCAAGTAACATCGAAGCTCCTTGAATCGGATTATCTAATAGTAATTCTCTATATAAGAATTTCTGTTCCATAAAAAAATCAAACCCTCGAACCTCATTATGTTTTCTTTTTAAACTAATTCCATCCTTATCTACAAGAAGTGCATTTCCAGCAGAAACACTTTTTCCATCGATATTCTTTAATAATATTTCTAGATGATTTTTTGCCCATATATCATCCTGATCAGAAAGTGCAATGTATTTCCCCGTACACAATTCTACTGCTTTGCTAAAATTCTTTTTAAAACCAAGATTTTCTTTATTACTAAATAACTTAATTCTTTTATCCTTATTAGAAAACTCTGTTAGTATCGACCATGTAGAATCTGAAGAACAATCATCACAAACTATAAGTTCCCAATCGGTAACAGTCTGTGAAATAATTGATTCAATTTGCTCTCTAAGATATCTTTCCCCATTAAATGTAGTCATTGCTATAGAAATCATAACATTATTCATCTTGTTATCCCTAAAAAGTATTGTGAATACTTATTTACATTATATACATTATTTATTGAATTATTAATAAACAGTTTAAAAAGCAGCCAAATAAAAAAAAGACTTTGTAAAGTAGGCAATGCAACAATTTCCATAAAAAATCGTTCCTCTATTGAAAACTCTACTATCGGTGAGAACAAAAAAGCATAGAACAAAAGTCCCATATTTTTTCTTGTATCTTTGAATTTTAAAAATAAAAACGAATAAAAAAAACCAAGAAAAAACATAAGAAAATACAAACCAAAATAACCATAGTCTTGATGATACCTACGTATAATTGTAAAAACATTACCACTAACACGATGAAAATGCGCAAATTCCCAGGGGGCATATAATCGAGGTAAATCTATAAATTTTTTAAGAATACCATAAATTCCATACAACGTATGTTCACCAAAAATTTGGTTTGGCGGATATGGACAATTCTGGAAATATTGATCCAAGGAAGGAATTGATAAACCTGTATAAAAAGCAATTGTATCAAGAGCTGACTCTGAAACATGAGACGATTTCAATAATCCGATGACTGTAAATATAATAAAAAAAATAGTAATACCTAAGGCTCCTATTCTAATTATCTTACCCGAATAATATGGATTCCATCCATTTCTTTGCATAAAAAAACAAGAACCCACTATTATCCATATGGTAATTAAATGAATAAACTCTGTGCGTCCTGTTGATAGAATTATATATGGAATAAAAAGAATTACTGGTAATAACTGGATAATTATTCTTCTTTTTCGACATATAACTTTATTATACAAAAAAATATATGAAAATACGTAAGCTACATTTTTTATCATTGTAAATGACCATCGAGCTAAGCTGCTTCGCTTTGCATATTCTCCACTTGTATTAACAACAGCAATCCTCGCATAGGCAAGCATCATCAATCCATTTCCCTGTTTATATCCTGCCTCTTCGGCCATAACCAATGTTGATTTATAATATACAAAAAGCAATACAGAAAATATAAAAACTAAAATAAAAATATAACTATTTTTTACTACAATAGCATCCCCATTAGCAAAATCTTTCTTTATAAAAGGATTCTTTTTATAATTTATTAAATGTACAAGAAACTCTCCTGCACCCATTGAAAATAAAGAAGTTATTATAATAAGAGTCGTATGTATTGAAATCTCAAATTGCCATTTTTCCATATACAAAAGTGCAATTAGACTACTAGCAAAAAACATTCCCGTTCCAATTACTGTAGGAGAAAGAATGTTTCGATCAAACATTAAATAAAATAATACAACCATACAAAATAAAAGAATTACAAGAATATACATCATTTTTTTCTATCCTTATAATTTCCCAATGTATTATATTTTGCATCACACCAAGCCTGAATTAAGTACTTAATTTGTGAAAATCGAAAATTAAACAAAACCTCTTTTACCCTATGAAAAATAATTGCTTTATAATTATATTTATCGAAGAATATCGGATGCATTTTTTTTTGATAAATAAGATTCCGAAAAATATAATAAAGACGTACATTTTCATGATGAGAGATACAAGGATATAATGTACGTTTCGGATTTCCTAATATATGGTTCATTTTTATTCTTTTATGCTGAATAATTTCATATCCATATTCTTTCAATCTATAACAAAATTCGTAATCAACTTCATCTATAAAAAAAGGTTCATAAAATCTGCCTACTTTATTCCAAATCTCAAGTAAAAAAATATTTCCACTTGTAATACATCGATCTGTAGATATGATAATATTTTGATTGCTTGTTATAAGCTTTTCTTTTCCAATTTTTATAAACCCTTTAATTTGACCTAGTAAACTTTGCGGCTTTTCATATACTGCAAATGGACAAAATGAGACTTTTTTATCAGATACTTCCTTTTGTACAAAAGAAATATATTCTTCTAATTCTAAAGAATCCCAACTTGAATCCATATCCATAGTCATACAAAATTCGAACCCTTCAGAATAAGCTAACAGACAACCTTGATTAAGCGCAGTTGCAATTCCTTTATTCTGCAGATTTGGAACATAAACTACATTATCAATAGTATTACATAAATTCCGATTATCTGATAACGAATTATCAATTACAAAGACTTTTCTAACTTTATCTTTATATGAGTTAATATTATTAACGGAAGTTTCATCCGGATTAAACCATATCGTAACAGCACAAATACTAATCATAATTTCCTCATCCTTCTAAGTATTTCTACCATAAGTTTTTCTTTCATTATAATTAATAATATACAGTATAATATAATAGCAATTATAATACTTATAATGCAATGAACAACAATATGTTCACTAAAATCTGGTATTATCAGAACAATTATAAACATAATACCTCCTGCAATTAAGTATTTTAACGTATTAAACGAAAAAAGATCTGTATTATAAAGAAAATGCCTTGCAAAAATCAATTGCAAAAGTAAACCGAGCGCCTCTGCAACTACTGTTCCTAAAGCTGCTCCATTTTGTGCAAATATAGGTATTAAAAGTGTATTTGACAAAGCATTTGCAACAGCTGCAATAGAAACAGATATTGTATATTTCCACTCTAATCTTCTAGGGAATAAAATCTGCATTCCAGTAAAATTTGCTAAAGGTACAAGAATAATAATTGGTGATAGCAAACGTATTGTATTTATTGAATCAGAATACTTTCTACCAGCAAAAATAGAAATAATATCAGGAGCAAGTGCAACAATTCCAAGGCAACATGGAATTGAAAGAATTAATATATAGTGAAGTGAAATATTGAGATATTTCTTATAAGATTCCTCATCATCTTTCTTAAGACAATTCTCTAAGCGAGGAACAACAACTGCGCTTAATGCTGTAACCAATGAAATTACAATACGTATGAGTCTGTTCGCAGCAGTATAAAGACCAACTTTTTCTTCACCACAAATGAAACCCGTCATTGTCACATCTAGATGCATATATATATTTACTGCCACTGTACTAGCAAAAATAATTATAGCTGGCTTAAAATGACGGAAAGAATGTGCATTTTTTATAGAAACATAATGTATAAATTTACGTAAATGTATTATATTAAAAATTGTAGATATACTATTCAATCCGACTGTAATTATTGCATATCTATAAAAATGCTCTGGAGCATGTATTAAAAGAAAAACACAAGCAATTTGTAGAAGTTTAATAAATATATAACGAATGGTAATGTATATTTGATTTTCTATTCCCTGATAAAACCATTCAAAACTAAAGTTTGTAAGAAATATAGTCGGAGCAACTATGAAAAAAAGAAGTTTCTGATTATTAAACGTAGGAATAAAATGGATAAGTAAGAAATATATAATATAACCTACTGTAACTGTAAAAAGAAGAATAAATGACAGTTCCCATACTGTTCTTGAACGAAGCTCTTCATCATCACGTATACGTGCAATTTCTCGCATTCCGTAAACAGATATTCCTAACCCTGTAAATAAAACAAAATATGAAACTACTGAGTTTGCAAATTCTACATTTCCAAGTCCAATAGGACCAAGGATTCGACTCACATATGGAAATGTCATTAAAGGAACAAGAAAATTTAGAATAGTACGAGTTGTATTAAGAATAAAATTTAATTTTAAACTCTTTGTTTTCATATATAAATTACCATAATTAATTCAAAAGATAAATTCACCAGAAACAATTCCACTAACGTTACCATCTTTGAATCAATCTTTATAAATACATCCTTAAAATATAATACTAATAAAATACACAGGATTATTTATAATTATATATTTTAGTAAATGCTTTCAAACAAAACTACCAAAATAAAAACAATATTTCTCCTAATATAAGATTCTTTACTACTTTTTACCTTTCACAATTTTTTAAATTTATCAAATTCTATATTAAAATTCAATCCATATTCTATTTGTAGATATTATTGACACTTTGCTTTTTTGTAAACTAGATGTCCACTTCAAGCTGTTACAACTGATATACTTATAATTCTTGAAGTGTAGTGCATAGTTGTTAACACGAGGTAAAAATTCAAAACTCTTTTTTGCATTATTTATTTAATACCCTTTTCTGTTAATCAATATTTTGGGGCAGAACTTCTTGTAGAATCATAATGATACAACACTTATACTTAAATCTTTTTCTTTAGTAATAATACGTTTCGCTTCAGAAGATAATTAAGCAGGACTGTATAGAAAATAAATCAGAATGTTTGTATCAAGAATATATTTCACATAAACTCCTTAAAACAGTCAGGAGTTTCATTAAAATCAGGAGCCATGTAAAAGCCTTCTTCAAAACCACCTTGTTCCCGAGTAAAAGTTACTGTTTCATCATTAGTTTTCTGAGAAATCAATTCTTTTATACTTTCTCAAAAATACGATTAAGTTCTGGCAAAGGAAGCTTATCTAGTTCTAAAATAAAATAATCAAAAGCAAAATCTGACATATCAATACCTCTATTTTATATCTAGTCCCACGGTAGGCTATGGAAGGATGGCGAAGCCAGCGACCGCAGAGAGTAATACGAACGAGGACGCCGAACGTTAGTGAGTTCTGGAACAGCCGCCCCCGGGGGACACGCAGTGGACGACGGGGGACTGCCCACTCTATTACCCTACATTCCCCCTCAATCTCTCCCCATCAAATCCCTTGTATAAACCTTCTCTGCAACATCTGCCAGAGCTTCATCCTTACGATTCGCAATAATCACATCGCACTCGCTATTAAACTTTGCCAGATCAGCTTCTACACGCGAATTAAAGAACGATTCTTCGTGCAAAGTCGGCTCGTAAACCACAACTTCTATTCTATACAATATAGTCCATGGTCTTCAATTTTAGCTCCGAGAATACTAGGGCACTGAATTCTTGCAAAGCCTAAGGGTAAGAAATTTACAATTTTATTGTGGTTTAATATCCTCTTTCCCTTATTAAATACTTGTCGAACAATTGTCTGATAATGGGTTTTTACGTATTCATTTATTTCCGTTTGCTCTTGATTATTAAGGACTATTTTGGCCTTTATAATACTATTAATTCTGAAAAAAATTTGGTGGAAGAGGAATATTAGGAATAATATTATTAACTACAAGATTTTTTACCCATCGTTTATTGTTATTATTACTAGCAAACATTTTTGTAGCCGGAGATTTTTCGAAAATTATTGTAATTGCATGATATGCCGTTAATACTGCATCTTGAAAATCTTGATTGTCTTCTAAATCTTCAACACGAAGACCTTGCTTCTTTGCTTCTTCTTTATTAATTCTTTTTCCATGACTTTTGTGAAAATCAGGAGAATTGAAATATAGTGCTATTTCTGCAGCATTTTGGTAACCTTTCTTTTCAAGACCTTTTTTTACTATTTCTTCGCTATAATCAGCTGCATTCTGAGCTTCAACTAAAATTCCCGGGGGCATTCCTCCTAAAATCGGAGCCCATACATGAGCATTTTTTATATCATCATTGATATCTTTCTTTGCCATTTCAAATTGTGCTTTCACAGAAACTGCAGAAAAAGCTCTTCCATTCATAATCATTTGAGGATCTATCGGACCTAATTGACTTTGGCGCCCCATTATTATTTTATCTGCACTTAGAGCAATTATTGTTCCTGCAGACATAGCAAATGTTGGGACAACAACTTCTACATATTTAAATTTACTATGAATATAATCAATGATTGTTTCGGTTGCATTTGTAACACCACCAGGTGTATGAAGAATAAGCGTGAGACCTTTAGAGCAATCCATACCATGTGTTACAGACATAAGACCATTAATTTCTTCAAATGTTATTTGAAGCTCAGAAGGATCAAGTTGTGGTTTTTGAAGAAAAGATGAAGCATAGAAGATTACATTTCTTCCATTACGCAGTAAAGAAATACGATTAAGCGAATTATCTAATGTTCCATTTATATATTCGTCCACTCTTTTAACGTCATTACCGAGTTTTGCTATTTCTGTTACAAGTTCTGACCAAGCTGCCATAATTACCCCTGAATTGTAATATCAAGTGGATATGACCAATTCCTGTTTGAGTATTCTGCTCGTTTTGAATAATTTGGATACACCATAGCAGTTAAATTCCTTAATGCAACAAGAGCAAGATAATTTTGATAGAGTTTGACTTCTTCAGAATCAATATAGTCAACCTCTTTTTCAGTTGATTCTTGTTTAATAAAAGAACTTATATCTTTCCTAAAAGTAGGTGAATTGTTGAGAAAAAAATCAAATCTCTTTTCTTCTGGAATTGAGGCCAAAGTTTCGAACATAGACTTCAATCCATTTAATTCTTCATTTCTTGTCATTGTTTTATCCATTCTCGCTTTTTAGCTAAATCAGGATTATTCCTTATAGTATAAATATCGACACACTTTCCTGTTAGCTTAGAACCATATAAAAATGCCGATTCATCTTTTCTTTCATAATAAAAATGAGCCTTAACCGTTTCGTACGAATCAGAAAACCATTTGCATACTTCAAAAAGATAATCAAGTTTTAATCCAACCTGCTCTGGTTTTATTCCTTTTCGTTTCATTGCAGAATAAAACAAATCTGCAGCTTTTTCTACATAACTCAATTTTTCATCATCTGTAAGGTCCAGCATTTTTGACAAATCAAGTTCCGCGCTTACAATTGATTCTTTATTTTTTTCTTTAAGCCACCATTCTGCACGAGACTGATGCTCCCAAAAGTACATTCCTGTTCCTAGAAAATCAGTATCTTTATCATCAATAATAAGAAAATCATCTTCGCCAATAAACTTAGAACATCTTTCCTTATCGTTTGCATGATATCCTACCATCTTCTAAAAACAGACTCCTAAAACTAATTAATTATACCACAAATCTATGAAATAACATAATAAATAATATCAATTTTTTCAATCATTATTCAATTATTCTGTTATTCGCGTTAGTTGTTATGATTAAACAATCCGAGAGAAAGTTGTACTCTAAGTTGACGGACTTAGAGAGCCGGTGGAAGGCAGGCATAGCCTAGTGAGATTAAAAAAACTCGTGCGTTAGTTTTGTCAAAGCCAGCCATCGTATAACAAAGAGCGGCCTGGGTCCAGAACCCCAGTA
>JAEEGL011778358.1_pt1 | contig 21349 bp, 14 predicted proteins | sample 9134231 | NCBI WGS metagenome assembly JAEEGL01 (sample SAMN16246548, study PRJNA631951) | gut metagenome | biome: gut microbiome; feature: rumen; material: fiber-attached | host: Bos | place: Iran: Karaj | collected 2018-10
CCGAAGCACCCGGACTTGATATAGAATGACATGGTAATCTATGAATGAGGGCGCAAGGCTTTATGCCGCGAAAGTCCATTGATAGTTATCTGGGGATAGTTACAATCATTGAAGCGGGTATGATTGAATCTTTGTCTACAGTCTGAACAAAAAATGGTCCCCATCCGGAGACCATTTTTAGTTTTCTTTATTCAGTCTTCATACCTGGAGACCATATCCAGGATTTCCTGAGTGTAGGCCGGGTACTGTCTGGCCATTTCCTCTATCTCAAGCTTTGCATTTCCTGCCACAATATCCCTGTTGTACTCCATACGCTTTCTGAGGGACTGTCTTCTAACATTGAGCGCGTGCCTTATCTCGACCTCTTCGTTGTGATTGAGAAGTGCTTCTACCTGATGAACCCAGATATCCGGATCCTTTACCCGGTAGTGCCTGAGCATGTATACAAGGTCCTTTTGATTCTCCTCAAGGTACTTCCTTGATTCCTCAACCTTGGCTCTTTCCTTGCGCTCCTTAAGATATCTGTCATACATGTCCGTCAGCTCTTTTGACGTATTGATCCCATACTTAAGGCAAAGATAATCGATCAGGTTCGTGTTGTTGACATATCTTATCTTGACCTGGTTCTGCAGCATTATAAGCCTTGAGATGGATTTATTGACCACCTTTAAGTCTGCTGCTGCATTTGTCATCTGTATGTACAGGAAGGTGATTGCAACTGCCGCCAGAAGTATGGTCACCATAAAGCCATAGACAACATTCAGCCCCAGCCCCCACTGAAGGAACAGTAAAAAGATGATTATCAGCACTAAAGCCACACCAATAGCAATGATCAGCTTTCTGGAATTCTCAATAGCAGTAAGTATATCGTCCTCCTGAAACAGGTAAGCCTCATGTTCACTGTCCAGACGCTTTAAGTCATTCCGGATCTTCCTTTGATACTCCTCAGCTTCCGCCAGCTTCTTCGCACCATTCTTGGCATCAGACTGAAGCCTTTCCATGTGTTCAAACTCCGCATCAGTCATTCTGCTCTTGCGCCTGTTGAACTTCTCCTGCTGCTCCTGGGAATCAATTATCTTCTGGGCACACTCGTTTATCTCTTCCCTTTGCTCAGGTGGAAGTGCATCAATTTCCTCCATATCCCGAAGGTGACTTGTAACATCGTTGTACTCATCCTCCAGGGCGTTGAGAGCATCAGAAGCCTCCTGCATCTGGGCAAGGCAGCTGTTTATATACTCCCTTCTCTGGACCGGATCGTCCATGTCCACATCCTTCCTGGTGTAGACAATGTCGTTCCAGTTCTGGAGTTTGGTCTGTTTCTCCCAGTCCTCATCCTTTGTGACATTTTTCAGTAAGTCAAATAACCCCATTATTTCACCTTGTTATATCTGCTCACAGATATATGCAGAAATTATGAAAATCGACTACGTCGATGAGATTTCTGCACTATCGTATCATTTTCTCACGACCTCCGCAGCAAGTGCGTCGGTCTGTAATATACGTCTACTTCACTTTATCTTTAACTATATCTCTATAGTCTCTTTTCATACCATCCGCGATCTCGCCAACCTTGTCGTAGTACTCGTGCATTTTCCCCTCAGCCTTGTACACGGCAACAGTCCTGAGCATCAGATTGTCCTCACTGGAGGCATAGAGCTCTTCCGCCTCTTTCATCCTGCTCTCCACATCCATGGATGCCTCGTAGGCCTCGTCAGAATCCGCAATAAAAGAAACATACTCCTTATTTGAAAGATTCATCCTGACAGCAGAAAGATACTGAAGGTAAGACTCCCTCTCTCCCCCGTCCTCATAGGCTTTCTGGAACATCATGGCAGCCTTGTCGAAAAGAAAGAGCTTAGCGTACATCACTCCCTCGTTGTGCTCGATACGGCCCCTAAGCTTCTTGTCAATTTCAGGAGTGTTATTCAAAAGAAATTCATACTCCCTGAAGGCCATTGAAAACCTGCCATTCTTCATCAGGAAATCAGCTCTTGCCAGCTTTTTCCTGTAAACATCCATGCCTGCATTGGCCCTTAGTATCTCCTCTGTCCTGTCCACCTCTTTCCTGGTGTTGTAACCAACATAGTCCAGGATGGTTCCGGCTAGAGATGCCATGGAGCATCTTTTGGCTGCCATGTTTCTGAGCTCATCAGCAAGCCTTGTGAGGGAACACTCCTTTTCAATCCAGTCAAAAAGGCTCTTCTCAAAAGTCTCCTCATCGATCAGAAAAGCATTCTTAACAATGCAGTAGCACAGCTCTTCAATGCAGTACACATTTCTGCCTATTTTCTCTATATGGTATGGCTCTTTTGCATAGCTTCCTATGCACAGAATTGGTCTGCTCATTATCCTTTATACCTCTATGGTCTGCTCCCAAACCTTGCCTGTAGCAGGGAACAGCTCACCAAAGCCAAGGTCTGTGACCTTGACATTAACTTCATTTACACTTCCCATGTCCATATGGATGCGAAGCCTTGTGGTACCGTTTGGTCTCTTTTCAAGGCCGTCCAGATACAGCTGCACCATCCTTGGCATCTTGCCTGTAAGCGGGGTTACCTCGATATTCAGGATACCACTGGGATCCATAATGACATCAAGGCTTGCCTCTGCCTCGTACCAGTTAACTCCCGCATCAAGAAGCGCCACATACACCTCAGTTCCGCACTTAAGAAGCTTCATGCCCAGATTGGACTTTAATTTATCTTCTCCAAGGAACACAAACCTTCCGGTGTTTCCACTCTCCTTTATCCTCTCTCTGGCTGCAATGCTCGCACCCTTGCTAAAGAGGTTGTTTCCCTGGAACACACGCCTTGTCCTGCATAGGAACTCCAAAGACCTCTTGGTCCACTTCTCATGGAAACCATCTCCCAAAAGGAATATGGTGGAGATCACCTTCTCCCCACAGACCTTCTGCATAATAGTCAAAAACTCGTCGTCCAGCTTATCGCAGGTCTTATGGAAAAGAGCTGCATCCTTAGGGAACCCTTCTTCCCCGATATACAGGTCATCGAAGCTGTCAGACTCTATGGTAGCCACAACAGGCTTGGTGTTGTAGTTAAGACTCATCTCATAGACATAGAGCTTTTCCAGATCGTAGTCACAGGCAATGACCGAGTGATGGGTAATATCATCCGGCTGATAGAGCATGTAATTGTAAAAGCTCTCCTCATGGCTCTGGTAAAAGATATTTGAAGTCTTAAGCTCCAGCGCTGTAGTCACTGCATTCAGCACCTGAACCATCCTGTGATCCAGACTCTTTGTGGTGAACATGATGGATTCCACGTTGTCCAAAGACAATTCCATGGAGAGGAGGGATAAGCTTCTTTTAACAAACAGGGTCAAAAGAGCTATTGGGTCATACTCGGTATTCCCCACCATAACAGGCTTTCCTTCCTTTGCGGAAGAGATCAGATTCTCCACCGGAATCCCATCTCCATCCTGGATGTGACGGACAGCCTCTTTTCCATAGAACCACTGGTTCACGTCACGACGCTTACAGAGCACCGTGGGAATATTATAAAGTTCTGATCCTGCCAGTACTGAAAGGGTCTCAGGCATATCTGCATCCAAGGTCAGATAGCTTATCTGGGAAACCTTCTCCCCCAGATCGTACCCCAGCACAAAGCGCTTTGCGTCAGAATTACCAAAAAGCATTATTCTTGTCCCCCAGTCTGATCCACTTCCATCGGTGTGAACAGCTTCTCACAGATAAAGTTCTTTTTGTAGTACTCAGCAAAGAGAGAGTCTACTGTGTCATAGTCCTGAAGTGTCTCGCCGATCATGATATCATTGATCAGGCTGTATCTTCCTGCGAGATGTTCCTTGACGATGTCGCTCTTCTGGATGGTTCCGGACTCCGTAAGAGACTCCTCCTGTCCCTCTTCAGTGATGTAATACTGCATCTGCTCACCAAAGAAAAGAACAAACTCCGAAACGAAGATTCCGTCGTACATCTCTTTCATATCCATGGTCTTGTACTCGTTGCTGGTGTCATTATCAAGACGATAATGAACCTGACAGTGAGTTCCGGGAGTAGTCCTGTACTCCAGCATGGTCTTGTCGATAAACTTCACCATGTCGGGAATCAGTCTCTCGTACTCTGTGTAGAATGGGAAGAATACATCCCTGGACATGAGCTCTTTTAAGAAATACACAGCCACATCCTCATTGGCTTCCTCATCCTTTCCCTTATCAGTCGCATAGTAGCGAAGATATGCCAGCTTGCAGACTTCCTGCATGGGCATATTCTCAAGGGTTAGCCTTTCTATCCTCTCAAAGACATATCTGTCAGTAACAGAGCCGTGTACAAAACTGTCATAGGCACTCTGGCCAAGGAAAGCCAGCTCAATATCTGAATTAGCTCCGCTGCGGACATAGCTCTTAAAGATCTCAATCTTCTCTCCTATGTAGGCTCCGCTGTAGAGCATCTGAACAAGCATCCTCTCGCAAAGGACATAGGTGTCAAGACCAAAGGACTCCGCAGACTTCCAGATATCCCTCATCTCCTTGAGGGTACCGTTGTAGCCATTTACAAGAAATACTAAAAGCTGCTCGTCGTACTTGCCATTCCTAAAGGCGTAGTGCGCAATCTCAAGCTCTTTTTCCAAAGGCTCCAGGCCTCCCCTGTCGAGAAGCCTTACACACAGGCGTAGGATAACCTTGGCGTCTATTCCATAGGTACCATAGCACTTTATCCATTCAAGGGCCTTGTCATAAAGACCTGCCATGACCATGAGCTCCAGCATTTCGCTTCGCTCGGTTCCGCTAAGGTCCTTAGGATCAATATTCATAAGGTACTCAGTGAGCTGCCTTGTAAAATCGTTGTCATAATAGAATCTGACCAGATTGTTCCTGATCTCGTTCCTGTACTGGGTCCTTACCAGGTCTGAACTTGCCAGATCCCTGTATCTGCCCACATTGTCCATATCGATGGTATAAGCGTTCTTACCAAGATCGCACAAAAACAGATCCAGATTCTCTTTTCCCTTCTGGATATAAGGAATTGCAAAGCTTGCCAGTTTCCCTGGAAGCATAAGCTTGGTGTTGGTATAGGGCACGCTTGCTGCATATCTGTTGTCTTCGTGATCCGTCAAAAGAACTGCGTAATCACTTCCGTAAAGAGGAACGTAAGCCACTCCATCCACAACCGGATAGCGCATCTCCTGCTGGCACTTGTCATATACAACGCAGACGTTATTGATCCTCTTATCCTCGGTCCTTATCTCTGAAGTATAAAGAACTGACAGAACCTTGGAAGCATTGGCAGCATCTACCATCTGTCTTGTGATCAGGTTCTTGTATAGATAGCCCAGATCCTTATTTACTCTGCCCTTGTCAAGCTGAGCCATGAGGAACTTCTCCATCTGAGGCACATAGGACTCGTAAAGCTCAGGAAATTCCTCTTTATGCTCATGAACATATCTGTAGAGTATTGCATTCTTGTCGTACTCAAGGTCGCTCTGATATGAGAAATACATCAGAACCATCTTGCTGATATCACAGGGCAGGAGCCCATCTGCATCGGTGTAGATGGACATCATGTAATACTCATAAAGTCTCGTGATACGAAGCTCTTTTTCCACACCCTTTTCATACCACTCGAAGGCAAAAGGTGCAGTAATACCGCCCTTTATGAGAAGGGAAACAATTGCCTCCAGCACGTCATCCGTTCCCTTTATCTCATAGCAGGCCTTTAATATCCTGAAGAGTCTTTTGTCAAAATTTCTGACCCTGATGGAAAGATATACAATCTGGTCAATCAGGTTAAGATTTATGATCTGCCTCTTTGCGCCGTACTCAAGCACATAGAGTTCATACTCATCAAGTCTTGTGAGAATTGAGGGTGAATCATTCAAAAGATTCATGGCCTCAAGATAAAGAATCGGGCTTCTGCAGCCAAAGGAGAACTGCTCCTCCAGCATCATCCACTTTCTTGGGCTTGAGGAAGTAAATTCCTCAGATACATACTGTAAAAGCCAGGCTATGCGCCAGTTGTCCGGATTGCGCCTGAATATTCCCTCGAGCCTTTCTGAGATGTCGTTGATGTAGGCATCCTCTCTGCTGCAGAGAGTTGAAAGATAGAGGTAATAGCTGTACAGAGTATCTCCGGGAGCCTCCTCTACTTCACGGGCAGCCTGATCCAGGATCCACTTTCCCTCGTTGGTCCTTCCGGCAGTGATGTAGTAATGTGCCGTATAAAGTCTGGTCTCCAGGTCCTTATCATCTATAGCATTCATCTTGGCTATGATCTTTCCGGTTTCAGAAAGCCATGCCCTGGAGGTGATCTTCTTGCAGCTGAAATTCTCGTACACCTTCACCAGGTCTACAGTGAGCTTTTTCATCTCCTGGTAATCGGCAGTAATATGTCTCTCCTGCAAAAGAACAGAAACCGTTACAGGGAAATCAACTTTAACAAAGTTGTTGTAGAAGGTGATCCTGCCATAGTTATTGCCCTCGTGAAGGTGATCAACCTTAAGCCTTAGCTTTATCCTTGCTGAGCTGCCGTTAAAATCATCCTCTGACAGTTCATATCTGTCCAGAGCAATAAAATCCCCATCCACTTTAGCTTTGAGGCTGGTATAGCCCCATCCGCTTCTGGTGATGATGATCCCATACTCATGAGCCATGCCTGTGTAATCGATCTGCATAGACTCCTGATCCAGCATAAAAGCCATGGGCTGCTTTTTGTTGATGGCAATAAGGAATTCTTCTACATTCTGTTCATTGTCGGGATTGCCTGAAAGTCCCCTGTAAAGGCTCTCGTATTGGGCATCATTTCCCTTGAACACAGAAATGAAGTCACGGGAATAAAAGAGCCTCTTGGCCTCATCCCAGTCAGTCTTTGCAAGGTTGGCAAAATGAAACAGATTCTTGATGTCGCCAAGGCTGGATGCAATATGATCCACCCGAAGGCTCACAACGAAGGGGAGCAGATACTCTCCCTGATTAGATACTATTCTGAAATCGCCCTTAAGGACATCTCCCCTGGAGAGCCCACTGGCGTCAAATTTATAGGAAACTTCATAGGGTGAACCTGAAAACTCAGGAGTGACTACCTCCATACGAAGGTCAGTAGATGAAACCTTGCCATAAACCGGAACATTCTCAGGCCCAAATATGGTAAAAGAGCCTTCCACGATTTCCCCGGGACTCATGGTCAGCTCAACCCTGGCAGTTGAAAAGTCAAGGCTTCTTTGTGTATATATAAAATTCCCCTTAAGAAGCTGATCTATTATTTCTCTCACGATACACCCCAAAAAACAATTTATCTATCCTAGTATACCACAAAAAGCCCCGGCGAATTATGCCGGGGCAAGACTTTTTTATTCAGTTCTAAGGGCCTCAATAGGGTCAAGATTAGCTGCTCTCTTGGCAGGATAGATTCCGAAGAAAAGACCTATCGCCGTGGATATAAATACAACTCCCGCTACCAGCATTGGATTAACTATAAAGGCAAAATCGATGACCTTGCAGATAGTAAAGGAAAGGGTCAGCCCCAGGATGATCCCGATTATTCCTCCCGTAAAGGTAAGAATGGACGCCTCTGCCAGGAACTGGGTAAGGATAGATGAGGTCCTTGCTCCAAGACTCTTTCTGATTCCGATCTCCCTGGTTCTTTCCGTAACGGAAACAGTCATGATATTCATAACGCCGATTCCGCCTACCAAAAGAGATATTGCTGCGATAAGGGCTACTACCGTTGTAATGATGGTCATGATGCTCTCGGTGGTCTGATCAAATCCTGCTCCGGAGCTGATCTTAACAGCATTTTCGCCGCGAAGTCCTATTACGTTCTCTACCACAGACCTGGTCTGGGATAGAACCTTGTTCTTGTTATCGCTGTCCAGATATATAGTGAAGCTTGTAATGGTGTTGTCCATATCATGGCCAAAGGATACAGCCAGGGTTGTGTAGGGCATTTCCGCCGTTAGAATGGCCTCTTCTCCAAAGCTGGCATAGGCTTTATCCAAGGTGGTGTCTTCCCTAACCCCCACAATAGTGAATTCCTGAGTCTGATCAAAGACAGACAGTTCAAGAGTCCTGCCTACAGCCTCCTCATAGCCAAACACTTCTTTTGCCATAGTCTGACTGACAACTATCACCTTTTTCTCATCATCAACATCACTCTTTGTGTAGAACCTTCCATGAACCATCTTAATGCTTGCAGAATTCTCTGAAGCTTCACTTCCACCTGTAATGCTGACATCATAGTTTTGCTTTTTGCCATCTACTGTTCCAAAGTCATCGATAGATGGTGATATGCCATAAATATCACTGATGCTGGAAGCAATAGAATCAAGCTGTGCCTTTGTAAAGCACTTGTCAGTCTTGGTATTATCCAAAGAAACAGAGATTGTGGTGGCACCAATGGAATCCATCTCACTGTTTACAGTGGCCTTCATTCCATCGCCTATTATAAGCACCGTAAGCACAGCAGAAATACCAATTATGATACCAAGCATGGTCAGAAATGACCTGCCCTTGTTATTTCGTATGCTTGCGAATGCGCTTTTTATGTATTCGCCAAATGTTCCCATATTATTCCTTTTTACAATCTCAAGGCATCAATAGGTTTCATCTTTGCAGCCTTCCTTGCAGGATATATTCCGAAGAAAAGACCTATCAGCACTGAGAAGATGGCTGCGCCTATAACAGATGTGGGAGTAATGATCACATCAAATCCAATGGTTGAGCATATTATGGTAGCTGCAATGATTCCCAGAATGATACCAACAATACCACCAAGAAGTGTAAGTATGGCTGCCTCAGCCAGGAACTGAGTCATGATAGCTCCCGTGCTGGCTCCGATACTCTTTCTGATACCAATCTCCCTGGTCCTTTCCGTAACCGAAACCAGCATGATATTCATAACGCCAATACCGCCTACCACCAGAGATATTACTGATACCAGAAGAAGGAAACTCTGGGCATATCCCAGGATCTGGTTAAGCTCTTCAGAAAAGTCCGCCATGCTGTAAGCTGAAAGTGCACTGGTTCCACGAAGATTGTGCCTGTTTGTCAGTATCTCTTTTGCCTTATCCACAGACTCTGAAAGGGTGGACTGATCGTCAAAAAGCACCAGCTGATCAAATTCATCAACAGAGAAGTCAAAGTCGGCTCCCAGAGCGGTATATGGCACCTCGATCTGAGCGTAATACTCCTGCCCCTCCATAAGGAACTGGTACATCTCGTTCATATGGTCACGAAGTCCCACTACGGTGTAGGTAGCAGTCTTACCCCAGATGGTTATGTCTATCTCCCTGCCAACAGCATCTTCTGTACCAAAAATCTTCTGGGCATCATCAAGGAGCATAACGCATACTCTTTGTGAAGAATCAACCTGCTGCCTGGTAAAATACTGACCCTTAACCAATTTATTGCTAAGGGCATGCTGAAGACTTTCACTGCCTCCGGATACGCTGCAGTTAAATGCACCCTTTCTTCCGGTCACCTTGCCATACAAAGAAAAATTAGGTGACACTCCCTTGATATCCGGGAGCATATCCTCCAAAGCCATCATATCATCGTAGGTCAGCCTCTCAGAAGACTTCTTGGAGTTTATGGAGAAAACGCCATAGTTTCCGGCAATATCATTGAGCTGACTTTTAACAAAAGAGCTCATGCCGTTTCCCAGGGCTACTACCGCTATAACAGCAGCAATACCGATCACAATTCCCAGCATGGTCATCAGGGTTCGATAGCCATTACCTATTATCTGTTTAATTGCACTCTTAAAATATTCGCCAAATTTACCCATTATTTTACTGTACAGTTACAGGCATGCCTTCTGTCAAAATTGAAACATCTGATGAGATGACTTTATCACCTACTGAAAGTCCCTCAGTAATCTCAGCATCTGTACTGTTAGAAATACCTATCACAACGTCTTTTCTTGTAACCAGACCATTTTCAACCACGTATACATAATCGCCTGTGGAATCAGTCTGAACATACTCATAAGGAAGTACGATGGTATCCTCTGCCTTCTGAGCATGTATCTTGTTGCTTGCTTCTACTCCAAGGATGATGTCCTTATCAGGATTTGTTACCTTGATTATGGTATCAACTACTGCAACTCCGTTGTTGTTCTTTGTAGCATTTCCGGAGATCTTATCAATTGTTCCGCTGTAGGGCTTTCCGTTAATTGTAATATCAACCTGCTCACCAACAGCGATCTTAGGAAGATCACTCTTTGAAACCTGTATTGAAACCTGTACATCATCCAGATTAGCCAAAGTCATGAGGTTCGTTCCGGCACCTACTGTTGCTCCCTCAACAACCGTCTGAGTGATAGCTGTAATAACACCGTTGAAGTCAGCCTTTACGCCTTCCTTTGCAGCCTGGATCTTGGAGATTGTATCCTCCTGGGTAAGCTGCGTGGATTCCATAGATGCCTTGGTGGAAGATGCGGTTCCAGGATTAACCTGAGCAGCCTTCGCAGAATTAAGGTGGGTCTGTTCCTCCTGAAGCGCTGTTATCTGGTTCTTCCACCCCTGGATCTCTGGGTCATTATTAAGAGCGTACTGAACATCCTGAATGGACTGCTGAACAGCCAGAGCCATCTGTCTGTTGCTGGAAGTAATGTCAGAATCATTGTTGTCGTTTTCTCTTCTATTAACATAATCGTAGTCTCCAAGACCACCGCTGGCACCATCCATAACTCCGTTTTGGTTGATGTCCTGCGCTGTCTTCTGAAGATCAGTAAGCGTACGATTCATACGGTTTGTCTTTTCCGTGATCTTCTTATTTAGAGCATCGATCTCAGCTATGATGGCATCGATCCTGTCATTGATCTGCTGGGCTGTCATGCCTTCAGCATATTTCCTGTCTGCAGCTCCTGTAGGGCTGTAAAGCGCACTATAACTTCCCTTCGCCTGCTTAATTGCAAGCTCTGCATTCTTCTCAGCAAGGTCAAGGGCATCGGTATCAAAGGTACACAGGGTGTCTCCTGTAGAAACCTTATCTCCCACCTTTACATCAAGCTGGTCAATAACAGATGAAACCTCAGCAAAATAGCTCTTTGTCTCGCCACTCTCCACAGTACCTGAGATTGAAAGAATGTTTTCAATAGTTCCCTTTGCAACCTCCTGGGTCTCAACCATCACTACTGCATTCTTTTTTGAATTGACATAGCCAAATATGGCTCCTGCTGCAACAAGTGCCAGAACAGGAATAACCACATATCTCTTCTTAAATTTCTTTTTCTTCTTTGAATCTGAAAGATCCACGTTGTCATCCTCATCGTAGATCTCCACTGAAGAGCCGGTAGTCTCTTTTATCACGTTCTGATCAGATGGAACAGCCGCTTCTGAAACCGAAGCTTTTGTATCCTGTATCTCTTTTTCCTTGTTATCAAGGTTATTGTTTTCTGCCATCAGACTTCCTCCCTTTAAATCTCATCCTTGTAATCAGGATTTATAATGTCACTTTGTATCATTCCATCGGATATGGTTATGATCCTCTTTGCCTGCTTAGCAATGCCGGGATCATGAGTGATTATTATAACAGTTCTTCCCTCGTAGTAGAGCCTTTTTATTATTCTGATTATCTCTTTTGTAGAGCCTGTGTCAAGGTTACCTGTAGGCTCATCCGCAAGAAGTATTGGAGGTGCCTGAGCTATAGCCCTTGCAATGGCAACTCTCTGCTGCTGTCCACCGGACATCTCGTTGGGCTTGTGGGACTTTCTCTTTTCCAGACCCACACTGTTGAGGGCAGCATTGGCAAGCCTCTCCCTCTCCTTCTTACCTACGCCTCTGTATATCAGCGGAAGCTCCACATTTTCAAGGGCTGTAAGTGATGGAATAAGGTTGAAGCCCTGGAAGATAAAGCCTATCTCCCTGTTCCTTACATCTGACTGCTCATCGTCTGTCATGTGAGATACATCCTGTCCGTGAAGGTAGTATTTTCCACTGGTTGGAGTGTCCAGGCAGCCTAGCATGTTCATCAAAGTTGACTTACCGGAACCTGACTGGCCAATGATAGCCACAAACTCTCCCTGACCAATGGACAAGGTGACGTGGTTTAACGCCCTTACCTCGTTTTCACCGGGATTATATATCTTACTGACATCCTTTATCTCAACAAGTTTTCTCATAACAAAACCTCAAATGGCAGCCGCTCCTTTGATAGAACGGCTGCCCAAAAGTCATTTAAAAATCTAAACTCAGTTTACAGGTGGTGTATCTACAACATCAGCCTGTGTGTAGCCATTGAAATTATCTCTTATAGCAATGTAAAGAGCTGCGAGCGCATTCTGAAGATAAGGGCTGACATAGAAGAGATTCAGTATTTCGCAGGTAAATGCTGCAAGAATGTGCCATCCAATGTATGAAAGCTCAAATACGAACCAGTTCCACTTATTGCCCTGCATCATTGCTCTTGACTTCTTAAGCACATCCACTGCTCCAAGCTCAGGCTCTTCACTTAGGATATACGGTACTAATTTGTAAGAAAATGAAAGAATAACCCCCGGCACGAAGAAGCAAATGAAGCCAAGTCCGATGATAAGTCTCATAAGGAACATTGCCAGCACTGTGTTTCCATAGTTGTTCTTGAAGGCATATCCGATCTCACTGGCAGAAGCATTCTCGTACTGGTTCTTGATAAAGAACTTGTCGCAACCTACAGTAAGGGGATTGAATACCAGGATCCTGAGAAGTGCTGCAATAAGAGCTATCACACCAATAGCACCAAGCACCACCATAAATATTGCAATTGTCTGGGGATCATCAAGGGAAATATCTGAAAATCCGGTGATATTTGAATTTTCAAACTCCTCTTTCCATGATGATGAATTTCCTACTGATCTGCCAATTCCTACTGAAGCCCCAGCAAAAAGAGTAGCGATGAAGGCTACCAGCACTGAGTTCCAGTAGTTTCTCTTCATACTGATGAGACCGGTTTCTTTAACTGCTTGTCTGTTCCACATATTTTTTCCTCCTCATAATGTTAACGAAAACGTTTAATGTTCTCTCGTGCATTATTATATAATAACCGAATTTTAGGTAAAAATGCAAATATTGGCAAGTTACACCCACCTAATTCGAAAAAAAGGAGTCAGGTCATTATCTTTTGCCTGACTCCTGTAATGTCTCATAACTGCTGCCTTTCTACCAGATCGTAGAAGAATCCCTTATTTGCCATGAGTTCATCATATTTTCCTGACTCAATGACCTTTCCTCCGTCCAGAACTATGATCCTGTCACAGTTCTTTATAGTGGAGAGTCTGTGAGCTATGACGATCCTGGTACACTTAAGGTCATCCAAAGCTGAGGATATCTGTTTCTGGGTTATGTTGTCCAACGCACTTGTGGCCTCGTCGAATATGAGGACCTTGGGCTTTGATGCAATGGCTCTGGCTATCAGGATACGCTGCCTTTGTCCTCCGGAAATTCCTCCCTGACCTTCAGAGATAATGGTGTGCATCTCCATGGGCATTGCACGAATATCATCAGCTATACCTGCCACCTCTGCTGCCTCCCAGGCTTCCTCCATGGTCAGCTTTTCCGATGCAATAGCTATGTTATGGAAGATATCCCCGTAAAAGAGCCTTGCGTCCTGGATAACAGATCCGATCTTTCGGCGAAGGGACTTAAGATCCAGCCTTGCTATGTCTTTTCCATCGAAAAATACAACGCCCTTTTCAGGCTTTTCAAATCCAAGAATAAGACGGACAAGTGTGGACTTTCCGCAGCCGGTCTTTCCTACGATTCCCACATACTCACCGGCCTTTATCTTAAGACTAAAGTCCTCCAGAATATATGGAGTTTGCTCTGAATATCTGAAGTACACCCCATCCAGTTCAACGCTACCGTTGAGCCTTGTTACCAGATCCTTCTTAAGGGTCTTTTCAGGCTCTGCACTAAGGATAGGCTCTGCCAGATCCAGCACCGGTTTTATCCTGGAAACTGACAGCGATGCGGTTGAGAGCTGTGAAAAAGCTGCAAAAAGCGCAGTGTATGCCACATTGAAAGCATAGTATTCCGACGCCGTAATATCTGAATGGATTGCCAAAGCGTAGAAAGCGAAGGTTCCGATCAAAGATACCGCTGAACTTATGACACCGTTTATTTTAAGAAAGAAGGGTGGATTATAGGCAAGAGCTGCTCCTTCAGCAAAATGGTCTGCCCACTTGGCAAATACTCTTTTCTCTGCTCCGGCAAGCTTGATCTTCTGTATTCCGTTGATTATGGAGTAGCTAAGTCCTGTCTCCTGGGCAAGAAGCTCCATTCTCTTTTTTGTTATGCCCATCTGCATAAAAGTTGCGATGGTGGACAACAAAACCGTGGCAGCAGTTACTACAACAGCGGAAATCGCCAGCTCCGGTGCATAGGAAGTGATATGGAAGATATATCCAAGGGATGCAAGGGATGTGATTCCAAGCACCAATACGTCATTTATCAGGATCTGGCATACAGAATTGATACTTTCAGCTCTGGATGACAGTTCACCTGCGCTGTACTCCCTGAAAAATGGCACCGGCAGGGTAAGTATCCTTTGCATTACCGCCTGCTCTACAGGGATCGTGATCTTCCACTCCACCCTCTTAGCCACTGCACTGGACAATGACGTGAACAGCCAGTTAGTAAATATGAAAACAACAATAGAAAGAGATATTGCAGCAAACAGATGGTAATTCTTCGTTTGAAGCACCGTACCTGTCATGTATTCAGACAGTATAGGCTGGACCATGCCTATGCATACTGCAAGAACAGCCACAGCGGCATAATAGAAAATATCCATGTGCCCCAGACGTTTTTTCATATAGCTCAAAAGGTCGGAAACGCCGAGCTTTTTAAGGGCCAGGGGCTCATAAAAAGCCACCGCCTCATCTTTAAAAAGTGCAGCCGTCTTTTTATTCAGGTAAACTTTTTTGCCTGTCTCAGGATCTTTGTAATAATATCTGGCAAACCCAAACGGGAAAAGAGCTACCGGAAGATTCCCTTCTTTCTTGAAGCAGATGATAGGTCCAAAGCAGTCTGTAAACCAGCCCTCTTTCAGGGTAATACTGGCCTTCATCATTCCTACGGAATTGGCAGCATACTCAATCTGCTCCAATGGCTCTTTTATCCCCATGGGAATCTCAACCTTAGGGTAGTCAAAGTAGCGGAGCACCTGCTCAATGGCATTCTTCATGAGTGTCCGATCATCGGTCATTCCGATCATCTGCCCCAGGACCCTATTGGCTATGTTTTCATAGGATCTCTTGTAGAGCTCATCATCTATTCTTTTTCTTAGTCTTATCTGTTCGTCAAACCAGCCCACTTATAAGCTCCCCTTTAGTCATTTGATACCAGCGCGCTGTAATAGCCGCCAAGGCCCAACAGTTCCTCGTGTGTTCCACGCTCCACGATGTTTCCCTTATCAAGAACTATGATCTCGTCGCAGTCCCTGATTGTAGAAAGTCTATGGGCAATTATCACAAGGGTTATTCCCCTGTCCTTTATGGCATTTACTACTTCGTACTCGGTCCTTGCATCCAGAGCGCTGGTAGCTTCATCCAGTATGACTATTGAAGGATCCATGGCAAGAACCCTGGCGATCTCCAGTCGCTGTCTTTGTCCGCCGGATAGGTCTTTCCCTCCCTCAGCGATCATATGCTGATAGCCTCCGGGTTTCTTTACTATGTCGTCGTGAATCTGGGCATCTCTGGCTGCCAGTATCATCTCGAAGTTCTCTATGGATTCGTCCCACATCTTGATGTTGTTTTCAATGGTGTCCTCAAAAAGGATAATGTCCTGGTCCACCACAGCTACGGATCCGGTAAAAGAGCTTCTGTCTATCTGATCGATGGTCTTGCCATCAAAAAGGATCTGGCCGCTCCAGGGCTTATAGAGTCCCGATAAAAGCTTTGAAACCGTGGATTTTCCGCATCCACTTCCGCCAACGATGGCAACTCTTTTACCCCGGGACAGGTTCAGGTTAAAGTTTTTGATAAAAGGCTCGTCAAGCCTTGAATAGCCGAAACATACGTCTTTCATGACGATATCGCCGGAGAGCTTCTCAAAGACGTGGGACATATCGTCCTCTCTGTCAGCGTATTCATCAGATCTGTAGTTCATTACATCCTCAACACGCTCCATCTCAGTTCTCATCTCAAGCATAGTCTGTCCGGCATTTGTAAGAGTTTGGGCAGGTCCCATGAAAGAACCAAGAACAGCCTGGAATGCAGTGATCATACCGATGGTGAAATGCCCGTTAAACGCCAGTAAAACACCGCCGATCAGGATAGCACTATTAGCAAGGGTAGTTACCATCAGGGGAATTCCGCCAAGATAGATATCCTTACGCATGAGCTGGACTTCCTTCTCATCTACGCTTGCCTTTAGCTCCAGCCAGTTTTCATAAAAGCCGTTCTCCGCTCCGCTGGCCTTTATGGTCTCTATCATGCTGATACCGGAAAGAGTGGCAGTGGAAAGTTTTCCCCTGTCCACCATGATCCCACGGGTAACATTTATCCTGTGATCAGATACGATCTTGGAGATGAAGAGATTTATCATAACGGTAATGATACCAAGAATAGTAAGGGGAACAGAGAAATTTATCATAATGACCAGGTAAAAGATCATCATGATAGTGTTCAGGGCAAGAGGCGCCAGAGTATTTACAATAGTGCTGGCTATTTCTTCATTTGTGGATTGTCTCATGAGGATATCACCGGACATTCTCTGAGAGAAAAACTCCATGGGAAGACGAAGCACCTTCCACATAAAGGAGGTACTACCGTTAATAGCCAGTTTCCCATCGATCTTTAGGGAATAAATAGCAGCAACCCAGGATACAGCTATCTGCACAACTGCAAGAGCAAATACTACTCCAAGAAAAACGGGATAATCCGACTTTGCTCTGGTGGTCAGAATATCATCCATGAAGAATTCGGAAATAAAGGGATTGATTACTGTAAAGCCGTAGGAGAACAGAGTTATAGCCACAGTAAAGATAACTGCTGTCTTGGCGTCCTGAAGTCTTTTCATGGCAAAGTCAAGGATACTCTTACGCTTTCCACCCTTTTCAAAGCTTTCCTCAGGTTCAAACAAAAGAGCTATTCCTGTGTAGCTCTTTTGAAACTCCTGGAAAGAAATGTAAATGGTTCCTCTGGAGGGATCATTTATGCAGACCTTGTTGCCCTTAAAACCGCAAAGGACAACAAAATGGTTATACTCCCAGTGAATAATGCAGGGGAATGTTGCACTGGTTCTTACGGCCTCCGCCGGGATCTTATATCCATTTGCAGAAAGTCCATAGTTTCTTGCTGCCTTCAGGATATTTCTCGCGTTTGATCCATCTCTGGAAACACCACAATCAAGCCTTACCTGTTCAAGGGCAATCCACCTGCCATAGTAGGCCAGGATCATGTCCAGACAGGCGGCTCCGCATTCAAGTGCCTCCATCTGCATAACCACAGGAACTTTAGCAACTCCTTTTGTTACAACCTTTGCCAATGGGTAAACCTCCCGCAAAACGCTTTATAATATTTATTTTACCTGCATTTCGTGCAATTGTCATCATTTACCGCAAAACTATATATTGTGTTTTTATCTTAAGTGATATACTATATGATGTGTAATAACTTGTTTGCATTTGAAAGGAGTTTGCCATGAAGTCACCTGCTGCTATTGCAAGTACCTATGAAACTGCCGGAGTCGCCAAGACCAAGCTTTCCTTTAGAAAGACTTTTTTACTTGGTATAATGGCCGGCGCTTTTATCGCCCTGGGCGGCCTGGGAAGCCAGATTGCTTCTGTTTGTGCCCCCGATCCATCAACCGGCCGTCTTATCAGTTCAGTTGTTTTTCCAATAGGTCTTTTTATGGTCCTTGTAGGAGGCGCAGAGCTCTTTACAGGCAACTGCCTTATTCTTATACCGGTCCTTTCAAAAAAAGCCACTGTGGCAGGAATGCTCAGGAACTGGCTCATTGTATATCTTGGAAATATGGTTGGAGGTCTTGCTATAGCTCTTTTAGCCAACTTCTCTCACACCTATGCATTTGCTGACGGTGCTCTTGCCCAGGCCGTTGTAAATACAGCCGTAGCAAAGAGCGGGATTTCTTTTTCCGATGGTCTCTTAAAGGGAATCCTGTGTAACATCCTGGTGTGCATGGCTGTTTGGTGTTCCTTTGGTGCAGACGAACTGGCAGGCAAGGTCCTGGCACTTTGGTTCCCGGTTATGCTCTTTATCATCGGCGGCTTTGAGCATTGCGTAGCCAACATGTACTTCATTCCTGCAGGCATGATCGCGACCTCCATTTATGGCATTTCAGCCCCATCCCTGTCCCTTCTTGGATATCTTGTAACAAACTTGATTCCCGTCACCCTGGGTAATATAATAGGGGGCAGTTTGTGCGTAGGCGCAATGTATTATCTGATATATCTTAAGGATTAAGTTTTTTATGTGGAATTATTTAAAAGAATACTAACAATGCCCCTCACGCACTGACGTGAGAGGCATTTTCTTTACCTGTTATTATTCTTACTGGATGGTGTAGCTATAATCTGCAAAATCAGCTCTAAGAGATATCTTGTGCTCACCGTTTGTCCATGTGAAGGTCATTACTGAACCTTCTGTCTGTATATCAAGCTTAGAATCAAATCCAAAGGCAGGATTGGTGTTTCTGATCTGAAGGAGTTTAAGCTGTTCTTTTACAACATCCTTCTGAAGGGCCTCCTGAATCTGGTCCATAGTAAGATTTGTTCTGTTGATTTCCTTATGTCCGCCGGCTCCGGCACGCTTTACAGCTTCGTGATCGTTCTTTCCTGCAAAGAGATCAAGATACCATACCTGTGGCTTACCGGGCATGAACATCTGAATTGCTCTTGCAAAGAGCATCTTCTTATCATCATCTCCAAGAGCACTATAGTAGGTAGCATTTACCTGATAATACATGTTCTTGGCACCGTGAAGATCCTTTACAAATCCGCCTCTTCCTACGATCGTATCGATCATCTTCTGGATATCTTCCTCAGGAAGGATTCCCTTAAGATCAAGGAGCGGGATTCCGTCATGGCAGCCAAGCATGTTGACTACGCGAATTTTCTTTTCCTGGATCTCCTGGGCCCAGTTCTTAAGAACCTCTCCGTTCTTGCTCTCAATAGCATAAATAAGAAGTCCGGGAAGGAAGAAGTCGTAAGTCATGTAGCCCTTATTGGCCACTGTCTCATATATCTTCTCACTGTAGCTTGCATGAATCTCAGGAAGAAGTGAAACTCCAAACTCGTCAGCAAGCTTTTTGACCTTTTCAAGGACATCCCAGGTGTCAGGCTCATTGAGGAAGTTTTTCTTGCCTGGCTCCTTAGGAGCATAAGCAAAGGCATCCAGACGAACGATCCTTGCACCATACCCAGAAAGACTCTTAAGCGTATTTCTGTAGTGCTCCCATACCAGGTCGGACTTTATATTAAGGTCCATCTGACCAAGATAACGTCTTCCTGACTCAAGAAGCTCTATTACAGCCTCTTTATATTTCTCATATCCCTCATAATTTATTTCCGCAGGCTTTTTCCCCTCATCAAGCTCCTTGCAGACTCTCTCAGAAAGCCTTGAAGCAGCAAGATACTGGATATCCATATTATCCATGAGATCCTGAGCATCAGGGCGTTTATACTGAACCTCCTGATAGAAAGTATTCCAATAAGGAACATCCTTTCCATCGGGCATTCTTACCATAAGGATAGGAAGCCCTGGCTTTCTGAAGAACATATCCTTGATGTACTCTTCCTTTGGCTGGATATAACCTTCAGGGGTCATATCACCATATCCATCCCAGAACTTATTCCAGTTGATGAAGAAATCCTTATACTTTGAGTTCTCACCATTCTTAAGAAGATCTTGGAACTGTGGTGAAAGAACTGATGCATGATTTAAGATGAAATCAAGCTTAAGATCAATTCCAAGCTCGCCAAGCTTATCAATATCCCCAGGAGCAGCCATCTCTTCGTTGATACTGTAATCAATAACTGAAAAGCCTCTGTCCAGATCCGTATTAAAAATACTTGGAAGAATATAGAAGGACTGGAAAACATCTTCAAATTCTTTTTTTGAAAGAACTGAAACAATATCAGAAAGAGTTCCACCCATACTGTCAGGGTAGGCATTCAGCATTGGTCCATTATCTACGTAATTGTTTTTCATATTTTTTACTCCGCTTTTTCGTAACAACACAATAAGTTAAAATGTTAGATTCCCATAAGTTTTTTAAACTCATCATAGCTGATGATATCACCAGCTTTTGAGATTATGATCTTTGCCTTGTGAGCCTGATCGACCAGCTTCTTCTGCTCAAGCTCAAGAACCAGCATTGTGAATGGGCTATCCAGCTTACCATCTCTGTTTCTGGATCTTCTGTGCTCTAAAGTCTCCTCAGGAGTGCTGTTTAAAAGAACCGGAACATCCACTTGACTCATGTAGTCACTATTTCCGTGAGTCCACTCTACTATAAGAACATTCTTATTAGAAAGGTCTACTTCATCGTACCAAAGTGATGCTTCGTCTCTTCCCATTCTCTTAAGGTAAAGCTTATCAGCTCCATCCTTAAAGGCCTTCATTATCTGATCAACTTCTTCGAAGTCAGTTTCATTTGGAGTACCAAGGTAATCATTAAGGCCCTTTGAACCAGCCTCAAAATAGCTTCTGAACCATGTGTCAGCGTCCAGATGTGCCTTGTTTGCGTCATCTTCAGCCCTCTGAAGCTCACGGATCTTCTCGGCATTTTCAGGGTTCATGACACCTGCGTCAACCATTCCTCGGATTCCGCATTTCCTGAAAGTATGGAGTCTTTCAGCATCATTATACATAGGAATACGATGTGGGTAATTGTCACCGGACATGGTATAGCTGCCTATTCCTGCAGTTTCAAGCATATATGACAGAAGTGACGCAATCTCTGATTTACCAACTCCTGATCCTCCGCAAACTGCAACTACAGCTCTTGAATAAGGATTAGCAGACATTTTTGCCTGAAGTTCTTTTATTAATATAGGAAAGATTGTCTTCGCCTTAGCGATGTGACTTTCGCCGATCTCTATCTTATCCCCTGGCATATCACCATGTGGTATATCCTCAGGTATTACTATAGAAGAAACAATGTCAGAAGCTTTGGAAAGTTTTTCCAGGGCATCTTTCGAAACAGTTATTTTGTTATAATTTGTGTTCATAATTCTCCTCTAAAAAATGATTTTGACAACTTATGTTCCGCCGTGTTATTTTGAGACAAAAGGGACTTGTCCCGAATCTGCAAACAACATACAACAACTTTTTTTCTTTGTAAAGTCCAAGTGTAAAAATGATAACCATTAAAGAAATCGCAAAGCAACTAAATATGAGCACTACAACGGTTTCAAATGTTATCCATGGAAA
>JAEEGL013677932.1_pt1 | contig 21349 bp, 14 predicted proteins | sample 9134231 | NCBI WGS metagenome assembly JAEEGL01 (sample SAMN16246548, study PRJNA631951) | gut metagenome | biome: gut microbiome; feature: rumen; material: fiber-attached | host: Bos | place: Iran: Karaj | collected 2018-10
CATGATACATGCGCTTCATCAGCTCCATGGCCTCCCCGGTAGGCCCGAGGTCGTCATCCACGAGGTAGTAGCTTCGCTGGACGGCAGGGATGTTGAGGATCCAGTGCGGGAAATACCCGCCCCATCGAAGGGCCTCTCCGCTGCCGGGATCCGTCACGGCAAGCCTGCCGCAGAGCTCCAGGTAATCCGCCCAGGTGATCCCCTCCGGATAGGGAAGTCCCGCCTCGTCAAAGGCTGCGCGGTTATAGTACAGTGCCCAGCAGGTGCTTCTCGTCGGCATCGCGTAATAGCCCCCGTCGTAACGGAGGTCATTGAACATCGTGCCGAACGCGGCGACATCCATGCCGGATCCGTTCAGTTCCTGGGAGAGGTCCTTTAACAGCCCCTTCCCGTGCATCATCACCAGCTCGCTGTTTCCCTTCAGGGCAAGGATATCCACTCCCCCGCCGTCCTCGTAGTCCGCAAGGTAATCCGGCCACTCCGGATTGGGGATCACCTTAAGCCGGATGACCTCGCTGCCGTTGATCTTGTTGTACACATCCACCACCTGCCGGACGTAGACCTCCTCGTCTCCCCAGGTGGCAAACGTCAGCGGCTCCCCGGTATGCATCACGGGCGCCTCCTCCGGTGCCTTGGCGGAACATCCCGCGGCGGCTGCGGTGACAAGCGCTGCTCCGGCAATGGCGGCCCATGCGCGGAGGATCTGTTTTGAAAAAGGTATTTTTCCTGTAAGCATAGTATAATTCTACCATGATTTATTTCTTTGCCGCCCTGATTCTGCTCATACCGTTCCTCGTCGCCTTCCGGGGAACCAGCGCCGCCGTCCGCTTTCTCACGGGAATGCTCGCGGCTTTTTTCTGCGCGTTCCTCTTTCTGGTGCTCTATCTCTCCAAGGACGTGCGGTATTTCAACATCATCGGCAATTACTTCCTGCTGCCGAGATCGGTGATGAGCTTCTTAATGTTCCTCCCGCTGTCCCAGTCCGCAATTATCCGCCTCATGAATCTCTCCGTGCTCGCATCGCTCTACCTCTGCGCCCGGTATGCCGTGAGCTACCGGAACGAGAAGCGCGACGACGAGGACACGGCAAAGCTTCTCTCAAAAGCACTGTTCTGGGCGCTGGCCGCGGAATACCTGTTCTATGACCCTCTGGCGGAAAAGCTGATCTATCTCTTCGCGTATCCCCACATCGCCGATGCCGCGCAGTACCGGCACTATCTGAGCGCATCCAATTACCTTACCGCCGCATTCAATCTCGCGGTCATCGGTCTCGGCGCGTTCTCTGTCCTCCGCGCGGCGACCAGGGCCAGAAGCATCCCCTACATCCGCCATCTGTTCTACGGCGAGCTGGTGGGGTATTTCCTGCTGGTGATCTCGTTTCTGCTGCTCTTCTGGGACTATCCGCGCCACCTCATCCGCTACTCCAAGGTCACCGGCTACACGGCCTACGAGTCCCTGCCGCTGACAAGCCGCGCCGACGCCTTCCGGCTGTTCCCGTATTTCCTCCTGGCCTCCTGCATCATTGTCGCAGTCTCCATTCTGACCATGGCGGCGGTGCAGAAGCGCTTTGCAAACAACGACCTCTCCATCTCCTCGCACATTGACGCGGCCAATACCACCTCCAAGGCCTTCTGCCATTACATGAAGAACGAGCTGCTCGCGGTGCAGGCGGAGATCCGGATGCTCGACGTGGAGGAGAGTGCGGAGGAGGACCGCCGGCACGTTCTGGAGCGCTGCGACAACATCTACCGGCGCCTCAACACCATCCACGGGGCTACGAAGGAGTCAAAACTGACCCTGGTCCCCACGGAGCTCTCCCCGATGCTCTACGAAATGATCGGACGGATGTCAGCGGAGCTTGCCGGGATCCGAACCGACATCCGCGTCATCGGACAGATTCCGCCGGTTCTCGCGGACCGGGAGTACCTCGAGGAGGCGATCCACAACCTCATTACCAACGCGGTGGACGTGCTGAAGGAGATGCCGGAGGACCGGAGGATCCTCCGGATCGGGCTGCAGAATCTCGACGACTGGGTGATCCTCTCGGTGGAGGATACCGGTCCCGGCATTACTGCCGGCAATCTGGAGCATATATTTGACCCGTTCTTCTCCTCCTCCCCCATCTCCGAGCACTGGGGGATCGGCCTGACCATGACCTACCGCATCGTCAAGGCGCACAGCGGCAGGATCACGGTACAGACCCAGGAGGGCCAGGGGACGACCTTCCAGATCCTGCTGCCGGAGCTGTCCGAAGGGTTTCTTGCTTCTGCCGGAAGGGAAAACACGCACTGAAAGGCTGCAGCCGGGAACCGTCCGGAAGAAGGCCGGGCAGGTTCCGCAGGCTGCAGTAAAGGGGAGAAAATATGATCCGCGTTATGATTGTTGACGACATGGAGCCGATCCGAAGGCTCTACCGCAAGTATATAGAGCGCACCGGGGACATGACCGTGGCTGCCGACGTAGGCTCCGGCGCGGAGGCGGTAAAGCTCGCGCCGGAGGTAAAGCCGGACGTGATCCTCATGGATATTGAGATGGAAAGCAAGGATGCGGGTCTCCGGGCGATGCGCGCCCTCAGCGAGGAAGGCATCCAGGCAAAGGTCATCATGCTCACCGTCTATGAGGAAGACGAGCTTATCTTCACGGCTTTCCAGCTGGGCGCCTGCGACTACTTAATGAAGAACGCTACCGAGGAGGAAATCCTGAAAAGCATAAGGGACGCAGCGAACGGGGAAAGTCCGCTGCGTCCCGAGCTGGCGACGAAAATTCTCGGCGAGCTGCGCCGGGTGCGTTCCTATGAGACCAGTTTTCTCTATGCGGTGAACATCGTCTCTTCTCTCACCACGACGGAGATGGAGATCCTGCGCCTCCTCCTGGACGGCATGACCAGAAAGGAGATCTGCACGGCGAGAAATGTGGAGATGTCCACCGTGAAGTCGCAGATTCACTCCCTCCTGCGCAAGTTCAACCGCTCCTCCACGGAGGAGGTGGTAGAGCTCATCAACGAGTTCCACCTCCAGGACCTGATTCCGACCCTGGGAGCGTAACGCCGGGATTTAGGCGGCGAAGCGCCAACCTCGCGGGTGACGTCAGGCGCGCGCAGCGCACCTGACCAGTCGGTTGGCGCATGCTAATTCGCCTTTGGCGAAGCGCCAACCTCGCGGGTGACGTCAGGCGCGCGCAGCGCACCTGACCAGTCGGTTGGCGCATGCTAATTCGCCTTTGGCGAAGCGCCAACCTCAGGCCAGATACACCAGTGTTCCGTCCTTCTCCCTCTTCCACTTGCAGAAGAAATCGTCATAGATCATGAAGGAAATCTCCGGCGAATAGGAGTGCGGGAATCCCGCTATGCCGGTAAAGCGCACAAGCGGCTCATTCCGGTCATTCTTCATCACGAGGTGGCGGTATGAACCGCTCTCAAACCTGTGCGAAAGATCATAGGGGATTCCGTTCGCCTTCGCGATCATCTTCAGGGTCCTGGTATTCCAGGTATCTCCTTCCAGACTGTCGCTCTGGATATCGAACTCACCCACCATGTACCAGGGGTTGCGGGCAATTCCGTCCTCAGGCGCCGGCTTCTCCCCGTCCATGCACTCCATGAAGCCTACCGGCGCAAAACCGGCGAAGCGCTCCGGCATGTACCTCATGAGCATCTGCGTCATCTGGGATCCGTTGGAGTGCCCCGTCACATAAATGCGCTCCTCATCGATGGGATACTCCCTGCAGAGATCGTCGATCAGCTGGCGGAAGAAGCTGATCTCATCCACCCCCGTGGAGCCCATTCCCGCGCTGCCGGTCTGCCACGCAACGGTCACGGCACGCCCTGCCGTCATCACGGAGCTGATCACGGGGTTATCACTCTCCGCGGGAGAATCGCCGTCATCCGGAACCGCAGTCTGCGGGTGAATGGGATAAGCCGTCGGATAGCAGACAAAGAAGCCCCTTGCCTCACCCACCTGATGCCAGCCGCTGTTCGCCGCGAAGAACGGCCCGGAGCACGAGAATCCGTGGATCGCGATGACCAGAGGGAACTTCTCCTTCCGTCCCTTCTTATAGGCCGACGGCTCAAACATGTACCAGCGGCGGATAAGCCCGTCATAGCGCTTCTCGCGGCGCTTCAAAGCCGAGTGATGGTAAAGATGCTCGTTGCGGCGGATCGCCGGATTGCCCGAATCGCCCCAGCTGGTGTAGCGGTCGACAAAACTGATCATGCGCCGGACGTCCGTCGCCGTGAACTCGATCGCGTTCTCCGGCGCGGCACTCTCCTCCTCGTCCTCCATCCTGGAGCCGTTGTCCTCTCCTATGTGCTTCGCGCCGCGCTCGGTGAACCACACCTCGCACGCGAAGTCGTTGTCGATCCGGTTCCAGCCAAGCTTCTTTCCCTGCTGCCAGACCCAGGCGTAGTCGTTCCTCAGCCCCTCCTCCTTTGCCAGGCAGGCTTCCTTGAAGTACGCAAGGACGTTGGTAGGCTTCGGGCCGATGATGTAGGCCGGCATCTGCACCTCTCTGCGCATCACCAGTTCATCCCCGTCCGAGGGGGCGTTGCCGATCCTTGCGATCAGCGCGGAGTCAATCTCCGTGTCGCCGCAGGCAGCAAAGGCAGCGATCACATCGTGATAGAGCATCGCAAAGATGGAGGCAAGTTTTGCCCCGTCGTCCCCGAAGCCCAGGCAGTAAAACGCCGGCGCGTTGGACAGGAAAAGCTCGTTGGAGTACAGCTGGGCTTTGGCCTTCGCCGCCGCGTCGATCTCAAATCCGGGATTCTCGAGGTTCCATCCGTCTTTCCCGGACGGCAGGAAGACAGCGGAGATTTCAAAATTCTCCAGAGCCTGCTGCCAGCCGTAGCTGCGGAAGAATTCTTCCGGCTTCTCTCCTCCCGGGATAAAGACGATCATCGCGGAGCCCGAGGTCTTCATGGTAGAGGGCACATAGATCAGGTACTCCCTCTTCTCCCCGTTCTCATCCCTGATCCATCCGGGGAACAGTCCCACATTGGTCTGCCGGTAGGGGTTCTCCGGGTCAAAGTCGGGCTGCTCTATTCCGTAATAGTGCGGTCTGGGGCTCGCCGGATCGCCGGGTTTCCCCAGGTAGCGGTGAAGCTTTTCGTCGAACTGAATGTGATTTATGTTCATAGTACATATCCTCCGTCAGTTAAAGCCAGGGCCTGTCGGGCCTTCGCGCCGCGCGCGGGCTGCCGTCAGGTAACTTCTCCCGCTTTTATTAAAGGCGCAGAGATTCGTCTCTGCGCCTTGGTTGTATTACTTCGGTCCGGCTTCATCTCTGAAACCGGAAGTATCGTTTGTTCCCGTCTCTCAGCCCACCTTGAAGACAATGCAGTTCCAGGAGAGCGGCTTTAAGACCGCTTTGTACTCCCCGTCCGCGAGGACGCCCTCCGCCGGCTTCGGGGATACTGCGTGATCGTCCGCCGCGCTGTTCACCGCATCTACGGCATAGCCGGTCATCTCGGTGTGCTCAACGACCTGAAGCCCGTTCTCCGCGAAGGATCTTAAGTCAAGGGAGAGTTCCGCATTCTCGCTTACGCTGCGGTTCACCGCGAAGACAGCCAGCTCACCCTTTTCCTCATTGTAGACCGCCGTCGCGTCCACGTCTGTGACGTCCTCATGTCCGGAGGTGTCGTGCTTCGTAGAGCTAAGCGGGCACTGAAGCGCAGTTCCGCGGCCGTATTTCGAGGCCTGCAGGAAAGGATAATAAATGGTCTGCCGCCATGCCGGGCCGTCGGTCTCGGTCATGATGGGAGCAATGACGTTGACCAGCTGCGCGAGGCAGGCAATGCGGATGCGGTCCGCATGCTTTAAGAAGGTGATGAGGATAAGGCCGACCAGCAGCGCATCCTCGAAATTGTAGTGGTCCTCCAGAAGGTGCGGTGCAAGGCCCCAGGGCTCCTCCGCCATCTTCTTGTCGTCCCCGGCGTTGGAATGATACCAGACGTTCCATTCGTCGAAGGAAAGGTTCACCTGCTTCTTCGAGCGCTTCGCCGCCTTGACGTAGTCAATGGTGCACTCAATGGTGTGGATGAAACGCTCCAGATCAAGAGTTTTGGCCAGGAAATCAGCGGTGTCGCCGGCCTGGTTGCCGTAGTACTGGTGAAGCGAGACGTAATCCACGTAGTTGTATGCCTCTTCCAGGGTCGTGCGCTCCCATGCCGGGAAGGTGGGCATATCCACATTGGACGAGCCGCAGAGCACGAACTCCAGGGAATTATCCATGTACTTCATCGCCTTTGCGGTCTCGGCGGCAAGCCTTCCGTACTCGGGAGCGATCTTGTGTCCGACCTGCCAGGGTCCGTCCATCTCGTTGCCCAGGCACCAGGTCTTGATGTTATAAGGCTCCACGTGGCCGAAGTCCGCACGCATCTTCGCGTAGGTCGATCCGGTCTTCGCGTCGAGGTTGCAGTACTCCAGGAGGTTCAGTGCGTCCTTGACCCCTCTGGTTCCCAGGTTTACTGCCATCATGATCTGGGAGTCGGTCTTCTTCACCCAGCGCTGGAATTCATCGATGCCGAAGGTGTTGGGCTCCAAAGTGCGCCAGGCCAGATCCAGCCGGGCTTTGCGGTTTTCCTTCGGTCCTACGGAATCCTCCCAGAAGAAGTTCGAGACGAAGTTGCCGCCGGGATAACGCACGATCGGTACGCCGAGCTCCCTTACGAGTTCGATGACGTCCTTTCTGAACCCCTCCTCGTCGGCGGCGGGATGTCCGGGCTGATAGATGCCGGTGTAGACCGCGCGGCCGAGATGCTCGATGAAGGAACCGTAGATTCTCTTGTCGATCTCCGCAATCTTAAACTCGCGGTCGACGATCATTTTTGCTTTTGCCATAATTCAACCCTCTTTGCGTTACTGCGGCCGGTGCCGGGGCACCGGTCATGTTATTCATATCACTGATCATTGTAACAGGGAAAACCCGTTCTGTATCGCAGAAAATGGACGAACCTTAAAGCAGGCAGGTCTTCTCCAGCTTTCTCGCCAGCTTCCACGCGAGCTTCCTCGCCGCGGCGAGATCCCCGGATTTCCGGATGCGCTCGATCTTCGCGGTGGGCGGATCCTGCATGGGCACAAGTTCACAGCCTTCAAGCAGGTTTGCGCAGAACTCCGCGGCCTCCAGGACCTCTTCCAGGGAGCTGGATCTGCCCTTGAACAGCGTCGTGTCCTCAGTCAGGGCGTCCTTCACCATCTGCACTCCCTGCACCGCGTAGTTTTCCTTATTGGCATTCTCCGGAATTGCCGACTCCGACTTGTTGCGCCAGAATCCGAGCACCGCCGTGACCACGGAAGGATCCCTGATGGTCCCGTCGGGATAGAAGATCCCGTGCACATCCGACCAGTAGCCGCGGATCATCAGCTCGAACACATACCATCCGCAGTGGTGTTCATTGCACTTCTTCAGCGCCATCTCATAGGGATTTGCGCGCCCCAGGCAGCAGAGCTCGCTGTTCAGGTACGGCTTATGGTACTTCTCCGCGATGCGCTCCGCCTCGCGGTATGTCGCCTCAACCCTCGAGCGGGTCTCCAGGTAGTCGTGGAAGCAGAAGACATCCACATAGTCGATATTGTCCTCTACGTCCGAGATGAAGGTGTGCCCAATAGTGATCACCGCGGTGGGATCGATCTCCCGCACAAGTTCGCAGTAGTGCTTAAGAAACCGCAGCATCTTCTCCCAGCGCTCCTTGTGCTCCTCTCCCTCGGATCCTCTTAAGTAGTCATTGCAGGACGGCTCGTTCATGATGTCCCACATGATTATTCCCGGATACTCCTTAAGCATCCCGACCATGTCCCTCACGTAGCGGTCCCCGGTCTCATAGAATTCCGGCTCAAGAATCGCCGGATCCATCATGTTTCCGTTGAACAGGATGGGCATGGAGGAAATCCCGACACTCCAGGCATACTCCACATACCATTTGATCTTCGCAAGATAGTCCCCCGGATCCTCAAGGTATTTCTCATACGAGGTCCAGAAGCGCTGGCTGTTAATGTTGATGCTCTTCGCGTAGCCGAACTCCTTCTTAATCTGTTCCTGAGGAAGCATATAGCCTGTATAGCACACACCCCTCACATTTTCGTAGCTCTGCTGTACCATGATCTCCTCCTCCTAACATGCCGTACCATATATCCTGCATCCGGTCCGCCTGAGATACGGCTTATGCATTGACGCCGTCCCGCAGCCAGGTCACCCGGCGCAGAACAACGTTCAAGCAATCATACCATCGTCTCGTCTCCGGATGAAATGTATGAAATCCGCGCAAATTAATCCATCCGCAGAAACTCCGGAATCCGCCCGGCCTTATCCCCTGTCACCGGGAACGTCCTCCGGAGGTTATAGAGCCGGAACGCGGTGGGCCAGGCTACCAGCCACTGGTAGACTCCGTGATGCTCCCTGCCCAGTGACCTCGCCTCATGCTGTCCGCCGTACGGTATCGGCCTGCCGTCACAGACCATGGTTCCGTCGGAGATACCGTCCATTCCGTTTACCCAGGCCGCATATGCCCTCTCCGCCCACATCGGGTTTCCCGTGCGCTCTGCAAGATCGTACAGCTCATGGACGTAAAGCAATGCGTATGGATCGTTCCCGGCGTCCTGAATGGAAATCCCCGTCCCGCCGAAACTGTTGTATCCGAGAAGATCCAGCGGCGACCCCTCCCGGAACTTCCGCGTATAGCACCACTGCCAGGTGGAGAGGTAATAAGCAGCATTCTCCGCGCACTTCACATAGCTTTCCTCTCCGGTCAGATCCGCAAGCTTAAGCCCGGCCGACAGCAGCGGGATCGCGGATTCCTTGTCGATGGTGAAGATGTCCATCGCACCGCCTATGGTATACCCCCTGGCCATAAAGCTGCCGTAATAGTATGCATAGCTCTTTACAGCGGCATCAAGAAATGCTTTATTTCCTGAGTAACGGTATCCGTCACACAGGGCCCAGGTCAGGAATGCCCCTGTTGATCCTTCCTTCACCACCGGGGACAGGTCCTCCTCGAGCCAGGATTTCCCGATACGTCCGGTCTCCGGATCCATCTTCTCCAGCGCAAAACCGCATATCCTTAAAGCCGCTTGATAATAGCTCTCCCTTTCGATGCCCAGCATGTGGCAGAGCTTCCAGGCCTCAAAGAACTGGGATGCCCCGTAATAAAGATTGCAGGAATCGACGACCTTCTTTCTGAACCATCTGAACTCCTGATCCGGGAAATGCGTCGGAAGAAGACCGTGCGGCGTAGTGTGAGCCACCCAGTTATCCAGGCATTCTACCGCTTTCTCCCTGGACTCTTCATCACCTGTCCTGACCGCCTCCGTGAGCAGCGATACCGCGTTGGACGCGCTCTGGCCGCACCAGCCAAGCTCATTGTTGATCCAGTTGTCCCACTTCTCCCCGTCCCAGACCTTTCCGAAGGACAGCACACCCTTCCCGTCGGAAATCCGGTACAGGCTCTTCGCGTAGGCAATGCCCATCTCCCAGAGCTCATCCGCGTTGAATTTCGGAGGAACATATCTGCGGTAAATCCGCCAGCTCGCCTCCATCAGCCGGTGCCAGCCGGTTCCGGGAGCATCTGTATCCCCGAAGACGAGAACCGCGGCGAAGGAATCTCTCGCCGTCATATTGCGCCGGTACCCATCCTCCCATGTGGAGAGAGTTTCGTCGTTTGACGTCTGGAAAGGCGCGAACAGCGTGCCGACGGGCATCTCCCGTCCCGTGCGGGGGGAAGCCTCCTCCGGCCAGGTGAGGATATGACAGGTCTTTCCTTCCCCAATGCGCATGCCCGACGAACCGTCCATCTGGTCCGGCGGCAGAAACATCGCAATGTTAAGGCCGTCCGCGGATTCCGAGTAGGACGCGCCGGGTATACTTAGTTCCCACCAGGGAATTATCCATGGCTCTCCGGTCTTTTCATCGGTAATCCCGCAATAGTAGCCTTTTTCCACTTTGGACGGATCGTGATTCCTCGCAACGGCAACCGTCATGTTGCGGTCCATGATCGCCGGATCGAGATTCTCCCCGTACATCATCCGCGGATACATCTGCCAGCTGTGACGATAACTGCAGGAAAACACCATTTCCGCACTGTCTGCGGGCGCATCTAATTTCCTCTCCCACCGGACAGTATGCTCATCCAGCAGCAAAAATCTGTCCCTTGCCCCCGGTGCTGACTTCGCCGTGCCGACCAGACGGCCGTCCGCGAAGAAGGACATTCCGTCACCGTTTTTTTTCAGTACCAGTTTCATCGCCTGTCCTCGCTTATAATGTCTGAAAATATGATATGTCTTGCGAACCCCTGCAATAAGATTATAATAAGCGAATGGCTGTCTGCGGAAGGAGTACTTTGATGAAAGACATCTTCAGAAAACCTCATAACAACCTGCTCTTTGACAACCGGGCCCTGCTTGTGCTCATCCTGCCCATGATCGCCGAGCTTATGCTTAATTTCTCCGTCGGTCTCGCGGATTCCATCATGGTCGCCTCCGTCGGCGAATCCGCAGTCTCCGGCGTCTCCCTTGTGGACAACATCTTCGCCCTTATCCTGATGCTTTTCTCCGCCATGTCCACCGGAGGCTCCGTCGTCGCGGGACAGTATATCGGGCACCGCAACAAGGATATGGCGAAGAAGGCTGCAACGGAGCTGGTCTGGAGCAATATCTCCCTCGGCATCCTTGTCATGCTCTTCCTGTACCTGATCCAGGGCTTTATCTTAAACGTCGTGTTCGGAAGCATCACGCCGGAGGTCTACTCCAACGCGAGGACCTACTTCCGGATCGTCAACCTCTCGGTTCCCTTCATGGCGATGTACAATTCCACGGCGGCGATCTTCAGAGCCTCAGGCAACACAAAACTGATCACACTGGACGCACTGCTGATGGGCATCCTGAATATTGCCGGAAATGCCGTCGGCGTCTTCGTGCTGAAGGCAGGCATCGCCGGCGTCGCCGTACCGACCCTGCTCTCCAGGGCATTCGGCGGTCTGCTGATGCTGGTTCTGCTCCTCCGCCCCACGAACCCGGTCACCATTGACCGCAGCCTCCGCCACCGCTTCGACTGGTCCATGGTCGGAAAGATCCTCCGCATCGGCATCCCCAGCGGCTTCGAGAACAGCCTGTTCCAGGTCGGCAAGATCATCCTGCTCTCCCTGATCTCGACCTTCGGCACGGTGGCGATCACCGCGAACGCGGTCTCCGGCTCCATCGTCTCCATCCAGTGCATTCCCGGCAACTGCATGTCCATGGCTATCATGACCGTGGTCGCCCAGTCCATCGGCGCGGGCGACTACCCGCAGGCGAAGTATTACACGCGAAAACTCGTGAGTTTTTCCTACGTCTTCATGTGGCTCTGGTGTATCGTGCTCTACTTCCTGCTTCCTGCCATCCTGACCTTGTACCACCTCTCCCCGGAGACCACTGCGGAGACGGAGCGGATCGTCCTCTCCCACATGATCATGGCCTCCCTGTACTGGCAGCTCGCCTTTGTGCTTCCTGCGACCCTGAGGGCGGCAGGGGATGTGCGCTTCCCGATGATCGTCTCCATCAGTTCGATGTTCGCCGTCCGCATCGCCCTGGCCTACGTTCTTGCCTCCGGTTTTCACATGGGCGTGTTCGGCACCTGGGTTGCCATGTACTGCGACTGGCTGGTGAGGGCTGTCTTCTTCGTCATCCGCTACCGGAAAGGAAAATGGATGGATTTCCGGGTGATCTGAAGGAAAAAGATGAGCCGGGCTTCCGCGGAAGTCCGGCTCTTTATTATTTCATTATCCTTATATCACGCCGGTTCCGGCCTGGGACATGGCCTGCACCGGCTGCCTGTTTATTTATTCATCAGGTCTGCGCCGGCGTTCCACGCCTGCCCGATCCTCTCCCCGATAGCGTAATAGCCGTTCCTCATCTGGTCGAAGGCAAAGGCGTGAAGCTCGCCAACATCTATCCTTCCCTGCGCGTCAAGCACCCTCTCCTCCGCAAGGATTCCGACGATCTCCCCGAGGACACGGAGTCCGTAGGGCTGTTCCTGGAACTCCACCACCCTGCACTCCAGGGTGAGAGGATACTCCTCGATCACCGGCGCGTCCACCTTCCCGCTCTTTACTGCGTGAAGGCCGCTGCGGGCGAATTTGTCCGGATATTTACCGGCGGAGACGATACCGAAGAAATCGGACTCCTTAAGGGTATCCGTGCCGGGAACAGCCAGCGTGAAGGCCTTCCTCGCCCTTAAGTTCGCCACCGTCGCGTGATCCGCCTCGAGGTTCAGGGCGACCATCTTTGTGTCGCAGATCCCGCCCCACGCCATCATCATGACGTCGACCGAGTCATCCGCGTTGTAAGTGCCGATCATGTAGGTCGGCATGGGAAACAGGTACGGCTGAACGGTAATATCCTTCTTCATGAAAACTTTCCTTTCCCGTACCGGAACTTACTCCGTCACGATCATCTTTCTTAAGCGGTTGAACGAAAGCCTGTTCCGCACATAGGGCGAGAGCGTCAGGCTGTCCTCGGCAAGACTCTCCGGAAGATGAATCTCCTCCATGGAAGCGGGACAGCCGCCGCGCCTTAAGAGCTCCTCAATCTCCTCCCCGGAAGGAAGAACCGTATCGATAATGCGGATAATTTCCGGAACGTTCTTCTCCAGCTGCTCCGGGGTGATTCCCGCCATGGGATCCGGCGTGTTCTCCTTCATCGTCCCCTCCATCAGGCCTTTCTTTCCGTAGGAGGCTTCGATCTTGTCCATCTCGATGCCCTTCCAGGGCTCGATATGATACTCTCCGGTGCGGAGCTTCTCCGCGATCTCCTTGTAGCGCCTCGTCACCAGGAGGAGTCCTACACCCACCTTCTCGCCGTGCAGCGCGTCGATGTGGTCATTTAAGACCTCCATCTCCCAGAAATGGGACATGTGGTGCTCCGCACAGGATGCGGGGCGGGAATTGCCCACCATCTGCATCGCAAGACCGGACAGCAGAAGGGCGTACATCAGTTTGGCATGGGCTTCCTCGGTCTCCGGGAGGATGTCGGCCTTCGCCGCCTCAAGAATCTCCTCCCTGGTCATCTCCAGTCCCCTGTAGCTGGTCTCCGGGAGTCCGTTTCTTAAGTCGTCCATGCAGTCCTTCACGTCGTTAATCGCGTCCATCTCCATGTCCGCGATACGCTCACAATAGTACTCCCCGGTCACGGCGTGGGCGATCTGCCAGTCTGCGATGGCCGTGAACTTGCCGAAGAGATCGGCCATTCCCGACGCGGTGAGTCGGTAGGGCGCCCTGGAAATCACGGAGGTGTCAGCGATGACGTAGATAGGCGCGACCGCGGGAAGAGTGGCCTTCATGCCGTCCCAGGTCATTGCGGCGACAGTAGAGACGAATCCGTCCACACTTGCCGCAGTGGGCAGGGAGACGAAATCAATACCTCTCTTATGGGCGATGTAGCGGGTGAGGTCGTGGATAGTTCCGCTTCCCAGTGCGAAGAGCAGATCAATCTCGCCGGAAAGAGCGCTTTCCGGTTCACGGATCTTCGCCGTCCCGTCGTCCTCTGCCGCATCCTCAGCGCCTTCAAGCCGCGCGAGTGCGGCCTCCGCCACGGCAACGCCGTGATTGTTGGCGTGGAGGTTGTCCGGGTTTAATTCGATCACGGGCAGCTTCGCGATGACATCCTCCATCTGCCCTTCCGCCGCCGTGAGGGTGTGCTCATCACAGATGATCACCGGGTGGGTGTACTGCGAGAGGATGCCGCTCTCCAGCATGCCGGAAAGCTTCTTCAGCGCGTCCTTCTCAATGATGATGTCCTTTACCGCGAGCTCGTGCTCCCTTCCGCAGGTGCACTGCCCGCGGAGACTTCCGATTTCCATCTTCATGATCTCGTTCTCCTAATGTCGCTGCGGCCCTGATCTCTCCTGCCGCGCCTCCTGCCGGAACCGCATCCCGAAGGCATGTGGTCCTCCTGCTGATATGATCACACCGGTGTCATTGTATCAGAAACTGTGCAGTTCTTCCATGAGGCTTCTCTCCTCAATCCCGAAGTGGTCGTGAAGCCGGGTGTAAATCCCGTACAGCCTGTCATAGACGCCGTAATTCTCCGGATTCGGCGTGTACACCCTGTAGGTGGTATCCGCCATGGCCTTCGCCGCGGCATAGATATCCCGGTATCCGCCGGCGGATTCCCCGGCCGCCGCTGCCCCGTACATTGCAGACCCCTTGGCGGGCGCCTGCTTCTCCGGGCTGACGTAGATCTCGCGCCCCAGCACATCGGCGTAGATCTGCATCATCAGCGCGTTTTTCACGCTGATCCCTCCACAGGCGTAGAGTTTCTTCACCGGCACACCGCTCTCCTCGTAGTGCCCGATGATCCTTCGCATTCCGAAGGCGGTGCTCTCGATCATCGCCCGGTAGATCATCTCCGGCGTCGTCTGGAGGGTAAGGCCGACAAGCATGCCGGAGAGTGCCGCGTTGTCCAGTATGGAGCGGTTGCCGTTCCACCAGTCCAGGGCGACGAGACGGCTCTCGCCCGGGGCGAGGCGGGAGGCCCGCTCCGTGAGTATCCTGTGCAGTTCCCCCTCACTGGCTTCCCCCGCGGCGTACCAGCCGGGCACGGCATTCCTCACGAACCATCCGAGGGCGTCTCCGACACAGGGCTGCCCGGCCTCATAGCCATACTGCCCGGGAAGGATTCCGTCCGGTATCACCCCGCAGATTCCGCTCACCATGCTGCACTCCGGGCTGACCAGCATCGCGCAGGTTGAGGTGCCCATGATCATGAGCAGGGCATTGGACTCGGCGACGCCGACTCCCGGCACGGAGACATGGGCGTCGACGTTGCCCGCGGCAACGGCGGTATTCCGGGTGAGGCCGAGTTTTGCCGCCCACTCTCCGGTGAGGTAACCCACACGGGAGCCGAGGGGCACGACGGGTGCGCGGAGTTTTGTCTCAAGCACGCCGTCCAGTGCGGGATGGAGCGCAGCGATAAGCTCCCTGTCCGGATACCCGGTCTCCGGATCCCAGAGCCCCTTGTATCCCGCCCCGCAGGCACTGGCGTAGAAGCAGCCCGTGAGGCTTGCCGTCAGGAAATCCGGCATGTCCAGGAAGCGGTCCGCCGCGGCGTAGATTTCGGGAGCTTTCTCCGCGATCTCCGCGAGCTTCGGGAAGAGCCACTCCGAGGAAATATGATCACCGTACCGGTGAAGCCGCTCCGCGTCGTTCTTCTCAAGAAGCTCCTTAAGCCTGTCCGCATAGGGCTGGGCGGCGTGATGCTTCCAGAGCTTGACATAGGCGTGGGGATTGTCCGAAAACTCCGGAAGGAACGACAGCGGGGTTCCGTTTGCGTCCACCGGAACCAGCGTGCATGAGGTGACGTCCAGCCCGAGTCCGATTACCTCCTCCGGCCGCACCCCGGATTCGCTGACCACAGCGGACACGGTCTTCTCCAGGACCTCGAGATAATCCGCCGGATCCTCCAGCGCGAAGTCCTTCGGCAGCTTCTTCCCCGCAAGCTCCGAACTGATCACGCCATGGGGATAGTCCATGGCGGATTCCGCGAGAACTTTGCCGTTTACCGCATCTGCAAGCACTGCTCTCCCCGAGAGTGTGCCGAAATCGATTCCGATAACATACCTGCTGTCCATAGTTTTCCCCCAGATGCATTTTTCTCAGACGGACCTGCGCTTCACCAGGTTCGTCGTTACTTCCATCCTGACCGGCACGAAATGATCCGCGCCGAACAGTGAGACCAGCCGCATGACCGCCATCTCCGCCATGTACTTCTTGGGCACGTTGACCGTCGTAAGCGGCGGGTCCATGTAGCCCGCGATGCTCATGTTGTCGAAGCCGACGATCGCGATATCCTCCGGGATTCTGTAGCCTGCCCTCTTAAATGCCCTGATCGCACCTGCTGCGATGACGTCGTTGTCGGCGAAATAGCAGGAGGCAGGCTCCTCGCCCCTCTCCAGGATCTCCTTCATATCCTCATAAGCGCCGTCGGAGGAAGGCGTGAGGCGGTGTACCAGCGACTTGGACGTGGACATCCCGTGAGCGCGGATTGCCTGGTAGAATCCGTCCGCGCGCTCGTCGAAATTGCTGATGGCGTAGGCGGACCTAAGATACCCGGGCTGAGTCCTCCGGTGCTTCACGAGGTAATCCACGGCAAGGCCAGCACCCTGGGCATTGTTGATTACGATGCTGTCGTACGGGCTGTTCTTCAGGTACCCGTCCAGCAGCACGATGGGAATGTGAAGCACGTCAAAACGCGCGAAGTCCTCCGCCTTCATCTCCGTCGCGAGGAGTATTACCCCGGCGCAGTCGCTGTCGCGGACAGCGGCGAGCTGGTCATTCAGGGAATCGTCCGCGTACAGGTACCGGATATTCAGCTTAAGCCCCTCCCTCGCGCAGGTCTCCCGCACGCCGTCGGTCAGCTCGCTGAAAAACGGCGTATCCGCGATCACCGCGCCGTCACGGTGATAGAGCACGAAGTATACGCTCCCGTTCAGCTTCTTCCGGCCGCTGACCCTGGTAAAGTCATAGCCGTACCGCTCCGCTGCCTCGAGGATCCTCTGCCTGGTCTTAGTGCTGACGCCGGGCTTATTGTTGAGCGCCACGGAGACCGTCGCTTCCGAGAGATTCAGTTTTTTCGCCAGCTCCTTCGCCGTGATTCCCACTGCCGGCCTCCTCCCGATAGCCTTCGGATTTTCATGCCTCCGGCGCCGCTCGGTAGAACACCGGGTAGCCGGACTGGTATTCCCTGGTCTCCTCGATGTACGCGTCGGCGTTGCGCTGGGTCCTCGCCACCTCCTCGTCGGTAAGCTCCCGCACGACCCTGGCCGGCGAGCCCATCACGAGAGACCTGGGCGGGATGACCTTCCCCTGCGTGACAAGGGATCCCGCGCCGACGATGGAGTTTTCCCCGATCTCGCAGCGGTTCATGAGGACCGCGCCCATGCCGATGAGGCATCCGTCCCCGACCTTCGCGCCGTGGACAATTGCGCCGTGTCCGACGGTTACGCGGTTTCCGATAGTTACGGGAAGATCCCTGTCCATATGGATGACCGATCCGTCCTGAATATTGCTCTCCTCGCCTATGGTCACGGGGCCGCGGTCCGCGCGGATCACCACGTTGTACCACACGCTGGAGCCGCGGGCAATGGTTACGTCACCGATGATCACCGCATTTTCCGCGATGAAGGTATCGGGATCAATCACAGGAGTTTTCCTTGCGTATATCATGTCCGGTCCTTTCCGAAGTGCTCTGCCATCCATACCGTAAATGCCTCGTTCTCCTCCACCTGGGGAGTGTGGGCGGAGTTCTCAAAGACTACGAACTCTCCCTTCTCTTTCACCAGCTGGCGGTAATACTTTTCCGCCGCCCCGGTGCAGGTCATTCCGTCGTATTTTCCCATGAGGAAATATACCGGCACCTTAAGCTCCTTCACCCTGGCACTCACCGGATTCCCGATTGCCTCCATCACCAGGGGAAGGGAATATTTATTTATGGAATAGAAAAACTTCAGCAGATCCGCAAGGTTGTACTCCTTTCCGAAGAACGCCGTAAGCAGCAGATCTCTTTCCATGTGATGGTTCTTTCTCTCCGAAAATCCGTACTTCCGCACATACTTCCGCGGGGTAAAGGTCTCTCCGCGCCGGACTTTCTCCAGTATCTCCTTCAGCTTCTTCACATCCTGATCGTTTCCTGCGCTTGCTGCCGCATCAATGCAGAGCCCGGCGCTCTCGATCTCGGACATCCTGGTGTCCGCCATCTGGCCGATACCCACATATGCCCGGAAGTATTCCGGCTTTGCGGCTGCGGCCTGCGTGCCAAGATAAGTTCCGTAGGAGTGCCCGGCGAGGATAACCTTATCCTTATGCAGATAATCCCTGATATATTCCACAAGAGCGATCAGGTCGGCCACATGGACTTCCGAACTGAGCGTGCTGTAGTCCTTCCCGAACTCAAAGGATTTTCCGGCGCCTCGCTGGTCATAATGCACTATGGTAAAGAGCTCCTCCAGCTGGCGCTCATATTTCCTGCAAAGAGGGATCTCCGTGCCGCAGGGGCCGCCGGTGACAAAGACGATGACCGGATTGTCGCGGTGATGTCCCCGTATCATGGTCCACAGATTTGTCCCGCGCACCCTGACCGGCCTGAGCTCGGCAATGCCGTCCTCTGTATCGACCGGCTCGGTCGTTGTCTGTGCGCCCAGACGCCAGCCGATATACGCTGCCGCAGGAATGGCTGCCGCAAGCAAAACTTTTCCCGTCTTCTTCATGACCTCCCGCCTCTTTTCCCGATGCTTCGCCAGCGAAAGCCGGCCGGGCTGGATCCCGGCCGGCAAATCCTCTGTTTACGCGTTGTTCTTTACGTAATCTGCCACAATCATCCCGCTCTCGAGCTGTACGCCCACAAGCCTCTTGATATCCACCACGGAGTACTGGGTTTTCTCCTCTACCTCGGCGGAGAGAGTTTTTAATTTCTCCTCCATCTCGGCGATGATGCCGTTAAGCATCTCCTCCTCCGGCGTGCCGCCCCTGCGGTCGCGCTCGTACTTCGCGCCGCGGATTAAGAGCCCCCAGGAGAGCATCTTGTAGAACTTGGTCACGATCAGGTTGTCAAACTCCTCCGAGACCTTGCAGGGCTTCTTGTTGTCCTCGTTCTGCCTTGCGAAGTTGAGCTGGGTGTCGTAGTCCTTCTTCCTCTCGTCCAGCCCTCTTCCGACGATCTTGACAAAGACGTTGTCCGGGCCGCAGAGCTGCCTGTACTGATCATAATAGTGCGCCATATCCTCGGAAATCTCAAGATTCTCCTTAAGGCCCTGCTCCACCGCCTCGAGACGGGTGAAGGGGAGCTCGGAGGTATCCTCGATCTTCGGGGAATAGAAATAAGGCAGCTCGGCCACCAGGCAGAAGGTGCCGTATTTCTTCGCATAGGAATCCGAGCTGTCGCCGGCGAACATGGTCTCCGCGGGATCGCCCTCGCCGTACTTCTCGGCAAAATCGTACTCATCCGCCATCCCGAGCATCTTGTAGATCGCCTTGGAGAACGAGGGGATGAACGGCGCCTCCGGCTCACCCAGGTGCAGCGGAACGCGGTTCTTCTCCGCGGCGGCGTAGAGCTTGTCATAGATCTCCGGAGCTTCCTTCGTCAGGTACCAGTAGGCGCCGCCGAAGCCCGCATTGTGCAGGGAGAACATGAAGGCGGGCTTCGTGTCGTCGATGATCTTCATGAGCACCTGGGTCTCCGGGATGGGCGTGTCCCACTTGTAATTCTTGTAATCGAAGGGGAAGGTCCACTCCGGCTGCTCGGAGCCGATGGGGCGGTAGAAATTGCGGGCGTAGTTGTAGAGCGTGAACGGGCCCTTGAACCAGCCCTCGTTGAGCTTGGTCCCGTCGAGGTCTATGCTCTTGATGAGGTACCAGGTGTAGTCGAACTCCTTGCGGAAGTCGTCGTGCTCGCAGAGGTACCGGGAGAAGTACTCCAGCATCATGCAGCCCATGGGCTCGTTGGGATGCGGGCAGCCGAACATGAAGGCGTTCCTCGAGCCCTCTCCGATCTTCAGCACGTAGATGGGATGGCCGCCGCGGGACTTTCCTGCTTCCCACATGGTGACGAGGTCCGGATAATCCGCCGCGAGCTTTCTTGAGCTCTCATCCATCTCTTCCACCGTCAGGAACTCCTTATAGTCCGGAATATTCTGAAGCAAATGGTCAAAATTCATGCAAATCCTCCCGAAAACATAAAAAGCAGGAGTCAGCCCTGACTCCTGCATAACTGAGCAGAAAGCTTATCCGGATACCGCCGGGGCTGTGCGCAGCACCGCATCCGGCACTACCTGCGTCCCGGAGGTGCCGGATAAGCATCTCTGCGTGTTGTGAACCGTTGATCCTGCTGTCCGGAGATCAGTCCATATCCAGCCAGGTCCAGGTCAGCTCGCTGAAGCCGGCCTTCTCAAGGGATCCGCCGTCCTCGATGCTGACATAGGGATTGCCCTTGATGTAGTTCTTGTAAGGAGCCTGATCCTCGTACATGACGACCAGGATGTGAGGGATGTCCTCACGAAGGTGGACCTGGATCTCCTTCATGATGCCGTTGAGCTCGTCCTCGCTGGTAGCGGCGACCGCCTGCTGTGCCAGAGCGTCGACCTCTTCGTTGCTGTAGCGGCTGACGTTGGTGGAGCCGGTGGTGGTCCAGCGGCGGAGCGTACCTAACACATCGGGGCCCTGGAAGCCGCCGAGCGCGGTGATCTCAAAGTCATAGTTGTCAAGGCACTTCTCCACCCAGATGTTGTAGTCGAGCGTATCGAGCTTGGTCTTGATGCCCATCTTGTCCATGTTGTCGGCAAGGACGGTGCAGAAATCGTCAAAGCCAACCATCACGGTGAAGGTGCACTCGAAGTAGTAGCCGTCGTCACCCTTGGTGTAGCCGGCCTCCTCGAGCAGGGACTGTGCCTTCTCGAGATCGTACTCGGGCATGCGGGTATCCTCGTTCAGGGCGTCCGCATAGAGATCCGGGATGAAGTAATCGGTGGAAGGCATGAAGCCGCCGGTTGCCTTGACGGAGACGTCGTCGCGGTCGATACCGTAGAGCAGAGCCTCACGGACGAGCGGATCGGCGAAGGGGCCGCTCTCCAGATTGAAGGAAATATACCACGGTGAAGGCCAGGTCTGGCGGATGGTGTAGTAGTTGTCGGTGTCGTCGATGATGCCCTGCTTGTCGGTCGCGGGGATGTAAGATGCAGGCATCTCATCCACTTCGCCGTTCAGCCAGGCCTGATACATGGTGCTGGGATCCGGGATGACCGTGTAGATGACGCGGTCGAGAAGAGCCTTCTCCTCGCCCCAGTAGTTGTCGTCGCGGACGATCTGGACGTCGGTGCCCTTGTTCCACTGATCAAACTTGAAGGGGCCGCAGGTCACAGGCGCGTTGTTGAACTCGTCGGTCATCCAGTCCTTGCCCTCGAGAACATGCTTGGGCAGAATGAAGGTGCCGTACCAGGACAGGTTGGAGACAAAGGAGCCGTCGGGGCCGCTCATATTGAAGACTACCGTGTAGTCATCGGGCGCTTCGATGGACTCGACGTTCTCGAACACGGACTCAAACGCGTAGTGCTGCTCGCAGATGGTGTTGAAGGTGTAAACCACGTCCGCGGAGGTAAGGGGCTCGCCGTCGGTCCAGACCGCATTGTCGCGGAGGTGGAAGGTGTAGGTGAGCGCGTCGTCGGAGAGATCATAGCTGGTCGCCAGATCCGGGATCGCCTCGAAGTGGTTGTTCAGTTTGTAGAGACGGCCGAACAGGTTCTGGACGATCGCGTAGTTGAAGTCATCCGAAATCGCGTCCGGATTGAGCGTTGCGGGCTCGCCGTCCTGCGGGATGATGTAGGTGCCGCCGGCGACAGGACC